>OLQP01001434.1_pt1 | contig 10880 bp, 8 predicted proteins | sample 1643181 | NCBI WGS metagenome assembly OLQP01 (sample SAMEA3136710, study PRJEB25190) | human gut metagenome | biome: human gut; feature: human-associated habitat; material: faeces | place: Austria | collected 2013 | reverse complement strand
GCTGCAACTCGATGACCATGTTCTCCTGCATACTGACCAGAACGGCTGTTACATCCGCATAGGATACAGTGGTCTGCATAGAGATCAACTTCGCAAACTTCTTGAGCGAAATAGACTCGTTCATCTGAGCACGGGCGTAGAACTTAGGAACTCCTGCTTTGTCACCAAATTTTGACGCAAGCTTTACTAAACTGTAATTTATTGCCATAATACATAAAATTTTAAAATTGTGAATAATCATGTTGTGCACCGGTCTCTTCCCGAATGCTGATACAAAGATACAACATCGGCGGAGTCCCACTTGTCCACTTTGGTACGATAAGTACCAGTTGTGCTCTATTTGGCTCTATTATGTATACTTTTGCACGCAAGCGTATGCAGCAGAATACTGATATGGTTCAGTCAGCGAGTCCGGATGGTTCTGTCAGCGAGTCAAGACGTCTCGATAAATCGACGGATACGACTCCGTTAGCCTACGTTGTCGAATCCTTAACCCGATGCAGTCGAATCCTTAACCTTGTCCAGCCGTCTGCGTAATCCAGTGCAGCCATATCCTTAACCCGACGCAACCGCTTCAGTTGGTAAACGTAAGTACATCATTTTTTCACCTCATTTGGGTGGGCAATGACTACCAGAGAGAATTAGCTTTTGACTGTTACCATCAGAGCGAATAATAGTTACCATCAGAGCGAATCATGTTTCTTCAGAATATGCCCGAATGACTACTAGAGCGAATCTTAAAAATGTAAGATATTGAATATTAAGCAGTTAGATGCGAAATTTTCTTCCCTACACTATACCAAGTATATTATATATATACATTTACATCTTTTACACTATACGTAATACGGGAGGAAAAAGATTTTTTTTTCAACAAATCAGCTATTAAAATGCATTTTTTCTCTTCAAAAATTTGCATAAGTCTGAAATAAATATTATTTTTGCAACATGAAAGCGCGGAGAATGTGTTTCTCCTCCCGATGAAGGACACCGGGATATGCTTTCGGTTAAGGATTAGAACATAGCTCATTGAGTAGGACTTTCCACCCTGAAAAGTGAGTGACCAAAAGGTAATCCTTACAGGGCATTCTATGCCTGATAAATTTGATAATGATTTATCGGCATGGATGCGTAGTAAGGAGTTTTTGGAAGCAAGAGCGATGGTGGAAAACTTTCCTTTGTGATTGTGCATTTATCTTGCGATGTTCTTCTTACTCCAATTCCATGCCGGTTTTCAATAAACTATAACCAAGACTTGCCCCAATCGGTAGGCCACTAACCATTTAAAGAGAAAACCGACAATGGAACAATTTAATCAACAGCATCCGGGCGGGCAGCAGGCCTTCCCTCTGACAAATCAACAAGAGAAACAACTGATAGCCATCCTTGGCGTACAGGGATTGTCTTACCAGAACTATTCTGTGCTAGAACTCAAAATCGTTCTGCAGATTATCAAGCATGCCCAGAAAGCCATCTTGGGCTATGTTATCCCTTATCAGGTAACTTCACAGACTTTTAATGGCTTCACCGCAGAACAGAGAGCTGCAGACCACACCGATGTCATCATGAAACTGTCGGAGTTTCCTTATGGTGCTCATCATTATCCGCAATTGCGCGATGCCATCAAGCGTATAGAATCCCAGCCCATCCTGCTGCCGTTTAAGCTGGAAAAACAGACATTATACCGGAAATTTGCATGCCTGTTTAAGAGTGAGATATACCAAGACCGGCACAAGAACTGGATGGTAAAATTCCGCTTCGACAACAACGTGATACGGTTTTTCTACAGTTTCGACAAGGGAGTCAGCCGTATCGACCTCAATGCCATCAACCAATGCCGCAGCGCATCGAGCATCAAGTTATATATCATCATGAATTGCTGGGGTGCAAAGGGATTCACCATCTGCAAAACGGCGCATATCCAGCAACTGATGCATGGCAGGGAAGATTACTACAAGACCTGGTCGGCACTGGACAACAAATGTCTGACTTTTGCCTGCAAAGACCTCAAGCGCCTTTACCAGAACCACATCATCGACCAGTATCTTACCTATAAGCCTTTCTTTCTGGAGGAGGGTAAAAAAGAGAAGCATCACCTGCCCGAACACATCACCTTTACCCTGCACGACCGTCGCACTTCAGGCGAAACTGCGGAGGGTGCAGAAGTGAGCAGCGAACTGAGAGGACAGCGGAGCAAACTGAAACTCCGGCTGCAATGCAATTATGATGTGAGCGAGAAGAAGGCTGACCAGCTGAGCGGCTATCTCAGGTTAGATATGATTGGCGACCTGGAGGATTTCTTCCTGCGAAAGGATTATTACATAGCCAACTGCAAGCGTTCAAACAAGAAGATGAACATGGGTGGCTATATGACCACAGCGATGATAGGTTTCTTTAAGGATCATGGTGTAGAAGGATTGTAAAAAATATAAAGCTTATGAATTATTCCCAACGTATGTACAGCAAGACCGAGCTGGGTCTGCTCTATTTTCCCGACACAACCGACGGGGCAACAGCGCGCCGTCATATCATGGGATGGATTAAGCGTTGCGAGCCCCTCTGGAACGAGCTGCAACGCTTAGGCTACCAGGAGCATAGCCAGTATTTCCCTCCCCGCCAGGTATCCACCATCTTCGAATACCTGGGCGAGCCGGGGGCATAATAGCAATCAGCAATACGCCCTGTAAGGGCAAAAGCTTTGTATACAGCCCAGTATTTTAAAGCTTTTGCCCTTACAGGGCGTATTGGGAATTTCCCTCCAATCTGATTGCACGGAAAGCTCAATAGGCTAATCAGATACAGGAATAGCATCCTCCACCTGATTGGTACAGGCTGCACCCATCAAGACAAAGAAAAACATCCATAACTTACTATAAATATTCCGCTTCATATTCCCGATTATCCTTATAAAAACATTATTCATTGTTCACCACATCCACATCCCAATTCTTGACATTAGTCGTTACCCTGGAATGGCTAGGATTAGGTGAAAGTTTCAAATGAAAGTCATACGCTTTTCCTCTTTTAAACTCAAAAAAACTAGTTCCTGGCTTACGAAGAACATCTAGCAGATTTTTCTTTACCGTCACCTTTTGCGAAGATTGTCCCGGCCTTTCTACCGTATAAGTTATCTCTAGATAAAACGGTTCGCGCTTCTCCTGAGGGATTATAAAGATATAAGAATGGGGAGAGTTATTTATTATATCATTTGGATTGGATAACTTATCTCCATCTAACTTTAATTCGGGACCTTTTCCTACATCAGGTCCTTCGCCATCGTTGCCAGTTGGTTTCCAAGAATAATACCATCTAGTACCATTATCGTCGAGAATCCAATCTCCATTTTCAAGATTCAGATAGCCCGCCATAACAAAGACGCCTATATGTTCATTGTTTGAGACGCAATACAGTTTCACCTCTTGAACTGTTATAGATTCACCATCAGTTAGATTATTGGCTGTGATATCAAAGCCAAAACGAGCCAATGCATGATTGAAAGTAAATTTAACAGGATTGTCTTTCTTTGTCTTATTCTTGGCATTAGCCCACACCAAATCTATAGGATTTATGTAAGAAGGAAACCATATATAAGTTGGTTCAGCTTTTCCTGGTGGATTTATCATTTTTACGGTTTCATTATAAGGCGCAAAGACATAGAAATCCACAGTTCCGTTACTTGGCCAAAATCGGGTATTTGTATATGCCCAATGATTTTGATCTTTATTCCAGGTTACGTGTTCAGTATCCAGCAGAGATAAGATTTTCCCATTATAGTTGTATCTTGCAAAAACACCAAATCCAGAGTTAAAAAGCGTGTCTTGGAGAAAAGTAATATTGGTTACACCAGAACGGGTTGAAGCATTCCGACCTACATAAGCATCAAAGTTGATTTCAGAAGCTGAAGAAGATGAAGTTTCTTCCACAGCTTCGCCGGCACAACCAGATAATACCAGCTGTGCTACCAAAACATAAAAAGCTAAACGAAGAAACTTCATCTTATGATAATTTTAAATTCATTATTTTTATCTATCCCAAGGTTCAGTACAATCGATCGGAGTATCCAGTTCCCAATCTGTAACTGTAGCATCGAATTCGATTGGAAGACCAAGGGTCAAGTTAATCATATATGCCTTACCCGGCTCGAAATCATTTGAAAGTTGCTTATGAACCGTATTTGTAATTGGATTCTGTGTATCATTCTTATATGTTATAGTGTACGTTACGATAACATAAAGTTTATCTGTTCCTGTTTTGAATTTCTGTGGAATTACAAACAAATAATCTTCATTCTCTGCTCTGTTATCATTAGGATGTTTTAGATCTGTACCAGTTACAGTAGAAGATCCAGAGAACCAATCAAAATTTTGTCTGTCAGCAGCATATTCTGACCAAAGATCTAATGCCGTATTTGTCTTAGACAAATCTATTTTTCCCGATGTGTAGAAAGCCTTCGTAGCTCCATCAGGAGATCCTGCCAATGTAATCTTAGTCAAGTTAAAAGTTGCATTAGAAGAATAATCTCCAGATAACTTTACTTTATAACCAAGTTTAGACAAAGCATGAGCAAATTGGAATTTCACTTTATTTCCTGTACTAGAAATACTACCCTTTGTCTGACCAACAGCATTAGCATACAACAAATCTTTCTGATTTTCAATAATGGAATTAACTATAAAAGTAAGTTTTTGATTATCTTTCGTTACTATATTATCATATTGCCTATCATATGGAGCATAAGCCAAGAAATCAATATGACCTTGTGTTGGCCAAAACCTAAGAGGAGAATATGTCCACTTTGATTTTGTTTTATCATAAGTTACCTGCTGGTTATTAAACAAGCTATTACCATAAGCTGGAGTTCCTTCAGCAGTAGAGCTATAGTTACCAAACACACCAAAACCTTCAGTTGATTCCTGAAGGGCTTTAATATCCACCACGCTACCACGTGAACCATTTACAGCAACTGCACTTCTTCCACAATAGCCATCAAAACTGATAGCCTCATTCTTAGAAGAATTGTCTGAAAGACTATTCAAGTCATCGCTTGAACAACTTACCAATGTCAACGCTGCCATTGCAGCAATACCCATAAAAAATTTCTTATCCATATCTGTTTTAATTTTTAAATTAAACTAATCTATTATTACTCTTTTACTATTTTTATCTGATTCTTATCACTTTTACTACAGTTCTATATCAATATCCTCAGGTTTACCCCAATCCTTGATCGTGACGTCAAAACCGCCAGAACTTCCTTCCGAAGGCTTCACATCAGGTAAAGGTTTCGGCAACTCAACATCAACATGGAGAGAAGCAAAATAACCTAACTCCGATGAATTTTCATCTTTCTTAAACTTATCTCCTACCGCAAACAGATAATCTACCTGCGTCTTTTTGTCTATCAACAAAGCTGAAAAAGACAGCTTATTGTTTTCTGCATCAAGATGGGCAGTTTCTGGTAGGCCAAAACATTTAAACGATGTCTTCAACGTTCCTAGTGTTGCGTCATTCTTATCTATCGTTTTCGTCCAGGACTCCAGAAGATAAGTCACCTTACTCTGAAGCGGCTTCCCCTGTCCCAGCAGAAATCCTTCTGAAATACCAGTTAAGGATCCTCTCGCAGAATACAGGTTTCCTATACCTGGAACTTTCACGTTGACCTGGATATGCGAAAGCACATTCCTTGGCGTTAAAGTAACCTCAGAAGAGTCTCCAGAAACATCGAATTCATCGAGTTTATCAGAGGCAAGCCACTCGGGCTCAACCCCTATCTGTTCACCATCTCCACGCGAGTACCAGCGCGATGTTGTATGCAGTACCACAGCTCGCGCCGTCTCGTAAGAGTCCATTCCCAGAAAGTCGAGTGTACCAAACTCGGTCGTACTCTGGTTGAATACCAGTACATGATATTTTCCAGGTTCCAAGGAAAAGTCGGCATGAGTTATCTCATTAGTCAAGACAGTATGCGGAGCACCACCTGACCAGGGAAACACCATGACCGTCATACCTGTAGGCACCTCTTTATCAAACAAACGCCAATCCACATTAATCCGCACCAATCTACGGCCATCCGTTGGCGGACAACCGGAATAGTCATCATAAATGCAAGAAGTAAGCGAAATGATAAGGAGCCAACAGTACAAGAATAGTCCTATACATCTTTTACATCTTTTCATGAACGCTTCATATTTTATAAATCTTCTTTTCTAGTTATTATATTCATTTCAAAATTCCTGGTGCAAAAGTACAATATAAAATTGAATTAGGTCTTAACAATATTAAAAAAAAGTTAAATGATACATAAGATAACATTTTTGTTACATCACAAAAAAAATGCCAGTAGCCACCTCTTTAGCAAACAATTAAAAACCTCCAATCGAACCAATCGATTGGAGGTTTCATTTCTATCATTTACAGCAACCAGGCAGTAAAAACACTACCGGCTGCAACAATTCATACATTATCTGCTCAGCCAAGCCTCCGGATTGAGTTTGGCAGTCTCCTTGCGAAGCTGGAACTGGAGGATGTTATCAGAGCCAACACTACCCAAAGCCTGACGGGTACTTACCTTCTGACCTTTATGAACGCTGACCGATTTCAGATTACAGTAAACAGAGATGTAGGCACCATGACGGACCAGCACGTTCCACATGCCACCATAACCGAAGACGGCACTCACCTCACCATCGTAGATGCTGCGAGCCACACAACCCGGCTTGCCCTGGATATTGATACCCTTATTGTCGAGCGTTACACCCTTCAAACCTTCTACATGATACTGACCGAAATGACTCACCACACGGTAACTGCCGCTGATAGGCATCGGCAACCGGCCACGGTTAGCCTCGAATCCACCGCTCAGCATGCGGTCTACCGAACTCAAGGTAGAAGCCTCCTGTGCCTCCTTCCTGGCAGCGGCAATCTCACGGGTACTGCGTTCCGCATCCATCTTCGCCTTCAACTCGGCAGCCCGTCTTTCAGCCTCCGCCTTTCTTGCAGCCTGTTCGGCAGCAGCCTCACGGGCAGCCTGTTCTGCGGCGGCACGCTTGGCAGCCTCGGCAGCAGCACGCGCCCTAGCCTGCGCTTTTGCCTTCGCCTTAGCCTCAGCCTGGGCAGCAGCCTCCTCCTGAGCCTTTCTTGCAGCCTCGGCAGCCAGTCTTGCTTCTTCGGCAGCCTTTCTGCGGGCAGCTTCGGCAGCAGCCTCACGCGCCTTGGCTTCGGCTATACGACGGGCATTCTCCCTGGCAGCAGCCTCGGCAGCAGCTTTCTTGCGAGCCAGTTCCTCGGCACGCTTCTTGGCGGCAGCAGCGGCAGCAGCCTTTCGCTTAGCCTCGGCAGCAGCACGGGCTCTCGCCTTGGCAACTTCCCGAGCAATCAGACGGTCAATCTGTGCATTGATTGCCGCATCTTTCTGACGCTGGTCGGCAATCACAGCCTGAATGGTCTTCTGCTGTTTCTGCAGTCCCTGCACCATTTCCTGCTGCTGGGTCTGCTTACCTTCCAATGCCGTCTTCTCCTGCTTACCCTTATATAATAAGGTGTTCTTATGTCCCTTTACATGCTGCAACTGCTGGTGCTTCTCGTTCACCTGCTTCTGCTTAGCCTTTACAGCCTCGCCCTGCACCTTCTGATAGGAAGAATACTGGCGGATGAAGGAAAGGCGGCGATACATCTGTGTCAGATTCTTGGCACTGAAGATGAACATCAGCTTGTCCTGAACCGTATGATGACGGCTCATATAGCGCATGGAACGGATATACTTGTTCTTGCGGTCCTGCAACTGTTGCTGAAGCGTTTTCAACTGTGCCTGCAGAATGCCGATATTGCCGTCAATATGATGGATATCCTTCTGGATACCGTCAATCTTCTTCTGACGCTGGTCTATTTCTCCGTTCAGCGCCATCAGGTCTTCAAGGCGTTTCTTCACATCCGCCTTATTTCTCTGCAAAGCCTGCTCCTGTTCTCTGATCTTCTTCCGGATAGAAGCGCGCTGTCCCTGCAAACCTCGGATAGAGGCATTACTATAGGTTGCCGCCTTGCGTTCTGCTCTGGTTGACGCAGCTGATTTGGATGTTTTTCTGGACACATGCCTTCTGCTGTTCTTCTTTCTGGCAGGAGTAGCAGCCTTCTTTTTCGCAGTTACGGCAGTCTTCCTCACCGGCTTCTTCTGGGCAGTATGGTTCTGCGCAAAAGGTGCGAGCGAGAAGGTGATTGCCATGATGAATAATAAGATTCGCTTCATTTCTTATATTAAAAACCCATGTTCTATAATTTCAAATTCTTGATGAGTATTTACATACTCAATATCTTGCTGAGCACATCAGTTGGAGAAATCTGCTTGTATTTGCCCGAAATCTCGGTCTGAGTGCTCCATTTGCTGTCGGTCTTCACCTGATTCAATTCCAGATTGATCTTAGCCTCCTGCTTTTTCCTGGTAGCAGTAGTAGTCATCGACAGATTCAGGGAGGCAGGGAACATCTTGACGCCTACACTCTTGAAGTTGCCGTAGTCGACGTGGAGATTGGAGGTGCCGTTCTGCGTACTCTTATAGACAACATCTGCTGCTGTGATACGGCCGGTAGTGCGGTTGGCTGTCCAGGCATAGGTCATATTGCCGTTCCTGAAACTAACCGGCACAGCATCTCCTGCCACATCCAGTCTGGCATCAAACTTCTTCAGGTCTGATTCCTTCACAGTCCTTTCGCCCGGCAGGAGCAGCTGGTTCCAGAAGAGAGCCTGCAGAGAAAAGAAGGAGATGCCCTGCTTCTTGAGGAAGTCTACCTGGGTATAATCTGCCTTGATATATTCCTTGTGCAGACGGTCGATGATAAGTACATGGTCGGGAGTAAACTCCAGACGACCCACCTCTGTACCTAAGATAGGAATAAAGAGCTGGATGCGGATGATTTCATCCTTACGCATGCTCAGTTTGCCCGGCACGGTAATATCCTTATCACCAGCCTGGAGAGTAAACGACATGTTGCCTACAATATTCTTGGTATACACCTGATTGTCTGAAACCTTCTGTACGAAAGCCAACTTCTTGAGAGTCTCACTCTGACGAGAGTCAGAACCCTTGGTGGCATTCTCTTTCTGATGACTGGCTGATGATGAGCCAGAGCCCTGTACATTCTTGCTGGTTCCGCAAGAACCGAGGAGCAGGATGCTGCAGGCTGCGGCAAGCAGCATCATCTTATTCTTCTTCATTATATATTTCATCTTTCTTGATTTTTCTACTTTCCGTTTATTTCTTCTTACCTTTTCTAACTGACTTTTTCGTAGCGGCAGGTTTCTGCTTTGGCGCATTACGCTTCTTCAGTTCTTCTCCGGTAATATATTGTCTGTTCTTAATCTTCCATGCCAGCACCTCAGTCTGGTTCTCGCCGGTATAGGCTTTCTTCCAGAAATCTACGGATTCATCGGCCATACCATTCATATAATAGATATCGCCGGCATGTTCCAGAACCGTACTGTTATCTGCGGTGGAATCGCGGTTTTTGAGTGCCTGATCTATATAGGTCTTGGCATCAGCATAGCGTTCTTCCATAAAGAGAATCCAAGCATAGGTATCCAGATAAGTACCGTTGTTCGGCTCTGCCTTGATAGTCTTGTAGCTCATCGACTCAGCCTTATGCAGGTCAACGCCCTTCTCGCTCAAATAGTAGGCATAGTTGTTCAGCGCCATCACGTTATCATCTTTCCATTGCAGGCAAGAGTCGTAAGCCGCAAAGGCTTCCTGCTCTTCACCTTTCTTATGAAGGATATCGCCGGTTACGGCATAGAGGTCAGAAACCAGGTTAGCCGGCGACTGTGCATTCACCTGCGCCAATCCGAGACGGAACTCACGGAGCGCCTCGTCTTCCTTATCTTTCTGATAATACGCCATTCCACCGAAGTAATAGAACACCATTTCTTCGGGATTATACTCCTGAGCCGCCTTACATTGCTGGGAAACCAGGTCATATTTCTTCTCGTTCCAGAGCATCTGTACGAGTTGCATTCTGGCATTCACGTTATCCGGAGCTATGGTAAGCACCTTTTCGAAGGCACGGCAAACAGAGTCGGCAGGCATCTTCTTCAAACTCATATAAGCAGCTCTCATCTCTGCCACTTCGGCTGACGGATGAGCCACGTTGAGCGCCTTGTCAAACAGCGCAATCACCTTGGTAGAATCGCCCCCTTCGCTCTCGTTCTTCTGAATGAAAGAGCGGTACATCATCACCTTGGTCTCCAGATCCGATTTCGGACTCATCAATATCTTATCGAGCATCTGCTCGGCAAGCTGCTCCTGATGGGTGGCATTATAATAGTCGTAAAGCGACATCTGGGCATAGGAATTGTCAGGCTCTTCCTTCAGCACATCGGTAAAGCACTTGTAAGCTTCCTTCTGGCGGTCGTGCTGTACGAGCCAGTTGCCCAGCATTGTCTTGTACTGCATATCCAGCGGATGCTGGTCTACCAGCGACTTCAGTTCCTGATAGGCAGCCTTCTTGTCGTTCATCAGTTCATAAACTCTCATTTTAGAGAGGGTGAGCTGTTCGCTTTCACCTTCTTCCACCTCAAGACGCGAAATGGTTTTGAGTAGTGATTTATAATCCTTATTCTGGGAATAAAGCAGAACCAGGATGCGGAGGGCATCGGTATTACCGTGGTTTTTGGCATACAAATCCTCATAGGCATTGATGGCAAGATCGTATTTCTGGCTACCTATATAATATCTGCCCAACTGCTCTGCATAGGTCTGATTTTCCGGATTCAGTTCTATTGCCTTCTGCATATAGGCAAGTGCCAGGGAATCCTGCTTGAGCTGAGAATAGAAAAGCGACTCATAGAAATAGGTTTCAGCCGCCTTCGGGTCAATCTTCCGGGCATGCTCAAAG
>OLQP01001433.1_pt1 | contig 10883 bp, 9 predicted proteins | sample 1643181 | NCBI WGS metagenome assembly OLQP01 (sample SAMEA3136710, study PRJEB25190) | human gut metagenome | biome: human gut; feature: human-associated habitat; material: faeces | place: Austria | collected 2013 | reverse complement strand
CGTCTGGTGGATCCGTCCTTTGAAGCGGTTCACGGAAGTCTGGAAAAGGTTCTGGCTGTCAGTGTGAAGGAACTGACAGAGTATCCCTGGGAGGATTATCTCACGGAAGAGCTGTATGAGGAAGCTTTGGAAAGCTATATGGAGCAGCTTACCGGAAATATGACGGGGCTTGAAGACAGAGCTGTGACAGAATCCATGGAAGAGGAACGCAGAAAAAAGCACAAGATCACGGTTCTTCCACCGGAGGTACTGGAAAAGGCCCATACATACGTGGAGCTGAATTACGGAAAAACCTATCTGACGGAAACAGAAGAAAAACGGATCAATCATCTTATGTGCCGGGGCATCCACGGAGACTGCAGCCTTTATTTTACAGAGGGAATCCTGAAAAATCCGGTAAAAAGAAATTATCAGTATGAATATGCAGTCCGTCTGAGAAACAAAAATATCTGGCTGTATCATGATAAACACAGAATTGTAAAACACAATATCGCAGAGCTGACAGACACCCTTCGTAAATCTCTTACCCTGAGAGCGGAAACCCAGACTGTGCTCTCCGACAGAGGAATGATCGTTCCCTCAAGACTGTGGAGGATCGGGAGAAGCAGTGATGCCAAAATCTTTCAGCGGGAACTGAAAGCAGATGCCGCTGATTTTGTGGTGGACGTGCTGATCGATGCCAGCGGTTCCCAGATGAGCCGTCAGGGCGAGGTGGCGATCCAGGCTTATATTATCAGCGAGGCTCTGAGCAATGTGGAAATTCCTCACAGAGTTATGAGCTTCTGTACCTTCTGGGATTATACGATCCTGCACAGATTCCGTAAGTATGATGATCCCAGAACAGAAAACGAGAATATTTTTAATTACGTGACCTCTTCCAATAACAGGGACGGCCTTGCCATAAAAACAGCGGGCCATAGTCTTCTTCAGAGGCAGGAAGAAAAGAAGATCCTCATTGTACTCAGCGACGGACGGCCCTATGATGTGATTGTTAATCGCCCCAATGCAAAAAATCCTCAGCCGTACCGCGGAAGCACTGCCATTTCAGATACGGCCACAGAAGTCCGCAGACTGAGGAATCTTGACGTCAGTGTGCTGGGAGTGTTTGCCGGGGAAGAAAAGGATCTTTCTACGGAAAAGAAGATCTTTGGTAAGGATTTTGCCTATATCCGGGACATCCGCAACTTCTCCAGAATCGTCGGAAGGTATCTGAAGAAGCAGCTTGAAACAGAGTAACAGTCTGATATCCTGCATAATAACAGGTATTAGACTGTTGTTTTTTGTGGGAAATATATAGAATGGAGGAAAAAACTGTAATTTTTTTGCATAATTTATTAGATAACATCAAAAAACAGTTGAATAATCCCGGGAAATCAGATATAATGTGTAAATGCAATAAAGGGATAGAGAGGAACCTGAAAGAGTTCTATTTTTTTACCATGAATGTCCGCTAACTGAGGACAGATGTTTACACTAAAGTGATAAAAAATGAAAACAGAGGAACTTTTTTATAAGGAAATCCTGAATTATACAAATGAAAGCGCATCCCTTCAATATTGTCAGAAAAAACAAAAAGGAGTGTATTTACGTGGGAAAATACGTTACAAAGCGAGTTCTTCTCGCTATTGTCACCGTTTTTATTGTCTGTGGTATCACATTCTTTGCCATGAACGCCATTCCGGGCGGACCTTTTGACGGTGAAAAAGCACTTTCTCCGGAAGTAAAAGAAGCACTGGAGAAGAGATTTAATCTGGACAAACCGGTAGGCGAGCAGTTTGTTCTCTATATGAAGAACCTGGCTCATGGAGATTTCGGTGTTTCCGCAAAAACAGGCCGAGACATCAAGACAACAATTTTTGAATCCTTTAAAGTTTCAGCAAAGCTTGGCGGAATGGCAATCCTTACTGCGCTTGTGCTGGGTCTGATCTTCGGAAGTCTTGCAGCGCTTACAAGAAATCATCTTCCTGACCGGCTGATCATTTTCTTTTCCACCCTGTTTACGTCGCTGCCAAGCTTCGTGTTCGGATCGTTGCTGCTTCTGGTATTCTGTGTGACTCTGAAATGGGGTCCTGTGTGGAGTCCGGACAATCAGAATTATCTTCTTCCGGTAATTGCCCTGGCAGCTTACCCCATGGCGTATATCACACGTTTGACCAAGAGCAGTATGCTGGATGTTCTGGGACAGGATTATGTGCGTACCGCAAGAGCCAAGGGTGTATCCCAGCTGAAGACGATCTTTAAACACACACTCAGGAATTCTCTGATTCCGGTTATTACTTATGTAGGCCCCATGACAGCATCCATCCTTACAGGAAGCCTTGTTGTGGAAAAAATCTTTACCATTGGCGGTCTGGGCGCAAAATTTGTAGAGGCCATTACAAACAGAGATTATCCTCTGATCATGGGAACTACAATTTTCCTGGCAGTACTGATGGTAACGATGAACCTGATCACTGATATCGTATATAAGATGATCGACCCGAGAATTAAACTGGATTAAGGAGGAAACTACGTGGATAACACCAGTAAAAATCTGGATGAGATGCCGAAGAAGTCGCCATTGAGCTTCCAGATTGATTTGAAAAAATTTGAAAAAGCAACTGATGAAGAGAAAAGACAGCAGGATGTTATGAGCGAGTCCACTTCCTTCTGGAAAGACGGATTCCGCAAGCTGAGAAGAAATCCGCTGGCTATGGGCAGTCTGATCGTTCTGATCCTGATCATTGGAATGATCCTGATCGTACCTCATGTAGTGCCCTATTCCTATTCTCAGATCATTACTGTAAATGGCAGAAGAGACAAGACAGCCTCCAATATGGCTCCCTTCCAGTACTCACAACTGGAGCAGCAGTACATAGAGGAGGGCGGTAAGGTATTCCCTCATATTATGGGAACAGACGAAATGGGACGTGATTACTTTGTCCGTGTTATTTACGGAACAAGAGTATCTCTGGCAGTCGGACTTTTTGCCAGCATCATTGTCCTGATCATCGGCGTTCTGTACGGAAGTATTTCGGGATACTTTGGAGGAAAGGTCGATCTGATCATGATGCGTATTGTGGATATCATATATTCCCTTCCTGACATGCTCATGGTAATCCTGCTTTCCGTGGTGCTCCGTGAGACGCTGAATGTAGACGCGATTCCATTCCTTCAGAAGCTGGGACCGAACATGATCTCTTTGTTTATTGTATTCGGTCTTCTGTACTGGACAGGTATGGCACGTATGGTCCGTGGACAGATTCTTACCATTAAACAGAACGAATACGTACTGGCAGCCAAGATCAGCGGCGCAAAATCAGGAAGGATCATCCGCAGACATATTCTTCCCAACTGTGTCAGCGTAATTATTGTAGCAGGCGCTCTTCAGATTCCGTCAGCGATCTTTACAGAGAGTTTCCTGAGCTTTATCGGACTTGGCGTACAGGCTCCAATGCCTTCTCTTGGATCTCTGGCAAATGCAGGACGTGCGGGTCTGACTGCTTATCCTTATAAGCTGATCTTCCCTGCTATTATGATCTGTCTTATCACACTTGCATTTAACTTACTGGGCGACGGCCTTCGCGATGCCTTTGACCCGAAACTGAGGAGGGATTAAGATGAGTGAGAATATACTTTCAGTCGTAGACTTAAATACCTCTTTTCATACTGACAGAGGAGAGGTTATGGCGGTAAACGGTGTTTCCTTTAATCTGGACAGAGGCAAGATCCTGGGAATCGTAGGAGAGTCCGGTTCCGGAAAAAGTGTTACCGCATATTCCATTATGCAGATTCTGGAAAAGAACGGAAGCATTAAAAAGGGCCAGGTTCTTTATAAAGGCCAGGATATTACACAGTTTTCAGAGAAGCAGATGAGAGAGTTCCGTGGAAAATGCTGTTCTATTATTTTCCAGGACCCGATGACAAGTCTGAATCCTGTATTTACTATTGGAAATCAGTTAAAAGAAGCAATCGAGCTTCATACAGACCGCAAAGGCAAGGTGGCAATGGACCGCGCCATTGAGATGCTGACCCTGGTTGGCGTCAACGAGCCGGAGAAACGTGTAAAGCAGTACCCATACGAGCTTTCCGGCGGTATGCGTCAGCGTGTTATGATCGCCATGGCACTGGCATGCGAACCGGATATCCTGATCGCAGATGAGCCTACCACTGCCCTTGACGTAACCATTCAGGCACAGATCCTGGAACTGATGCAGAGCCTGCAGAAAAAACTGGGCATGGCAATTATCATGGTAACACATGACCTTGGCGTTATTGCGGACATGTGTGATGAGATCATTGTTATGTACGGCGGCCGTGTCTGCGAAAGGGGAACCGCTGAGGATATCTTCTACCGTCCGGCCCATGAATATACAAAAGGACTTCTGAAGTCTATTCCAAGCGTGGATCGTATGGGAGAGAAGCTGATCCCGATTCCGGGAACTCCCATCAACCTTCTGAACATGCCAAAGGGCTGTGCATTCTGTCCGAGATGCGAAAACGCGATGAAAATCTGTATCGAGGAGATTCCGCCGGAAATCCAGATGCCTGACGGACATTTTGCTTCCTGCTGGATGAGTGTGAAGGAGCAGATGGAGGCACAGCAGGAGGGAAAGAACAATGAGTAATGTGACAAATAAAAGCGAATATCTGGTTGAGGTCAACAACCTGAAACAGTATTTTCCTGTTAAAACAGGCTTTATGAAAAATACGCCTCTCAAAGCAGTTGACGGTGTATCCTTTAACATTAAGCCAGGTGAAACACTGGGTCTGGTAGGAGAGTCCGGATGCGGAAAAACAACTGTAGGACGTTCTCTTCTGAGATTATATACACCTACCTCCGGCGATGTGTTTTTTGACGGAGAAAGAGTAGACAAAAACAGCATTGGCCATATGCGTAAAGAGATGCAGATGGTATTCCAGGATCCTTATTCTTCTCTGAATCCCCGTATGACTGTAGAGGATATTATCGGAGAGCCTCTGGACGTACATAAGCTGTATTCCGGCAAAGGCGAGCGCCGCGACCGTATCCTGGAGCTGATGGAGCTGGTTGGACTGAATGCAGAGCATGCAACCCGCTACGCTCATGAGTTCAGCGGCGGACAGCGCCAGCGTATCGGTATTGCCAGAGCCCTTGCAACAAAACCGAGATTTATCGTATGTGATGAGGCGGTCAGCGCCCTTGATGTTTCCATCCAGGCGCAGGTGATCAATATGTTTGAAGAGCTTCAGGAGAAGCTGGGCGTGGCTTATCTTTTTATTGCCCACGATCTTCTGGTTGTTCATCATATTTCTGACCGTATCGCAGTTATGTACCTGGGACGTATTGTTGAGATCGCAGATGCAGATGATCTGAATGAATCTCCCATCCACCCATATACACAGTCTCTGTTAAGTGCGGTTCCATATCCGGATCCGAAAATGGCAAAGGAACGTCAGCGTATCATTCTTGAGGGAGATGTGCCAAGTCCTCTGCATATGCCTACCGGATGTGCATTCCGTACCCGCTGCAAATATGCAACAGAACGGTGTGCCAAGGAGTGCCCGACACTGACTGACAGAGGAAACGGTCATATGGTGGCCTGCTTTAACAAATAAAAGCAGATATCGGGACATACAATTTATAGGAATACAATTACCGTGCAGGATTTGTGTGGTGTTTGTATAAACTGCAGTGAAAGCTGTAAATAAAAATCCAGACAGGAGGAATTTTTTATGAAGAAGAAACACGTAGCACTTGCTCTTGCAGCAGCTATGGCAGTGACCACCGTAGGGGGGGCAACTGTTTATGCTTCTGAAGAGCACGGACCATCCAGCGAAGCGGCACCGGCATGGGAGAACTATGACGCACGTATCGCAGAAATCAGAACAGAGACAGACCTGGTTAAACGTGAAGCTCTGATGCATGAGGCAGAGGACGAGCTGATGAACACATGGGCGATCATTCCGCTGTATTATTACAATGATGTGTACATGCAGAAAACAGATGTAGAGAATATCTACTCCAACCTGTTCGGCTTCAAGTATTTCGGATTTGCAAAAACTCCGGACAACACTTTAAGCCTTCAGATCGCATCTGAGCCGAACAAACTTGACCCGGCTCTGAACTCTACAGTAGACGGCGCATGCCTTGCAATCCTGGCATTCTCAGGTCTGTACAGCTACAATGCAGACGGAGAACTGGTTCCTGAGCTTGCAGACAGCTATGAGATGAGCGAGGACGGTCTTACTTACACATTTACCTTAAAAGAGGGTCTGAAATGGTCTGACGGAGAAGAGCTGAATGCAGAGGACGTTGTATACAGCTGGAACCGTCTTGCAAATCCTGAGACTGGTGCAGACTATGCATACCTTGCTGATATCATTGCAAGAAAAGATGACGATACACTTGACATTGCAGGATCAGGCAACACATTTACTGTAAAACTGAAAGCTCCGTGTGCATACTTCCTTGATCTGTGTGCATTCCCGGCATTCTATCCGGTTCCGCAGCAGTGCGTGGAAGCGGCAGAAGGCGCTGACGAAAACCCTGGCGCATGGTGTGTTGAGTCTGGATTTGTTACTTCCGGTCCGATGACATGTACAGAGTGGAAACACAATGAGTCCATGACTTATGAGAAAAACCCGAACTACTTCAGAGCAGACGAAGTTTCTCTTGAAAAAGTTCAGTTCATGTTAAGTGCAGACGATACAGCAATCTGGAACGCATTTGAGGATGGTTCCCTGCAGTTTATCGACACAATCGCAACAGACATGATGGCAACAGCAAAAGAAAAAGAAGAATACCACAACATTCCTACACTGGGAACCTACTATGCAGGCTTTAACGTAAACAGTGACCTGTTCAAAGGTAAAACTGTACAGCAGGCTGCAGATATGAGAAAGGCAATCAACCTTCTTATTGACCGTCAGTACATTGTTGACACAATCGCTCAGGCTGATCAGGAAGTTGCAAACACCTTTATCCCTACAGGTATGGCAGACGGCAACGGCGGAGAATTCCGTACAAATGACGATGCTTACACATATCCGATGGAAGACGTTGTTGGATACTTTGATCCAAATGCATACGAGGAGAACCTGGAAGAAGCAAGAAAGCTTCTTGAAGGTGCCGGTTACAAATTTGATGAGAACGGAATGCTTTCCGCTGATACTCCGATCAACATGACATATCTGACAAACGATGCAGAAGGTAATGTTAAGATCGGTGAGTCCATCCAGCAGGATCTGGCTGCAGTGGGTATCAATGTAACTGTTGAGACTCGTGAGTGGTCTGTATTCCTTGATGAAAGAAAACAGGGCAAATTCGACTTCTGCCGTGAAGGTTGGCTGGCAGACTACAATGACCCGATCAACATGCTTGAAATGTGGGAGACAGAGTCCGGAAACAACGATATGCAGTTCGGTAGATAAGCATATCTGAGAAAGACTTTTCTCTGAAATAAGCAAACATAAAAGCGCTGCAAAGCAGGTAAGGAATTTATCTGCAGAGCAGCGCTTTTCTTTGCAGATTCATCTGTAAAATGGTACTGAAATGTATATTTATAGAACAAAACTGTATATTTATCGTATAAAAACAACTTGCATATGCTGTCGTAAATTAGTATAATGAAAAAAGGTTCGCAATAAAAAATAAAGGGAGAGGAAATCAATGAACAACAAAGAGTTCAAACCGTATGTTCCGGCTGAAAAAGTCACACCGGAAATGACGGTGACATCCGTAATCATGGGTATGATCCTCGCAGTTGTATTCGGCGCAGCCAATGCTTATCTTGGTCTTCGCGTTGGTATGACCGTATCTGCTTCTATTCCGGCAGCAGTTATTTCCATGGGTGTTATACGCGTGATTATGAAGAAAAACTCCATTCTGGAGAGCAACCTGGTTCAGACCATCGGTTCTGCAGGTGAGTCTCTTGCAGCAGGAGCAATCTTCACAATGCCTGCCCTGTTCCTGTGGGCAGAAGAAGGCCTTACTGAAAAACCGGGACTTGTAGAAATTACACTGATCGCGCTTTGCGGCGGTGTACTTGGCGTACTTTTCATGGTACCCCTTCGTAATGCTCTGATCGTAAAAGAGCATGCAACTCTTCTTTATCCGGAAGGAACTGCTTGTGCAAACGTACTTCTTGCAGGTGAAGAGGGTGGCTCCAATGCAGCTACTGTATTCTCCGGTATGGGAATTGCCGCTGCATTCAAATTTATTGTAGACGGCCTGAAGGTAATCCCGGCAGACGTTGCAGTTGCTTTTAAATCCTTTAAGGGTGAGATCGGTATGGAAGTATATCCGGCTCTTCTTGGTGTTGGCTATATCGTTGGTCCGAGAATTGCTTCCTTCATGTTTGTAGGTTCCATCGTAGGATGGCTGGTGATCATTCCGCTGATCTGTCTGTTCGGACCTGATATTTCTCTGTATCCGGCAGAGGCTGGCGTGACAATTTCCCAGCTTTTTGCAGAGGGCGGCGCTTCAGCAATCTGGTCAAACTATGTAAAATACATCGGTGCAGGCGCTATCGCAACCGGCGGTATTATTTCTCTTATTAAGTCCCTGCCTCTGATCATTTCTACTTTCCGTGATTCCATGAAGAGTATGAAAGGATCCCAGAACGGCGGTACTTTAAGAACAGACAAAGATCTTCCAATGGGTATTATCCTTGCAGGAATCGTTGCCATGGTATTTATTATCTGGTTTGTTCCTGCAATCCCGGTAAACTTCCTGGGTGCGCTGATGATCGTAGTATTCGGTTTCTTCTTTGCAACCGTTTCCTCCCGTATGGTTGGTATGATCGGTTCCTCCAACAACCCGGTATCCGGTATGGCAATCGCCACACTGCTTCTTGCTACCTTTGCCATCAAGGCAACAGGCGAGACTGGTATCGACGGAATGAAGGGCGCAATCGCTATCGGATCTGTTATCTGTATCATTGCTGCTATTGCAGGTGATACTTCTCAGGACCTTAAAACAGGATATCTTCTCGGCGCAACACCGAAGACACAGCAGATCGGTGAGCTTCTCGGTGTTGTTGTTTCCGGCCTTGCAATCGGCGGCGTTCTTTATCTTCTTGACGCTGCATGGGGATATGGTACCGCAGAGGTTCCTGCTCCGCAGGCCGGCCTTATGAAGATGATCGTTGAGGGTATCATGGGCGGAGAGCTTCCATGGACACTTGTATTTGTAGGTGTATTCCTTGCTCTGGGCCTGGAAATCTTAAGAATTCCGGTAATGCCTTTTGCAATTGGTCTCTACCTTCCGATTTATCTGAACACAACCATCATGATCGGTGGCGTTGTTCGTATGTTCCTGGATGGACGCAAAAAAGTTGACAGCAAGACAAAAGAATCTCAGGTTACCAACGGTACTCTGTACTGTGCTGGTATGATCGCCGGAGAGGGTCTTGTAGGTATTTTCCTGGCTATTCTTGCGGTTGCCGGAATCAGTATTCCTGCATTTATCAACCTGGGAAATATCGGCGGCGTTGTGATCATGGCGCTGATGATCCTTGGTCTTCTGAAATTCTCCTTATGGAATAAAAGAAAAGCCTGATGAGAAAAAAGAAAGATAAAGGTATGCAGATCAACTATCTGGATCTTATCCCGGAAAAAAATCAGTCGCTGAAGTGGCATACAGATCTGAAGGACAGAGTGATCCTTGAAGTGGAAAACACAGGGATCATGAACAAGATCGCGCAGACAGTGTTTAACAAACCGCGCTTTACCAAGGTCCATCTGGATGCTCAGGGAAGCTTTATCTGGCCCCTGATCGACGGAAAACGTACAGTGACAGACATTGCGCTTCTGGTAAAAGATGAATTCGGGGAGGCAGCCGAACCTCTGTATCCCAGAATTATCAAGTATTTCCAGATTGTTGAAAGCTATCATTTTATTAAATTTGTAAATATGCCTCAGAAATAGGGCAGACTAAGAGCGGGAAGCGGCATGGGCCGTCTCCCGTTCTTTTAGGATAAGGGACGCTTTATCGCGTTAGAGTTATATCACTACAGGAGGAGGCTTTTATATGAAACTGGCAGGAAAAAGATCTGTATGGCTTGAGTATCTGGTTATTTTTCTGGGTACAGGACTGATGGCAACTGCGATCAAGGCATGCTTTGATGCGTGCGGACTGGTCACAGGAGGCTTTTCCGGAGCAGCCATTCTGGTAAAGGAGTGGACCAGAGGAATTGTGGAAAACGGAGTCCCTCTGTGGTTGACAAACCTGAGTCTGAATATTCCTCTTTTTATTCTGGCAACAAAACTGAAAGGATTTTCCTTTGTAAAAAAAGCGCTGGTGGGAGATATGACTCTTACCATGTGGCTGGCTGTTCTTCCGGAGTGGAAGCTTTCTGATGACCTTCTTCTTTCTTCTGTTTATGGAGGGATCATCCTTGGTGTGGGAATCGGACTGGTATTTCTGGGCGGAGGAACAACCGGGGGAACGGACATGCTTGCCGCCATTATCCAGAAATATATGAGACATTATACCATTGCACAGATCATGCAGTTTATAGACGGTTCCATTGTTCTTGTGGGCATGTATGTATTCGGAATCCGCAAGGGACTTTATGCGATCATTGCAGTTTATCTTGTGACAAAGGTATCGGACGGACTGATCGAGGGCCTGAAATTCTCAAAAGCTGTGCATATTATCACAGATAAGCCGGAAGCTATTGCAAGAATGATCATGCACGATCTTGACCGGGGAGTAACGGGAATCTCTGCAAAGGGAATGTATTCCGGACAGGAAAAACTGATGCTTTACTGTGTGGTTGGAAAGAAAGAACTGGTTCAGCTGAAAGAAAAAATTGATGAGATTGATCCCAAAGCATTTGTGATCGTTGGCGATGCAAGAGAGGTTCACGGAGAAGGCTTTATAGAAAGATAGGAAAAATACACAAAAAACACCTGAAAAT
>OLQP01001428.1_pt1 | contig 10902 bp, 10 predicted proteins | sample 1643181 | NCBI WGS metagenome assembly OLQP01 (sample SAMEA3136710, study PRJEB25190) | human gut metagenome | biome: human gut; feature: human-associated habitat; material: faeces | place: Austria | collected 2013 | reverse complement strand
TACCTTAATTATATCAGATATATGATTTTACGACCACTTTTTCAGTGGCGTCCCTAAAGAGGTAGGGGAATTCTTGTTTTTTGTTAAAAAAATATTTCTTGACATATATGATGAATATGATATAATAATATTATATCAGTTGTCGATATTAATCGATGACTCCTAATTTTGTAACTTAGAGAAAGAGAGTAGCATTAGCTACTCTCTTTTTCTCATACAATATTGCTTTCTAGCAGCTTATTCCGACAGTTATATCTACACCTATACAATTACAGTATTTTAAAAATGACAGCATGGATGGATTTCCGTTAAAAGATTCTATCTTAGATACCATCTGCTGTGATAGTCCCGTTTGAGAAGCAACATCTTTTTGTGTTAAATTTTTTTCTTTTCGTATTTGCCGTAGTTTTTGACATAATTGATAGATTTGGTGATTTTCTTCATAAATAGTTTTAGATTTGGTGTTATTTAAAACATCTTTTTTCAGCTCATTTAACACAGGCAATTTTTTTCTCCTTCCCAAATTAGTTTTGCAGATTAATGCCATAGGCGGCAGAAATCTCTTGTAAAAGACTATTACTTTCCTTGTCCGTGTATCGATTATCTACAGTAATTATAGTCTTTAACACATATTCTGGTGTTACCTTTTCTGCTCTAATAATTTCCATACAAGGATAAATCGTGTCTTTCTTTGTAATATCATAGGATAAGCTAAACAGAAAAGTCTTTTCATTCCCGGAACCTTTATCAGATACAATATTCTGGATTTTCTTTTTGGAAGCAAGTATATCCTTTTCCTCTTTTAGCCCTTTTTTTGAAATCTGTTTGGGAGATTCTGCAGTTTTCAGGAGTTCATTATTAATTGTAACCCCGTGTAATGTAGCTTTAGATTGTGAGGCTGCCACCCTTTCTGATTCTGATGGTATAAATAAACGAACCTCTGCATCTCCATTTTTTACTGTTGTTTTTGCAAGATATTTATATTCTCTCCTGCTTTCTTCTTTTGCTTCGGAAACTTGTTCTTTCCCATCATAAGACTCTAGTTGTGTTATATTTTGTTTATTATGACATCCAGTGCATAGAAAAGTTCCAATGCAAAAAGCAACTAATATTTTCCGAAAATTATTTTTCTTAATAATCACACTTTAAGACCTCCTATATGACAATCTTGATACCTCGACAAGTTACCACACATCCATGAAGGATGCGACAGAAAGTACGTTCGACTTCTATTATATAACCCATTTTAATCCACGCATCCGCGAGGGATGCGACATAACCCAGTTTCTACACCTGAGATTAGCTGGTTTTAATCCACGCATCCACGAGGGATGCGACAGAAGTCAGTTTTTACAGTGCCCGGCCCTCCGAAAGGTTTTAATCCACGCACCCGTGAGGGGTGCGACTTTAATTACACACATGGCAAATCAGAGCAATACATTTTAATGCAGAACCATAGAAAGATAACCTTCCGGATTTTTTTCTTGTAGCATGAACCATGGATTATATTTAAGGGTTTTGTATAATAAAAAAGAGTTATCTTCTCCTTCTTTTCCGAAGATGATATCGTATTTTCTATCATCAGGCTTATTTTCTTGAATAGCATAATATAATTTGATTCTTTTTGTTGGGTATAATCCAATCAATTCTCTTTCTTCTTTTGTTAGGTTGGGTAGCCAAAATTGTTTTTTATCTGGTTGTTTCTCAAATCTTGACAGAGAACCAGATAGATTTGCTAACTGGCATAGAGCGTCATAATACCCATATCCATTTAATCGAAGTAAATCAATTGTGTCAAAAGATTTATTACAAACAAAACAATGAGCCGTATTTGTATTTTCGTAAATAAAACAAGAGCCATAGTGTTGATCGTTATGATTCAAATGGTCCGGGCATAAAATTGATTTTCTACAACCTGTATTTTGATATTCTATTCCTAAAAAATCACATACATTGTAAATAGAAACTTCCTCTAGTAATTCTCTTTTGTCCTCGTCATTAAATAGCAGCATTTTAAAACTCCTCTCTTCTTTATTCTTTTTCTCTTATAAAGAATGATATTTTGAGACAAAAGATAAAAATTATCAAACACATGCAGAAAACCGCAGCCAACCCTAGTTGCCTGCGGATGTTTTGTTAAAATCTATTATACTGTTAGTAAGAAATGAAGCCTCCACGCCCATGCGGTGCATAACTCCTATGGACGTGGTACTCTGCCTAAATTGATAGAAAAGAGAGCGGTTATATGTGCGCATCACTTGGTTGTTTCTTCTGTTTCTTGCATTCGGTTTTGAATATTATCATTTGTGGCTGCAAAAAAGCAGATGCGGTCAAATTTTTTAGAATCAAATCCTAATCCTTTAAAATCGAAATAGGAATAAGAAACCAAATCTCCATCATTATTCATAATTTTTTTTGCCGTTTCTGTTATCTTTAATGTTCCAATTGGTTCAAGCGTGTCTGCATCAGCAATTAAGAGATCTCCTTCGTAGGTATATCCATAGATGATTCCAATATATTCTCCTTTACTTGGTTTATATAGAGATACTTCTACGCAGCTTCCTTTTTTTATTGTTTCACGAACATATTGTAAGTTAGATAAAGAATTTGTGTTCATTGTATATCGGGAAGCATCCTCTTTATCATATTCAATCTTAATAATGTCGGTTGATGTAGATTCTCTTGTATCTGGTTCGATGTCCATTCTACATTTTGCCTGTGCAGAGATGAATCCTTTAGAAGGAAGAACTGTTGCCAAAATAGAAGAAAATTTATTCTTGTTAAGATAAATATGTTTTCCAAATATGCTCAAATCTATAATACGTGGCAATTTTTTATCATACACCTCGATAGTGTCATATGGCTCTATCCGATATACATTTTCATCTGCCCGGTATGCTAAAGGAGTTCTTATTCCATCTTTCAAACGGTAATAATATTTCCCGGAAGAATTTGGGAACTGTGCATATCCAGAAAATTTACTAAATCGATATCCACGAGTTGTCTCTACGACACTTCCGTATGCTTTTGAAGTATAATTATCGGCCCATAAAATAACATTTCCAATCTTATATGGAGAACTTACTTTTTTTCCTTTCTTTTCATCTTCGGTTTTTTGTTTATCTATAAGGTAACCGATATCCGCCTTGTTTGGATTAGTTTTTGTAATATAAATCTCGCAGTAATCCGTTAGTCCATCTTGATCACTATCAAGGAACCAACAGTTAGTATTCTGATTTTGCTCCTCTCCATTATCAATTCCATCACTATCAAAATCAGCTGCTGAATTTTCCTTCATTGCATCCGTACTCCTTTTTACGGCAGAGACATCAAGACTGACAGCTAATTTATTCTCTTCTGAGGAAGAAGTTCCTTTCATAAAGAACTGAGGAATGTAAATAAAGAGAGCAACCGCGGAAGCAATGATGATTACTTTTTTAATCTTTTTTTGCCGCTCCTTTTTTCCTGGAATGATCACATTTCCATCAACTCCAAAAGTGGGAATCTCTTTTTGATCACTTTTTGTCTTCTTCTGGTTTTTTTTAATCGTTTGGTTTATCCTGTTCATAAAAATCCTCCTTTTTTTCTTCTTATAGTAGTATGATAGAATGTAAAATCAGAAACTATTTCTGTACAAATTTATTTTATCTCTAAAAAAATCATTATATATGTATGTAACAGAACAATGATGCATGGAGGAAAAATCTATGAGTCATGACGATCTAAAGAGGAAATTTAGGGAGGAAAAAAAATGAATGTGTCAAATATTAGTGGAAATTTAGCAAAAGATCCGGAGATAAGACAGACCGGAACAGGTGGAGAATGTTTAAACCTTTATGTGGCAGTAAAAAGACCTTTTGCCCATGGAGATATAGTAGATTATTTTCATTGTATTTCTTATGATGAGAAAGATATTCTGTATGCGAGAAAATTTTTAAAAAAAGGAAGCTGCATAGTCATAAATGGGTATATTAGTTTCAAAAAAGAAACAAAATTAGGGAAATATGCTTATTCCACACGATTAAATATTATTTCAATGGAGGGAGTAGCTCGTTTAAAAGAAAACGCAGTAAGAGAAATACCAGTGCAAGAACAAGATACTACTGTTTTCCCTGAAGAAAAAACTGCTATTAAAGAAAATATGCCAAAACAAACACTGGAAGAGAGTTTTGACGTAATGGATTGCACACAACCGGGAACAGAACTTCCGTTATGACAATCATAGATATTGTTATTTTAAGGAGCTTTTATAGCTCCTTTTCTTTTTTGTAAAAATTTTATACATAAAAATAGACAATATTGGAATTCTTTCATACTATCTTTAAGAAACATCATTAAGAAAGGAGATTAAAATAATTATGAGAAGAAAAATATTAGGCATTGCATTGATTCTCTTGGCTGGCCTTTGTTTGTGTCTTAGCTTAAATCAAGCAGATAAATACCGCCAAGCAGAAAAAACTTATGATGATATTCTTGAGAAATATACAAAAGAAAAGAAAGTTTCAAAGAAAAAACAAGATTTTGTGGTAGATTGGAAGAAATTATGGAAAACGAATAAAGATGTTGTTGGGTGGATCAAAATGGATTCAGGTGCAGACTATCCAATTCTTCATGGAGATTCTAATGAAGAATATTTGCATACTGATCTTTATGGAGATTATAATATTAATGGCAGTATTTTTGTCAATGCAGATAATTCCAGAGATTGGAGTGATCCAAACACGATCATTTATGGTCACAGAATGAATAATGGCAGTATGTTTGGTAGTAATAAAAAATATATGGAAAAGGATTATCTCAAAAAGCATCCTGATTTTTCCATCTACCGTCCTGATGGATGTTATGTTTATAAAATATTTAACGTCATGGTTGTTGAAGATGGAACATATCCATATACATATCAATTTCCTGATAAAAAGAGCTATATTGAATATCTCTCTAAAGTAAAACAATATTCTTATTATGATAGTGGAATTACAGTTCCTGATGCCAGACAAATTGTTACGCTTTCTACCTGTACTTATATCAATCATGTAAAAAAAAGGCTTGTTATTCAAGGTTATATTCGACAGATACGGGAATATAAAGGTATGGTACAAAAAAGGAAAATAAATATATTAGAAGATAATGCATTTTCAAAAACAGAAATGGAGGATACCAATGATAAAGAAATTGATTAAAAATGTTATATATGCAATAATATTTGTTTGCATTATAGGAGCACTCTGTATTTTTTCTACGACTTTTGTTTCTCAGCGTGTAGACGTAAATGGAAATTCGATGAATCCGACTTTATTTAATAATGACAGTTTGTGGCTTAATAAACTAACCTATCATTTTCAAAATCCAAAAAGATTCGATATTGTTGTGATTGATACGGATCTTAATGGGGGCGAATATATTATAAAAAGAATAATAGGGCTTCCTGGAGATACCATTCAAATAAAAAATCAAAAAGTTTACATTAATGGAAAAAGGCTTCAAACGGATATATATGGAAAAGAGCCGATTGAAGATGCCGGAACAGCTGCAAATTTAATGGTATTAGGAAAGAATGAATATTTTGTATTAGGAGATAATCGGAATGATAGTGATGACTCCAGATTTCCAGAAGTTGGAGTTATAAAAAAGAATAGAATAATCGGAAAAACGTCGTTTCGGCTCTTGCCAATAAAAAATATAGGAAAATTGGACTAAAAATAAGGCAGTTACTGTTGTTGTAACTGTCTTATTTTTTTAATGAGCATCTGCATCATAGTCATTATCTGTTTATTAACACATTCCTCTTTGCTCAAGTAGTGTTTTCAATCTTGTCCTTCGATTTCCTGCCTGTATCGTCTTAATAGCTGTTTCTAAGGCTGTACCTTCATTAATGATGATGCATTGTTTTTTTGCTCTTGTGATGGCAGTATACAAGAGGTTCCTTACCAACATGATTTTGGGCTTCATAGGCATAACAACAATGACAATTGGAAATTCACTTCCCTGCGACTTATGTATTGTCATTCCGTATGCAAGGCGGATATCTTCCATCATATCTCTTGTAAGAACATATTCTTTCTCGCGTATTTCAACATGTAACTGTTTGTTCTTATCAATAGATCTTATAATTCCAATATCTCCATTATAATAATCCGCCTCGTAATTATTTTTGGTCATGATGATCTTATCATTAACTTTATAGCATCCTTTTCCATAAAAGATTTTGTCTTTGGATGTATTCAAACACTCTTGTAAAATAGTATTTTGGTTTACCACACCCGAGATTCCTTCCCTGCTTGGGCACAGTATTTGAATTTTAAATGGATCTTTGGGATCATAGTATTTTTTCATAATTCCCTTTACTTTCTCCATGCTTTCTGTTTCAGTTTTTGTTTGAATGATCTGAAAATCTTTTCCTGTTACAAGAGAAGTTCTTCCCTCATTAATCCTTTTAGAGTTATCAATAATTGGAGAACCGCCTTTTTGTCTAAATACATCTGTCAACATGCATTTAGGAATAAACTTGTCGTTAATATCTAATAAATCATGAAGAACAGCACCCGGACCGACAGATTCTAACTGATGAATGTCTCCTACAAGAACAAGTGTTGCTCCAGTTTTTATAGCATCAATGAGCATGGAAAATAATGAAATATCCAGCATTGACACTTCGTCTACGACAATCAAATCTGCATCAATCGGATCGGAAGCATCCTTGAAGTTTGCATCTTCCCCGTAGGGGGTATAATTCAATAGTCTATGTACAGTGCAAGCTGGCATTTCTGTAGATTCAGCCATTCTTTGAGCTGCCCGGCCTGTAGGTGCGCAGAGCTTTACAACATCTTTTGGATGCATTTCCTGATAGGCTAAAATAATTCCTTTAATTGTAGTTGTTTTGCCTGTACCTGGACCTCCTGTTAATATTTTTATCCCTTTTGATTCTAATATCTTAGGAAAAGCCTCTCTCTGTTGTTTTCCGTAGGACATTCCACAAGCCTTTTCAGACTTTCTTATCAATCTTGCATCAAAAGGAATTTTTTCTCTGTTAGATGTCAGCCGGATAATATTTTCTACAGCATTATTTTCAGCATCATAAATTTTTCGATTATATACAATACTGTTTTTCTTATTACTTTTACAAAATAATTCTCTTGTCTGATAGAATACTGATAATACAGAAGTAAGTTCTATATTATTACTGTCATCTCCTGTACGTATAATTGTTCGGTTTACAGCCTTTGCAAAGTCATTAAGAGAAGTCCATGTATGTCCATTATTTTCTATTCTCCGAGTTGTTTCAAACGCGGCGAATTTTAGGCGCGAAGCATCAAGTGGAGCATATTTTCCTAAATGTCTCATGATCTTGTCACATTCATCCAAATGCAGACCGATTCGATAGCCTGTCTTATAAGGATCATTTATTAGCTGTTTAAAAGCTTCGTTTCCATAGTATTTTACACACTTAGCTGCATATGGAAATGAAATATTTGCTTTCGATAAAATACGAAAGACTTTTTCTTCCATTTTTGTTTTCATTATCACTGCAATTATATTTTTTGCTGTTTCTTTGTTTACCCCACATACCTCCTTCAAGATTGCTGCGGCGTTCTCCTGTTCTGCAAATTGGATGATGTTTAGCTGTTTAGTATCCCTTAAATATGTTATTAAAGCCATAGATTGTTGATAACTTAATTCAGGAAAATTTCCTGAATTAAAATAATTTGACAATGTCATTTCATCATGACTTTCCATTCTTACGTCATTCAATTTAAATATCCAGCGTTCTTTTTCTCTTGTAAAACCGCCATAAATAATAAGTGGTGTTCCTTTCGAAAAAAAAGGAGTAGGACATTTCGTTGCATCACAGATGATATACCTCCAGGTAATATCTTTTTTTGTCCGCGCATCTCTCTTTACAACAATCCTGTCAGCAACTGCATCTCCCATGAGAAAAGAATGTGATGTACAAATTTTAAATATACCCTCTCCTGTTTTTTCGTTATGGAAGATATAATTTGCAAAATAGCCCTCAAAAGACCATTGACACAAATTGCTCATATCTTTTTCTCCTTTCATCTCTAAATACTTTGTCATTATTAGAATGACTGATGAGAAAAAAAACAAAACCCGTTAGTATATCTAACGGGTTAAATAGTCATTTTTCAGTCTTAGTCAGCTTTTTCTTCTGTTTTTCGACCATTATTTTCTTTTTTTACGGGATTCGGATCAAGAGCCATATCTCTTGCAACAAGAGACTGTACAATTTTTCTCTGTTCTCTCATATTTTTGGTCTGGATAAGTCCTGCAGCTGCAATGACATCTCCAGGCTTTAAAGTTTTAGCAAGTTCTGCCTGCCTCTTAAAACATGATATATTTACTCTGTCTCTGTTTTTGCTTCGTTCACATAACACAGTAACAATCGCTGTTTCATCATTAATCTCATAAGTATGTACAACCTCGCCTGTTACAAATGCTCCATTTTCATCTCTCATATGCCCACCATCATATTCAGACATATGATCTGATGTAAGATTAAGGTAACGACTTAACTCTCTCTTAGACATTTCAATAGAGTCTCCGATCAGAAGCTGCTGATAACCGTTTGTTGGCTGCCTGTTTTCATCCAGCTTTCTTCTTAAAGAAGCATGTCCTGTAACAAGTACTCTGTTTCCTCTTTCAAATTTTGCAGCGATTGCTGCTGATTCTCCATAAAATCTGAACATTGGATAATCTTTTCTTGGTCCGCTATCAGTGACAATACGTATATTCACAAATGGAACTCCTGCTCCAGTCTCTCCAGAGCGAATAAACACGATTGTTCCACGAACGCGTAAATCATTCCGTGATCTGAATGCCATACAAAATCCTCCTTTTACTATACAATTTAATTTTTTGATTTATAGCCGATATTTTAACGGAAACTAATATGCCGGTTTGATTCCGGCGTTCCTTAATTTTGTATCAGCAGGGATACGACATCTTCCCATTGCTGCCGTTATCTTTTGCAGTTTATTTCGTTACTTAACTTATATTCTATTTAAGAGTAACGAAATTGACAAATGCTGATCTTTTTAACATCTACTGAGGTGATTTTCTATGTTATTGTACTGGATCAAACATTCTTAATATTAGTATGAAAGAATCAGAAAAAAATAAGCCGACTCTTATCGAGCCGGCCTAATAGTTACATATGGATAATCTGAAACGACTTATCATTTAATGTTCGTTCAACATCTGCATGATCTACTCCCCCGAGAAAGACCTGTTCTATTTTTTTATCTTCCTCCAAAAGGCTTAATAATGCGTTTAGATATTCTGTGTCTAGCCGATCTAAATTATCTATAAGGAATAGATGGCACTTTGTAGCTTCACCTATCATCGTCATGAGAATATACGCAACACATACAAATTCCCCTGTAGATACCTCTTTCATATCCACAAAAGGTTTTCCTTTTCCTGGAGAAACCTGAATAGTTATACCATTGTCAGATAAAAAATGAATTTGAAAGCCTTCTCTAAGTAAAGAAGCTTTTTCATTACACTTCTTTTCAAAAAATCGTAAAGTTCTTTGAAGAATAAGTGCAGGAATTCCTATTTTTGAATCCAATACTTTGACTGCAAACTGTGCCAAATCATACTTATCTTTTATCTTTGCTAATTCTTTTTTATTTTGTTGTACTTTTTCATATCTTGAAAGAATACTCAGCAGGTCTAAAAGCTCTTTTTTCTTAGCTTCAAGATGTGCTTTTTCAACCTTCTGAGGTTCTGGAAGGATTTCTGGGACAATAAATTTCGAAATGTTATTTTCTAAAGTTGTTTTTTGCTCATAGCGATATACTTCTTTTTGGTAATTTGAAATAATATCATCCCTTTTGCGTACCTGATCTTCGCATTTCGCTAAAAACTCTTTGTTTGAAGCTAATGCATTTTCTAAAATATCTTTTACAAGTAAATTTAAACTTCGTGTACTTTCCGATATCTCCTGTGATTTTTTGACATCTTGTATCGTACATTCCTTTCCTGAATCTTCTGATATATTCCCTGAATTCTCTAATATTTCTCCTGAGTCATCATTTATAATATACCCATGTTTTAGATAGAAAAAAAGTTCTTCTAAATTCCTACATCCAACTACCTCCATCTGCTCTACAAAAGCAGCCTCTGCCACGTTCTCCTGTGCCACAATACATCTCTTTATTCCTCTTTTAGATGCAGCAACGACAATCGGTAAAACACCAGAAATCGGACAAATCTGCCCATTTAACGATAGCTCACCAACAAAAAGTGTATCTTTTATATAAGTTTCCGGGACAAAATCCATTGCAAGCAAAATCGCTGCCGCAACCCCAATATCAAAAGAAGTCCCACATTTTCGAAAATCTGCCGGAGCAAAATTCACAGAAATCCTCTTCGGCGGCAACAAAACACCGATATTATTCAAAGCAGTACGTACCCGCTCTTTTGACTCCTTCACTTCATTAGACAAGTATCCAATCATATTAAAATTTGGAATCCCATTACTAATATCTACCTGTATCTTTACAATCTGTCCTTCGATTCCCTGTATCATTGCGCTAAAAACTTCTGCTACCATTGTCTCTGCTCCTTCAACCTGCTATAATAATGTAAAATTTTGTAATCAATTCCTTTATATCACATATTTCCAAAATATGCAATATTTATTTTAGATTTCATATTTTTATTATAAATACTATGAATGAGCAAATACAGAAAAAATGCACAAAATAAGTGCTTCTTGTTTATAGTCCAAACACATTCAGACTAATCAAGCAATGTATGTCTTTATAATGCGGACATAGTTGTGCAATATTTTAAATTTACTCATTTATAGATAAATAGTAATTTTGTCCACTGTCAAAGTCAGCCCACTGGAAAATAAATAAAGCATATTTGTGGCCT
>OLQP01001422.1_pt1 | contig 10932 bp, 9 predicted proteins | sample 1643181 | NCBI WGS metagenome assembly OLQP01 (sample SAMEA3136710, study PRJEB25190) | human gut metagenome | biome: human gut; feature: human-associated habitat; material: faeces | place: Austria | collected 2013 | reverse complement strand
CAGAGCGGACTTCCGGAAGCGGACGTGCAGACCGCGCGTGAAGCGGCGGAAAAGTCAATCGTTCTCTTAAAAAATGAAAACAGGATCCTGCCTCTTTCCAGAGGGCGGAAGATCAGTCTTGTCGGAACGCTTGCGGCAGATGCGAAAGAAGTCTGCGGCGCATGGGCGATGAGCTGGAAAGAGGAAGACTGTGTGTCGATCCTGGACGGGCTGAAAAAGAGCGGTGCAGACCTCGCTTATTATCCGTGCGGAGGACCGGAGGGTGAACTGAACGAGGAAGAGATCCGCCGGGCGTGCGCGGACGGCGACGTGATCGTGGCAGTGGTCGGAGAGCTGTGCAGCATGAGCGGAGAGGCGTCCTCGAAAGCGGACATTACGCTTCCGGGAAAACAGCGGGAACTTCTGGAAAAACTGCTGGAATCCGGCAAACCGGTCGTAACGATTCTGATGAACGGACGTCCGCTGGCGCTTGGATGGGAGGCGGAACATCTGCCGGTTATCGTGGAAGCATGGCATCTCGGGATCGAAATGGGAAATGCGGTCGCAAACGTATTATTCGGCGACGTCAATCCGAGCGGAAAACTGGCGTCTTCGTTCCCGTCTGTGAGCGGACAGTGCCCGATGTATTACAATCATCCGAGTACCGGACGTCCGGGAAGCAACAGTAAATTTACTTCCCGCTATCTGGACGCGCCGCATGAAGCGCTGTACCCGTTCGGCTATGGATTGAGCTATACGACATTTGCATATGACGGGCTTCATGTGGAAGAACAAAGCGACTGCCTGCATGTCAATGTGTCCGTAAAAAACACGGGAGACCGTACCGGAACGGAAACGGTGCAGCTTTACATGCAGGATGTAACGGCAAGTCTGGTGCGTCCGATCAAAGAACTGCGCGGCTTTGCAAAGGTTGAACTGCAGCCGGGAGAAGAGAAATGCGTGGAACTGACGCTGAAAAAAGCCGAAATGGGATTTTATGACAATCAGGGGCAGTATGTAAAAGAAGACGGATTGTTCCGGATCTATGTCGGCGGCAATTCCAGAGACTGTCTGTGTGAAGAGATCAGGGTGAAATTTTAAGGTGTGGTTTAAAATCAGGCTGTGCGGATATCCGTACAGCCTGATCGACTTTATAAGACTTTATTGAACAGAATGAGAGGGGGATTTGCGAAATGTTTCCGGAGTCACTCCGATTTCACGTTTGAACATTTTTCCGAAATAACTGGGACTTTGAAAACCGCAGGCGCGCGCGACATCCAGTATTTTCATATCCGGGTGGGTGAGGAGCAATGCTCTGGCACGGCTTATGCGGATGCCGAGGATGAAATGGGACAATGTCTGCTGCATCGTCTGTTTGAACAGGGCACAGAGATATTCCCGGGAAAGCCCGGCATGCGCGGCGAGTTCATCTAAGGATAAATCTTCGGCATAATGTTCCTCGATATAGGAGATCACCGACGTGATCCGTTCATTTGTGTTTTTTTGCGTGCTCGGATAAATCCGCGAGACAGACGGGCAGAGATCGAGCAGAAAACCGTAACATTCTCTGGAAAATTCAAGAGAATATCTCTTTGTATGATCGAAAATACTGCGGTCGTGCATCTGGCAGATCGTCCGGAGATGCCGTTCAAAGATTTCCGGGATCGACAAATGATAGACGCCGGTCTCGTACATTTGCAGTGCGTGAAGAATTTCCTTGCAGGCAGATCCTCCGAATCCGATGAAATGCACCGTCCAGTCATCGGAAACTGCCTGATAGACATGCGGAATCTCCGGATAAATGAGAAGCCCCTGACCTTGAGAAATGATAGAACGCTGTCCGTTTACAATAAATTCCCCTTGTCCTTTGACACAGTAAAACCATTGGAAGAACGGCATGCCACCGGGGCGGACGATCGGTTCCTGGTGATGGTCGACTCCGATCAGTTCCAGCTGCAGTGGGAGCGGGCGGTTCGGATTTTGGATATGGAACATCATAGTGTAAGACCTCCTTAGTGTCGGTGTACAAGGAACGTTTTCCCTCTTGTACACTGACGCTAATATTGTTATATAAATATTATGATATTAAGATTGTGATCGGATGTCAAGAATACTTATAATAAAAGCAGAAACGGAATATAAACCAAAAAGGAAAACAAACCAAAAGGAGACAAACAGAAAACAGATTAAGGAGGATGTTCTGATGGGTGAAACAACAGAAAAATACCCGATTCCGGAGATCCGGAAAGACGGTCGGATCTCCACGTTATATGTGAAAGGGGAACCGTTCTTCGCATTGAGCGGAGAAATCCACAATTCCAGTGCGAGCAGTCTGGATTATATGGAAGAACATGTGTGGAAACAAGTGGAAGATATGCATTTGAATTCTCTGATCGTACCGCTTTACTGGGAGACGATCGAGCCGGAAGAGGGGCAGTATGATTTCACACTTCCAGACGGGCTGATCCGGCAGGCGAGAAAGCATAAGATGCATCTGATCTTTCTATGGTTCGGGCTTTGGAAAAATGCAGAATCATTTTATGTGCCGGGCTGGATGAAGCGGGATTCGGAAAAATACTGGCGCGTGCAGACGGCTCTGGGCGAGACGATCAATACGATCTCACCGCTCTGCCGGGACGCGGTCGAAAAGGATGCGAAAGCATTTGCGGCGGTGATGGCGCACATCCGGGAAGTTGATGCGGACGAATCCACCGTGATCGTCATGCAGGTGGAAAATGAGATCGGACTTTTGAATACGGCGTGCGATTACAGCCCGAGGGCAAGGGAAGCGTTTGCAAAAGAAATCCCGGAGGAAATGGCGAAGCTTTACGGCGCGCGGGGGGATTGGAAATCTGCGTTCGGTGACGATGCGGAAGAATATTTTATGGCATATCATTTTGCGAAAGCGGTGGAGCAGATCACAGATGCGGGGCGGAAAGAATATCCGCTTCCATGCTATGCGAATGCGTGGCTCAGGCAATATCCATGGTATGCGGGATCTTATCCGTCAGGCGGTCCGGTCTGTGAAGTACATAAGATCTGGAAGATGGCGGCTCCGGCGCTGTTTACGCTGGCGCCGGATATTTATGTGCCGTATGTGGCAAATGTGATGGATGAATATAGTTACGACGGCAATCCGCTGTTTGTGCCGGAAGTCCGAAAAGACGCGGTGACGGCATCTTACGCGCTGTATGCCTTTGGAAAACACAATGCGATCTGCTATTCCCCATTTGGGATCGAGGATCTTGCGCTGCCGCAGGAAGCGATCGACCGTCCGCCGATGGAAGTGATGGCGGCGCTCAATATCGATCCGTCTGCGTTTGAGATACGGGGAAGTAAAGAATATCTCGGAAGAGTCTATCAGTTGATCGATGAGATGAAACCGCTTTATATGAAATACCGCGGAAGCGAGCATCTGAAAGCGTATGTGCGGAAATCCGATACAGATTTCGGAACCTATTTCCGGTTTAAAAATTATGATGTATCGGTGGCATATGCGCCGAAGATGCCGGAGAAACCACTGGCAGCAGGAATGATCTATGAACTTTCAGAAGATCAATTCCTGATCGTCGGCATGAGAAGTACATTTACATTCCGTGCAAAGGAAAGTGACGGAAAGAAAGTGAATTATGTCAAAGTACAGGAGGGCGAGATCAAAAACGGCGAGTGGCTGCCGGGAAGAATCCTGAACGGAGATGAGCAGATGAGCCTGAAATGCGGAGATATGGCAGAATGTCTGTATGTGGAGTTATATAAATACTGATATTGGGATATGAAAAACGGTGAGGTCAAAATCAGAGGTGTAATTTTGACCTCATGTTTTTATGGTAAAAAGAAAAATGGAAAGACAGGTCATTTTTGAGCGAGGAAAGACGGCAAAAAAAGGGAAGCCGTCGGAGGGAGGCTGATTTATACTTAAATACATAAACGATGTCAGGGTCGGTGATCATCGACGCCAAGGTCAAAATGAAGAGAGAAAGGGATAAAACAATGAAGATTTTAGGGTTATCATTTGGAAAGAAAAATGCAAACTGCGACATTCTCACGAAAGAAGCGCTGTACGGAGCACGCGAGGCGTATCCGGACGCAGAGATCAAATTTATCAACACACAGCTATTGAATATCGGACGCTGTATCGGATGCGGAGCATGTTCGACAGCTCTGGAAAAAGGAAAAGACAACAACTGTATCATCAAAGACGATTTCCAGATGCTTGAAAATGAAGTTCGCGCGGCAGATGCGATCATCCTTGCTGCTCCGGTTTATGTGCTTCAGCCGGTAGGACAGTTCAAAGACTTTGTAGACCGTTTCTCCTGCCGTCATGATGTATCCGCGATCAACTGGGTGCTGGACAAGAGAAGAAGCGGAGAAATGCCGGGAAATCCGGATGAATTTCCGCAGGAGCGCTTAAAGAGACGTACGGTATCTTACATTTCCGTAGGAGGCGCAAGCACAGAAAACTGGACGTCCATGGGAACCGCATCTCTGCATCTGTTCGGATTTCCGGCGATGATGCAGGTCGTTGCAAACTATAACGCTTACAGCATGGGAACCGTAGCAAATCCATATCTGGACGACGAACTGATCGAACGTATGCACGAGATCGGAAAACGTACCGCAGCCGCATTTGAGATGAACCCGGAAGATGTAGAATTCTATGCGCCGCAGGGAACCGGAACATGTCCGGTCTGCCATCAGAATCTTCTGACAGTCAACGGAACTACAACCGTAGAATGTCCGATCTGCGGAATCGAGGGAAAGATCGCGATCAACGGGGACAAGCTGGAAGTGACATTCTCCGAGGAACAGCAGGCAAGAGCCAGAGGCACGTTCAAAGGACTTCGCGAGCATACAACGGAGATTCAGGGATTTGGAGCAATCTGCGCGCCGAAGATCATGGCGAACAAAGAATTGCTGGATGAAAAGATGGATCGCATCAAAAATTTTGAGAAATATATCGAGGCATAATGATGGTATTGGTGATCACAGATAACAGAGTAAAAGACCGGGACGCCTATCTTCCGCTTGCGAAAGCATTCGCCGCGGACGGTGCAAACGATAAAGGATGTCATGAGATGAACGTATATGTGGATCCGGGAGTGGAGAACCGCGTCGTATTCGTATCGAAATGGGATGCAAAAGAAGATTTTCTTGCACATATGCAGGGAGAGTCCTTTGCAAAACATATCCCGGGGATGGCGCCGTATTATGAATCCGGAACGGATACATTTCTGGAACTGGCGGAATAAGGAATCTAAGGTAGCACGTATATTAACAGAAAAACACCTGCCCAGACAGATGGTTTCAATTTCCTCTGTCCGGTCAGGTGTTTTTATCCTACCAGCTTACAAAGAATAAATTATTTCCTACATTAACGCCCGGTCGGTCGGTTGCGCCGGCATAAAGGAAATAGTAACAGTCGGCAACGGAAGCAAGCCGTGCGCCGTTGATCGCGTCTTGGGCAACCTGATAAGACAAGGCGGTCGGTCCCTGCGCGAGAACGGTGTCCAGTCGTCCGCTCCAGGTCGGTTCAAACTGTCCCGGCGCATAGATCACTTCGGTGATCGTATTCGGGAACAGCGGGCTGTATACACGGTTCATGATCACGGTTGCCACGGCAAGCATGGAGTCATAATCCTGATAAGCTTCACACTGCAGGATCGCGGCAAACACGTCCAGTTCGCTGGATGAAACATTCGGAGTCCCTCCGCCTTGGATCACAGTGTCATCGCCGCTGGAATTGCCACCGCTCTCCGGAACGGATGGTTCTGCCGGAGGAGCCGGATCCGGTGCGGCGGTTCCGGAATTGTCGCTGCCGGAACTGTTATCGGAGTGATTTTCGTCCGGTTTGTCGGAATTTGGTTTATTGGAAGACCCATTATTCTGAGCCGCATTCTGCTTTTCGGCTTCCGCCGCGGCTTTCTGTGCGGCAAGCTGCGCTTCCTCTGCGCGGAGCTGGGTAAGCTGTGCGGAGAAAGAAGCAAGATCCGTGGAGGTAGCTGCGGCAGTTGCCTGCAGCGCTGCCTGGCGTCCCTCCAGTGTTGTCTGAAGTTCGGTCAGGGAAGTCTGCTGATCGATCAGCGTCGCTTCCTCCATGGCGATCTCTTCCTGAAGCGCCTGAAGTTCTTCCAGCATTTCTCGGTCATAACTGCTGATATTCTGGATAAAATCTGCTTTGTTCAGAAAATCAGTCATCGTTTCCGCAGAGAAAAGCATTTCCAGAAGTGTTGCATTTCCGGTTTCGTACATATACTTGATACGGGTTTTCATATCTTCGTATTGTTTTGCTTCGTCTGCCTGTGCGGTTGCGAGCGCTTCCTGTGTACGGAGGATTTCTCCGTTGGTGATCTCTACCTGTATCTGAGTGGTGGTGATCTGATCGCTGATGCTGACCATTTCCTGATTGAGTCCGCTTAGCTGCGCCTGCAGTGCCGCTGTTTTGCTTTCCAGCGTAGCAATGTCTTCCGCATAGGTCGGAAGCGTAGGAAGTGCGGCTGTCAATGTACAAAGGGCAGCGGTTCCGGCGATAAAACTGCGCTTGAAATATGTGTTCATAGAGTCAGATTCCTTTCTTTTGTAGCGTGTCAGACGTTGTGTCCGACACTTTTTGGTATAAGCACCGTCCCGGTATCAGGAGAAACGTTCCTGTTATTTGGGAACGGCGGCATCGATTAAAAAGATTTGCTACGACATTATACTATAAATTGCGTTATTACGCAAATTTTGTTAAAATATATCGAAAACGTCGGTGTACAAAAGGGGATACAGGAGAGAAAGAGCGGATATGCATCTCTTTGCAAAACGACGTGAAAAAGATAGGAGAACAGACATATATAAGGAAAGGATTTATAGAAATGCGCAGGATAAAAATGATCGGTCTCGATCTCGACGGGACTTTATTGAATACGAAGAAAGAGTTGACGGAGTATACAAAAGAGATTCTCACGCGTGCGATCGAAAGCGGTGTGACGATACTGACCGCGACCGGAAGACCTTATACGGGGATCCCGGAAGAATTAAGAGAATTTCCGGGGATGCGCTACGCCCTGACATCCAACGGCGCGAGGATCATAGACCGGGAGAAAATGAAAGACACGGAGGAAAAGGGCGTGCTTACCGAACATCTGCTCCCGCTGGAGGATGCGAAAAAAGCATTGGAAATCCTCAGAAAATATGATACATTACAAGAGGTATATTTTGACGGACAGGGGTATGCGGAAGCAGACAAACTGGAGGAAGTTCAACGTTACCATCACAGTCCGCATATGCAGGAATATGTAAGAAAAAGCAGGATCTGTGTTTCCGAATTGGATGAGATCATAGCGCAGGAAAACCGGGCAATGGATAAAGTGCAGGGATTGTTTGCGGATATGAAAGAGCGGGAGCAGGCATGGCAGGAATTGAAGCAGTTTGACAGTCTTGAACTGGTCGGCTCGCTGAAATATAATATTGAGATCAATGCGGCAGGAGTCAACAAAGGAAAAGGACTTCTGGAATTAGGCGAGATCCTCGGTATTTCAAGAGAGGAGATCATGGCGTTCGGAGACGGAGACAATGACATTGCGATGCTTCGGGAAGTCGGATTCGGCGTTGCGATGCAGAATGCGGACGAGGAAGTGAAAGCAGTCGCAGATTATGTGACAGGGAGCAACGATGAGGACGGTGTCGCAAAGGCGATCGCCCGGTTTGTGCTCGGGGAAACTGTGCAGTAAAGCACAGACAGTTGAAAAATAGGAGGAGAAGAATGTTAGAAGCGTTAAAAATAATTTTCTTGGGAATCGTGGAGGGCATCACGGAATGGCTTCCGATCAGCAGTACGGGACATCTGATCCTGGTGGAAGAGTTCGTTCATCTGGAATTAAGTGATGCATTTGTGGAAATGTTCAATGTCGTGATCCAGTTCGGCGCGATCTTGGCCGTGATCTTACTGTATTTCCACAAGTTGAATCCGTTCTCGCCGAAGAAAACGGAGAAGCAGAAATTGATGACCATTCAGCTTTGGGTCAAAGTAGTGATCGCAACGATCCCGGCTATGGTATTCGGATTATTGTTCGACGATTATGTGGATGAGCATTTTATGAACGCGTATGTGGTTGCGGCGATGCTGATCATCTATGGCATCTTATTTATCGTTGTGGAAAAGAAACATGAGGGCGTACCTCCGAAAGCGTCGAAGCTTTCTCAGCTGACGATCCCGATGATCCTTGCGATCGGAGGCTTTCAGGTGCTTGCGATGATCCCGGGAACTTCACGTTCCGGCGCGACGATCCTCGGTGGACTCCTGATCGGGGCATCCAGAAGCGTGGCGGCGGAATTTACATTCTTCCTTGCAATCCCGGTCATGTTCGGATGGAGTTTTTTGAAAATGCTGAAGTTCGGCTTTGCATTTACCGGGCAGGAATTTTTCATGCTGCTGCTCGGATGCGCAGTTTCATTCGGTGTATCGGTGTTCGCGATCAAATTCCTGATGAAATATATCAAAAACCATGACTTTAAAGTATTTGGATATTACCGGATCGTGCTTGGTGTGATCGTGCTTTTGTATTTTGGCGTTACCGCGTTGATGGCATAAGCGGCAGGCGGCGGAAATGATGTAAGTAACGTCAGTGTACAAAGGGGTGGATTGCCTCTTGCACACGGACATTAAAGTGAGTGCATATTCTTTTTATAAAAAAATGGAATATGCACTTGTTTTTTCGGAAAAAAGTGTTAGAATATAAAGATAGTGTGCATAAACATACAAATAATTATGAATAAATATGTGGAGGAATGAAAGATGAAAAAGAAAGTATTGAGCGTATTATTGGTTGCAGCCTGCGCATTTTCCATGGCAGCCTGCGGTTCAGACGGAAAGAGTGAAGATGGCGGAGACGCAGCAGAGAAGGAAACACTTGTCATGGCGACAAACGCAGAATTCCCGCCGTATGAATATCGTGAGGGAGAAGAGATCGTCGGTATCGATATCGACATTGCAAATGCGATCGGAGAAGAGCTTGGTGTGGAAGTAAAAGTGGAAGATATGGACTTTGATTCCGTGATCCCGGCGATTTCCAGCGGAAAAGCAGATTTCGGGGCAGCAGGTCTGACGATCACAGAAGAGCGTCTTGCAAACGTTGACTTTACAGATACTTACGCACATGCGACACAGGTGATCATCGTAACAGAGGACAGCGAGATTGCAGGACCGGACGATCTGGTTGGAAAATCCATCGGTGTCCAGCTTGGAACAACAGGTGATATTTATGCAGGAGATGTGGAAGATTCCACAGTAGAGCGTTACAAAAAAGGATTCGAGGCTGTTCAGGCATTGTCTCAGGGCAAGATCGATGCGGTCGTGATCGACAGCGAGCCGGCAAAAGAATTTGTTGCGGATGCAGAGGGTCTGAAGATCCTTGACGAAGCATTTACAGAAGAAGATTATGCGCTTGCCGTTGCAAAAGACAACGAAGAACTGACAAAGAAGCTGAACGAAGCGCTGGCAAACTTAAAAGAGTCCGGAAAACTTGACGAGATCATTGGAAAATACATTTCTGCAGACGCAGAATAATGAAAGAGGATATTGAGCATGTTACAATCATTTCAGGAGAGGTTTTATCTTAATTTTATAGCGGATGACCGTTGGAAATATCTTGTGAACGGTCTGAAAGTAACGCTGACGATCACATTTTTTGCATTGATCATCGGTGTGGTTCTCGGTTTCCTTGTAGCGATCGTTCGTTCGACCTATGATAAAACTGGCAAGCTGAAGATTCTGAATTTGATCTGCAAAGTGTATCTGACGGTGATCCGCGGAACTCCGGTTGTCGTCCAGCTTTTGATCATTTACTTTATCATCTTCGGAAGTGTGGACATCAACAAAACGCTCGTTGCCGTGATGGCGTTTGGATTTAACTCCGGAGCGTATGTGGCGGAGATCTTCCGTTCCGGTATCATGTCTATCGACGACGGACAGTTCGAGGCGGGACGAAGCCTTGGTTTTAACTATGCGCAGACGATGTTCTATATTATCATGCCGCAGGCGTTTAAAAATGTGCTTCCGGCGCTCGGAAACGAGTTTATCGTACTTTTAAAAGAGACGTCTGTTTCCGGTTACATCGCACTGGAAGATCTGACAAAGGGCGGAGACATTATCAGAAGCCGTACATACGATGCATTTATGCCGCTGATCGCTGTTGCGGGGATTTATCTTGTAATGGTTATGATCTTTACGAAACTTGTTAATATGCTGGAGAGGAGGCTGAGAAACAGTGATCACTAATGGTGATGTTTTGATCGAAGTAAAAGACGTGCACAAAGTATTCGGAAATTCACTGCACGCTTTGAATGGGGTCTCCGAAACAATCCGAAAGGGCGAAGTTGTCGTGATCGTCGGTCCGTCAGGATCTGGGAAATCGACGTTCTTACGTTCCCTGAACTTGTTGGAAGTTCCGTCAAGCGGAAGCATTTTCTTCGAGGGGACCGATATTACAAGCAAAGAAACAAACATCGATATGCATCGGCAGAAGATGGGCATGGTATTCCAGCATTTCAATCTGTTCCCGCATAAGACGATTCTGGAAAACATCACGCTTGCGCCGATCAAAGTTCTGAAAAAGAGCAAAGAGGAAGCGGAAGCGCGGGCAATGGAACTGTTGGAAAAAGTCGGACTTGCGGCAAAGGCAAATGCGTATCCGTCCCAGCTTTCCGGTGGGCAGAAACAGCGGATCGCGATCGTGCGCGCGCTGGCGATGGATCCGGAAGTGATGCTGTTCGATGAGCCGACTTCCGCGCTCGATCCGGAGATGGTCGGCGAGGTGCTGGAACTGATGAAAGAACTGGCGCGGGACGGCATGACGATGGTTGTCGTGACACACGAGATGGGATTTGCCAGAGAGGTAGCAACCCGCGTGATCTTTATGGAATCCGGAGAAGTCAGAGAGCAGGGAAGCCCGGAAGAATTTTTCGGAAACCCGA
>OLQP01001421.1_pt1 | contig 10936 bp, 10 predicted proteins | sample 1643181 | NCBI WGS metagenome assembly OLQP01 (sample SAMEA3136710, study PRJEB25190) | human gut metagenome | biome: human gut; feature: human-associated habitat; material: faeces | place: Austria | collected 2013 | reverse complement strand
GCAGCCGAAATGTTGCTGGTTACCCCTAAAATGAAATTTTAAATTCCACCGCCCTTATGCGGTGGAATTTACCTCCGCATAGTTGATATTTACTCTTTCATACAGAAATGGTATGGTTATCTCTCCTTCTGACAGCAGTAGAAGGAGGAACAATAAAATTACAGAGAAAGCCGGAAGCTTCAAAAAAGTGCTTTGTGCCGGGACTGGTTTGGGGTATAATAAAGAAAACATACAGGGAAAGGAGCCAGCTATGAATTCTGTTGAAACGGTAAATGATGTTCTGGTAAATTTGTTTAATGAAATTATGGACATTGAGGAGAGGGCTCTGATCACTCCTGAATATAAGGATATTTCTGTAAATGATATGCATGTAATAGAGGCTGTGGGGATCCGGAATCCAAGGAGCATGTCCGCAATAGCAAAGGATCTCTCCGTTACGGTAGGAACCCTGACAATAGCTGTAAATCATCTGGTAAAAAAAGGCTATATCAATCGGGGCAGAAGTGAAGAAGACAGGCGGGTTGTTCTTGTTTCCCTTTCGGAGAAGGGAGAAAAAGCCTATCATCATCACCGGATGTTCCATGAACGAATGGTAATGTCGGTTTTAAAAGGACTGGACAGGCAGGAGACAGAGACTCTGACAAAAGCTTTGAGCCATCTGCAGGATTTCTTCAGAAATTACAGAGACGAATAAAAAATATATGGGGGCGTTGGGCAATGTCATTTAGTTAAGACATTGAGTCGGCAGCCTCTTGCAGAGCAAGGTATATAAAAATATATACCCTGCTCTTTTTTTGTAAAAAATCCTTGACAAATATAGAAAAATTTGCGGCGAAGCCACTTAAATGTATTACATTTTGGAGGTAACGCTTATGATATTTGCGGAACATGTAAAAAACAAATTGTCATCTTTAATCCATGAAATGGCGACCGCCCCATGGTTGTTTTCAAAAAATCCAGAAGTTGATTTTTCACGGAACAGAAAACTTGATTTTGTATCTACAATTCAATTTCTTCTTTCTATGGAAAGTGGAAGCTTAAAAAAAGAATTGCTGGATTATTTCCAGTTCTCTGTCGATACCCCGTCTGCTTCAGCGTTCTGTCAACAGAGAAACAAACTACTTCTGGAGGCATTCCAGTTTTTGTTTTATGAATTTAATTCTTGTTTCTCATTCGAAAAAAAGTATAAGGATTATCAACTATTAGCTTGTGATGGCTCAGATTTGAACATTGCCCGTAATCCAAACGATGCAGGCACTTATTTTCAGTCTCAACCAACTGATCGGGGATTTAATCAGATTCATCTGAATGCTCTTTTCGACCTGTGCGAGAAGCGATATATTGATCTTGTGATACAACCTGCAAGGCTAGAAAACGAATCATTGGCAATGACACAAATGATTGACCGTTATAAAGGAGAGAAAAAAACAATTTTTATCGCAGACAGAGGATATGAAACATATAATATTTTTGCGCATGTCCAAGAAAAAGGAATGTATTATCTGATTCGTGTAAAGGATGGCGGTGGGGGAAGCATGACAGGAAGTTTTGACCTTCCTGATGAAAATGAGTTTGACCACGACATGCAACTTATATTAACCCGAAAACAGACAAAAGATGTGAAAGCTAAACCCCAAAAATTTAAATTTATTGCAAAATCCAGTCCATTTGACTATCTGGATTTATATGACAAAAAATTTTATACGTTGAATTTTAGAGTAGTAAGGTTTGCCATTTCAGAAGATTCGTATGAAAGTATAATTACCAATCTTCCAAAGGAAGATTTTCCAGTAGAAGAAATAAAGAAGGTTTATGCAATGCGATGGGGCATCGAAACATCGTTCAGGGAATTGAAATATGCTATCGGATTATGTTGCTTTCATTCAAAAAAGGTGGAGTATATCATGCAAGAAATATACGCACGTTTAATCCTTTACAATTATTGTGAGCTCATTACAATGCATGTAATAATCCAACAAAAAGGTACAAAACATGTTTATCAAATGAATTACACAATAGCAATTCATATATGTCGTTATTTCCTGCGAAATGACATTTCCCCACCTGACGTTGAGACGCTGATACAGAAGAATCTTTTACCTGTAAGACCCGGGCGTTCCGACCCTCGCAAAGTCAAGCCTAAGTCAGCAGTAAGTTTTCTGTATCGAGTTGCATAACATCGATAAAAGTATATCGTTAATTTAGGCAGATAGCAATCTGTCTTTTTGTGCTGCATAAATATAAGAGCAAGTTTTTATAAAAGAAAAATCAGGCAAAGATAGTGAATTTTCTACCTCTGCCTGATAGGAATACATCTGCTTAATGTCTTAACTAAATGACATTGCAATTAAGGAGCCCCCCTTTTTATGGCTCGTCAGGAGCAGAGCGAAATTTTTGTTGTTAAATTTCTTCAAAAGTATATTTCCTTATAAATTCCTTATAATTGTCTTTTATCCTGTAGGTACAATAAGAACAACGGGTAACGTCAGACCGAAAATTCCCGGGATTCTTAAACATATCTTACTTACAGGAGGGAAAAGATGAGTCAGAATATCATTGAGATCAAAAATCTTCAAAAGTCTTTCAAAAAACAGCAGGTTTTAAAAAATATTTCTCTGTCTATACCGGAAAACTGTGTATACGGGCTTCTGGGGCCGAACGGAGCAGGAAAATCCACTTTGTTAAAAATGATAACAGGGCTTTTGAGGCCGGATTCCGGGCAGATTATTTTTCAGGGGCATCCCTGGAGCAGAAAGGATCTGAAGGATATCGGAGGCCTGATTGAAACTCCGCCTGTTTACGAAAATCTTTCTGCCTGGGAAAACCTGAAGGTACGGGCTTTGATCCTGGGGGAAACAGAAGCGCGGATGAGGGAAGTGCTGGAGATTGCAGATCTGACTGACACAGGAAAAAAGCCCGCCGGGAAATTTTCTCTGGGAATGAAGCAGAGGCTGGGAATTGCCATTGCTCTTCTGGGACATCCAAAGCTTCTGGTTCTGGATGAACCGGTAAACGGTCTGGATCCTCTGGGTATCCAGGAACTGCGCCATCTGATCCGGAGCTTTCCCGATCAGGGGATCACGGTTCTGGTATCCAGCCATATTTTAAGTGAGATTCAGCAGACTGCAGATTATATAGGAATTATAGCAAATGGAAAACTGGGATATGAGGGAATTGTGGATGAAAGTCAGGATCTGGAACAGCTTTTTATGAAAATCGTGGCAGCAGAGAGAGGGGTGAGATAAATGAATACATATCTTAAAGCAGAAAAAATGAAATACCGTCATACGTTTCTTTGGTGGCTGATGATATTGATGCCTGCGGTAAGCGCTTTTCTGTCTGCCCAGCTGACTCATAATTATTTTGCCATGGACGGCTATAACTGGTGGTACATGCTGATGATGCCGGGATTTCTGGCAGTGGCCTGCTCTCAGATTGGAGGAAAGGATCATAAAAAGCAAAACCGTACAATCTGGGTGCTTCCGGCAGATATGGGAAGGATCTGGGACGCAAAGGTGCTGTTATCGGTTATGGTAAGCGGACTTGCTACTTTGTTTCTGACGGTTTTTGTTCTTGCAGGTTCTGTCATTATGGAAAGAGGACTTCATATGACCTTTTTTAATGCCCCGTCCGTACCGGCTCAGATTCTTGCGGCAATACTGATCTGGCTGACTTCTTTGTGGCAGCTTCCCTTCTGTCTGTTTCTGGTGCAGAAAACAGGAGTGCTGGTTATGGTGATCATAAGTGTGGGACTAAGCCAGGTAGCCGGTCCTCTTATGGCTCTGGAAAAATTATTTTTCCTTATTCCTTATGGGATCACTCCAAGAGTGATGTGTCCTGTTTTAAAGACTCTGCCTAACGGCTTGCCGGCACAGCCGGGACAGATGACATATACGCCTCAGCTTATGAGCATACCGGCTGCTGCGGTTGGAGTTGTGGTCTCTCTTTTGTGGTTTGCTGCGCTCTGGTATTTTATACGAAAATGGTTTCAAAGGCAGGTGGAAAAATAATGAGACAGCTAAAAGCAGAGTTTTATAAAATGCGCCACACCTTTTTGTTTCCACTTCATGTGATTGTTCCTGTGGCTGCCGGCGTTCTTTTTCTGGCATGGACAAGAATCAGCGCACAGCTTCAGTTTTCCGTTTTTGTGCAGGCAGTGGGAGTTGTTTTTCCGGTACTGGCATCTGTGATCTGCGCCGGAAACATAGAGCTGGAGTTATCCGGTCATCTGCAGGGATTTCTTATGACTACGGGAAAAAGAGAAAGCATTTTTCTGGCAAAATGGATGAGCCTTGAAATTCTGGCTTTCCTGGCAGTAATGGGCTCTGTGATACTCTATGGAGTGGGAAACAGAACGATATTGGGTGATATGGAGATCCCGTTTTCTATTTTTTTGAAAGCAGGAGTGTTTCTCTGGCTTGGAAGTCTGCCTCTTTATCTGGAGCATCTGTTTCTGAATCTCTGTTTTTCAAAAACAGTGTCTATTGCTGTTTCCATAGGGCAGCTTCTGATCTCCGCTTTGTTTCTGACAGGACTTGGACAGGGAAAATGGCAGTATTTCCCCTGTTCCTGGAGTTCCCGGGGAACTTCTTTGTATCTTGCGGAAAAATTTAATAGAAGAGCGGCTCTGGGAGCTGCCAATACAGATCTGAGAGATATTCTGACCTGTATCTTGCTGGGAACGGTTCTTTGTGTCATAATCTTTATATGGTTTCATTTTTATGAGGGAAGAGAGGTTTCCGAATAGGAGGAGGAAAAAATGACGCGGATTCTGGTAGTTGATGATGACAGAGGGATTTTGAACGTGATACGTAAAGCCCTGGAAAAAGAAGGATATCAGACAGATACTCTGGACGATCCGGAAAAACTGGATTTTCGGCGCCTGAATGATTATCAGTTGATTCTTCTGGATGTGATGATGCCGGGGACAGACGGTTTCAGTTTGTGCCGGAGAATCCGTGACCAGGTAGATTGTCCTATCCTTTTTGTGACAGCAAAAACAGACGAGGCCGATCTTATGACCGGTCTTGGAATCGGCGGAGATGATTATATTACAAAGCCTTTTGGCCTGGGAGAGCTGAGAGCAAGGGTTGCCGCCCACCTAAGGAGAGAAAACAGAGAAAGAAAGCATGTGATAACTCTGGGAGAGCTGTCTTTTTCCCTGAATTCCAGACAGGTGTTTTTTCAGGGAGCGGAGATTCCTTTTACAAAAAGCGAGTATGCCATCTGTGAATATCTTGCTCTGAATCGGGGACAGGTCTTTTCCAAGGAAAGGATTTACGAGCATGTATTTGGGTACGACGGAGAGGGGGACAGCTCTGCCATTACCGAGCATATAAAAAATATCCGGGCAAAGCTTCAGAAGTATGGGGTATCGCCGGTAGAGACTGTGTGGGGGATCGGATATAAATGGAAATAAGAAAAAAGAAGATTTCGCTTGCAGGACTGTTTGGCCGTTATATTTTTATGTTTGTGACAGGAACTTTTTTTGCGGCGCTGATCTCCGGCGCGGTAATGTTTTTTTTAATCCTGATTCCGTCCGGTCCTTTTCTTCCGGCAAATTACGCGGAGCAGCAGCTGATAAATACAAAGGAAACGCTTCAGGAAGCGGATATTACAGAAGAGGAAATGATTCCTTCGGGCAGTCTTTACGGTGTGTTTGACCGGGAGGGCAGCTTTCTTTACGGAACCTTTGATGAAGAGGTGCAGAAGGACGCCTGGAAAAAATATAAAACAGATACTATATACCCTCAGGGAAAGGGATATTATTTTTTTGTGGAAAAAAATAACGGTGAAATCTGTATTATCAAGTATTTTGTTGCCATGCGCTATGCAAAAGAAAAACTGAATGAGATTCTTCCTTCGCCGGAAACCTTTAATATGATTCTGACGCTGGGAGTTTTTATTACTCTTACTGTGTTAAACGGATGTTACCTGTCCGGGAAATTTGGCAGAAAGCTGAAAAAACAGCTTGCCTGCCTTACTGAGGCAACAGCGCGTATTTCTGAAAATGATCTGGAATTTGCTGCTGAGACCTCTGAGATCCGGGAGGTGGACGAGGTTATGGCTTCCCTGGAAAAAATGAAAGAGGCTCTGAAGGTCTCTCTGAAAACCCAGTGGGATACTGAACAGTTGAAAAAACAGCAGCTTTCTGCCCTTACCCATGATATCAAAACACCTCTGACCGTAGTTCGGGGGAATGCGGAGCTTCTTGTGGAGGCAGAACTGCAGGAGGATGACCGGGAATGTGCTGAGGAAATCCTTAAAAATGCAGGATTTATCGCAGATTATCTGGATTCTATGAGGCAGGTACTGAAAGGGCAAAAGGAACAAAAGAGCTGGCAGGAAGTTTCAGTAGAAGAATTGTCAGGGGAAATTTGCGATTTTGTAAGGCAGCTTGCAGCAGTTCGAAAAATACCGCTATCCTTTGAGGTGAGGACTGAAAAACAGCTGCAGAAAAAAGAAGCAAAAAAAGATTCCGGGAAAAACGTAAATCAGGATATCTTCCCCTTAGAGGGAAGCCCTGAAGAAGCGAAAAGTATTCTGTGCTGTAAGGAGGAGATTCTCAGAGCCTGGGGGAATCTGGTAGACAATGCCATAGAGCATACAGACCCGGAGAAAGGAATCTGTGTGACCATTGAAAGAGAAATTTTACAGGCAGAGATTATGGGTGAAGAAGATTCTGCAGGAAGACAGCTATTCATAGGAAACCAGGATTTTATGGGAAAACAATATTTTGCGGAAAAGACAGAGTGTGTGGAAAGCTATGATTCCGTGGGAAATCGGGATTTCATGGAGAGCTATGATTACGTGAGAAATCAAGACTTTATGGGAAAATATGGTTCTATGGGAAAACAGGCTGCTTCAGGAAGAACAGATTTTATCAGAATATCAGACAGTGGACAGGATCACAGGGAATATCTGAGAGTTTCTGTGCGGGATTATGGACCGGGATTCAGCGAAAAAGCTCTTCTCCATGGAAAGGAAGCATTTTTCAGTGGAGATGAAAGTCGTCATGACAGAAGACATCAGGGCCTTGGACTTTCCATTGCAGAGGATTTTATAAAATCTCAGGGGGGATTTCTGGAGTATTATAATGTGGATAAGTCACAGGGAGCCGAGGCTTCACTGTGGATCTGTATGAAGAGATAATAGGATTTCCTGAGTCTGTCTTGCTTCATGGAAGATATCATGATATCCTAAAAAACAAAGTGATTCTTTCAGGATCAAAGATGCTGTTTTAGGGCAGCAGGACTCAGGAGGTCGGGACATAAATGCTTATATTTTTAATTGAGGATGATGAGGCTCTGGCAGAGGGGATTTCCTTCATGCTTGAAAAAGAAGGGTATGAGACAGAACGGTTTTCTGCCTGCAGCGACAGCCGCAGGGCTCTTGAACAAACTCAGCCGGATCTGATACTGCTGGACTGGAATCTGCCGGATGGTGACGGGCTTATGCTTTGCCGTGAAATATCAGAAAAGTGGAAAATCCCCATACTGATGATCACTGCCCGTGACATGGAGATCGATCAGGTCATGTGTCTGGAAAGCGGAGCGGACGATTATATTGCGAAACCATTTTCACTGGCAGTTTTAAAGGCAAGGATTGTGGCGCTCCTTCGCAGGCAGGGAGGACAGTCGGAAAAAGCCGGGCAGCTTATCTCAGGGCAGATCCGTGTGGATAATAAAGAAATGAGAGCATGGAAGGATCATGAGGAGCTGGACTTAAGCCTGACGGAATATCGTCTTCTGAAGTATTTTCTGGAAAACAAAAACCAGGTGCTTTTAAAAGAGCAGATTTTGTCCCATGTGTGGGATAATGGAGGAAAATTTGTAGAGGAAAATACTTTAATGGTCAATATCCGGCGGCTTCGTACAAAAGTAGAAAAAGACGCTTCTCATCCGGAGTACATAAAAACAGTACACGGAATGGGATATCTGTGGGAGGAGCGGAAATGACGCATAAATTACTGACCGGGGTTCTGGTGCTGGCTCTTGCGGCAGTATTTCTTCTTGGTCTTTATTATCTGAAATGTTTAAAGCGTATGCAGAAGCTGCTGCGGGATTATCAGGAAACAGGCACAGCCGGTTTTTCTACTATGAAAGAGACACAGGAGTCAAAACTGGAAAACACTTTGCAGAGACTTCTGAATCAGGCTGAGAAAAAAGAGGTTCAGGCAAAAAAAGAAAGAGATGAGGTTGCATCGCTTCTTTCAGATCTTACCCATCAGCTGAAAACACCTATGGCAAATGTGATCATGTATACGGAGCTTCTGGAGGACGAAAATCTTACGCCGGAGGAACGTCAGAGATTTACATATCTGGCACGAACACAGGCAAAGAAAATGCAGTGGCTTCTTGGAAATATGCTGAAGGCATCCCAGCTGGAAAGGGGAATGATTTCTTTTTCAGCAGAGTATACAGGCATCCGTGAGACGATCAGACAGGCAGTAAGCAGTGTGTATGCTCAGGCTGAGGAACGGGATATTATGATTAAGGTGGAACCGTTTGAGGACAGAAAGCTTTACCATAATCCCAGGTGGACAGCGGAGGCTATGGAAAATATTCTGGATAATGCAGTGAAATATTCTCCTTCAGGAAGTGTTGTTACTGTCCGTGTACAGCCTATGGAGATCTATACTCAGATAGAAATTTCAGATCAGGGAATAGGAATTTCCGGGGAAGAGTACAATAAAATCTTCCGCCGTTTTTACCGAAGCGGCAATGCGGCGCAGACGCAGGGCAGCGGTCTCGGCCTGTATCTGGCCCAGTTAATTTTAAATAATGAAAAAGGATATGTTACGGCAGTTTCCCGACCGGGCGAAGGCAGCAGCTTCCGTATTTTCCTTCTGAATGAAGTTCTGACAGTTTTGTAAGAACTTTTTTCTTTTTTGTCAGGAATATGTCAGAAACCGGTGATATGATAAAAGCAGAAAAGAAGGAGGCGAAGATCATGGAAATTTTAAAGACAGTAGATCTGAAAAAATATTATGGTTCAGGAGAAAATCAGGTAAAGGCTCTGGATGGAGTGAACCTTTCTGTGGAGGAGGGGGAGTTTGTATCAGTGGTGGGGACAAGCGGATCCGGAAAATCAACCCTTCTTCACATGCTGGGCGGACTGGACTATGCTACTTCAGGAAGTGTATTTGTATCAGGAAAAGAAATTTTTAAGCTGAATGAATCAGAACTAACGATTTTCCGAAGGAGAAATATTGGATTTATTTTTCAGAATTACAATCTTGTACCTGTTCTGAATGTTTACGAAAACATTGTACTTCCTATTCAGCTTGACGGGGAAAAGCCGGATCGCAGGTTTATTCAGGAGATTATGGAGATGCTTGGCATTCAGAATAAAAAGAACAGTATGCCCAACCAGCTTTCAGGAGGGCAGCAGCAAAGAGTTGCCATTGCAAGGGCTCTGGCAAGCAAACCTGCGATCATCCTGGCTGATGAGCCAACAGGAAATCTTGACTCCAGGACAAGTCAGGAGGTTCTGGGACTTCTGAAGCTGACTGGAGAGCGGTTTCAGCAGACTATTGTGATGATCACTCATAATGAGGCTATGGCTCAGCTTTCAGACAGGGTGATCCGTATTGAGGACGGAAAGATCGTAGGAGGGGAGCAGGATGAAAAATAATAATCAGGAAGTAATGCGGCGCCTTTCCATGCGAAGTCTGAAAAACAACAGAATGCGAAATGCGTTTGCCATTGCAGCCATTGCTCTTACCTGTATGCTGTTTACCACACTGGCAGCTATGGGAACAGGAATTTCCGATGCCATGCAGGAGTCTACCATGCGGGAGGTCGGGGGAAGATTTCATGCAGGTCTGAAGGCTGCAACAGCGGAGCAGATGGAAAAAACAGTATCAGACAGTCGGGTAAAAGATTATACATGGAATATTTTTATTAGCGTAGCTGAAAATCTGAATAAACGTCAGTATGAGATCAGGATGCCACAGGGAGAAGAGGAGTTGGAAAATTCTTTTATCAAACTGGAACAAGGCACTATGCCACAGAAAGAGGAGGATATTATTGTTGACACGTATGTTTTAGATGAATTGAGACTTCCTCATAAGCTGGGAGGGGAGATACCTCTGGAATTTACGTTTCATGGGAAAAAGATCACAAGGACTTTCCGGGTGTGCGGCTGGTATGAGGGAAACAGGCTGGGACATGCCTCGGAGCTTTATGTATCAGAAGCCTTCTGGAACCAGCTGAAGGGAAACCTTACAGACAGGGATTTTAAGAAATGGGCAAAGGAAAATCCACAGGATACAGGTGTTGGTCTGTATTCGGTTGGCCTGTATTTTGAAAGTCCAAAAAACAGTGAGGAAACCGTTCGTTCCGTAATCCGGGAAGCAGGCTATTATCCAAATGGAGAGGATGAGGGATACAGCTGGGAAGAATCTCTTGATTATGGTGTAAACTGGGCGTATATGCAGAACCGGGCAGAAAATTCAGATCCTCTGACAATTGTGGTTTTATGTTCTGCGTTTGTTATTATTCTGCTGGCTGGATATCTGATCATTTATAATATTTTTTATATTTCTGTATTTCAGGATATCCGTTTTTATGGATTGCTAAAAACAGTGGGAACGACAAAGAAACAGATCAGAAGTATGATACGCAGGCAGGCTCTGATTTTGTCGGCAGTGGGAATTCCCATTGGACTTGCATCAGGATATGCGGTGTCAGATCTTATTTTTCCTTTTGTAATGGAAATGACAGCCTATACAGATCTGGATCTTAAAATAAAATTCCGGCTGTCAGTGGCAGTATTTGGAATTTTGTTTGCCCTGATCACAGTATTTATCAGCTGTCGCAAACCGGGAAAAATTGCAGGAAGTGTTTCTCCTATCGAAGCTATTCGTTATACAGAGGGAAAGTACAGTTTACAAGGGACTACACAGGGTAGGTATCTGACGGGAGGGGTGCCG
>OLQP01001413.1_pt1 | contig 11041 bp, 10 predicted proteins | sample 1643181 | NCBI WGS metagenome assembly OLQP01 (sample SAMEA3136710, study PRJEB25190) | human gut metagenome | biome: human gut; feature: human-associated habitat; material: faeces | place: Austria | collected 2013 | reverse complement strand
TCCATGATATGGGAGCTTATGAAAAAAGTACCGATGTTAATCAGATTGCTGCGGTCTATGAAAAATATAGGGAGAATCCTAAAACTGCGTATCTGGGATGCTCAATGGGAATTATTTATCGTGATCCGGAAGACAGTTACTATGATGAAGCCGAATTTGCGATCGTTAAAGGGAATACCGTATTCGGAAATCTGATGGATGATGTTCGATTTTATGGAGAACTTGCACTGGTACGGGAAGGGATCGAGAAAATTCATGAAGCATTGCCGGACTACAAGTATGTACCGATGAGGGATGTTCGAGAAGCAATGTATCCTGAGAAAATGACCACAGAACAGCTGGCAGAGGCACTGGATGAGATTGCAGAAGCTTTTGATCCGTATGAGTATCGAGATAATGTGGAGAGGGGAGAAAATACGGTGCAGGAAGTAATGCTGGATTTGAGAAGTGGAAATATTCATTCCTATATTTCATATCTGAAGGATATTGTAGACGAAGAATGCGATCTGTCTGTTCGTGCAGGAGTATTGATTGAAAGACTGAAAGCCTATGAACCTGAACTTCCAAAGGATATGGAACCAATGGTGTATGTAAACTATTGTGAAGAAAGTGATCTCATGAATCCAAGATGTCAGAAGCTGTCTGAGCTGGATGCAAAAACAGCAGAAATGGATAAAGAATGGTATGCAAAACGTGATCCGAAGACAGAGGAACCTACAAAAATTGCAAAGATATATGTGACTGTATATTATGCGGAAAAAGGTGAACAGATGCTGCATCATTTTAAGAAGTCAATGGATATTGGAAATGGACATGGCGGTATTGTGAGTCAGTTGAAGTATGATAATGAAATGAAGCTTACAGATGAGTATTGGATCAATTACCAGAAAGGCAAAGGAAGTGAAGAGTTCCAAAAGTATATGGAAGATCTGACAGACATGCAGAATCATGTGCTTCCGTATCTGCAGAGTTTTTGCAATCTGGAGGAAAAAGGTGTGAAGGAGAGACGAGAACAGCAGATAGCAGAAAGATATGAAGGAAGAGCAGATGAGAGGGTAACAAGTACCGAAGCGAATGAAGTTGTTAAGGATGTAGGAAAAACAGATAGAAAACCGGCACAGCAGAAGCAGGCGAGAGATGGAAAAGATAAGAAATTATCCATTCATGAACGGCTTGAGATTAATAAGAGGATTATTCAAGAAAAACAGGGAAAAGATAAGCCGGAGAGAGAGGCTGATCGGGATGTAAGACAGGTGTAACATTATAATTCTAATGAAGGGTGTAGGGAGTCAATCCCTGCATCCTATTTTATGCGTAAATATTGGAGTGAATGTTATAATGAACAGCAGGCGGAAGAGGTATTGGATATCTCGATAATTGGTGAATTGGAAAATTAAATTCCAGTCCATTCAAAAACTGGCACTTAGTATTGCAAAATATATCATAGAAGTTAGTGTTGCAAACCTCTTGATATCTAGTTATAGTTGTGGCTCAGCAATAGAGTTCGGATGGCGTTATCCAAGGAGAATACCATGGCTAAGAATGTACATCTGGTTCTTGATGAAAGAGTCACAATAGAAGTTCGCTTAAGAGAACGAGCTTCATTTACTGAGATGTGCTGAAGGAAGAAGGCCGTAAGCTTACAGCAAAGAAAAAACAGTTCTATGGAGAATATCAAAAGGCACGATGGGATATGCAGGAGATCGTCACGATCAAGGCGAACATTGACACTTTGATGGGCTACACTGAACCGGGAAGAAAGCAGGAAAAGGAGCGTTGAGATTATGTAAACAAGGAGCAAAGCGACGCTGACACTTCGGACCATGTTGGCCTGAAGATACGGGTTTGGGGCGAGCCCCAACAAGCCGCCTTTGTGCCACTTGTGGCCACAGAGGCATTGCTTGCCCCTTAGCGGCAGCCCCTAAAATGGCGCAAAAAAACAGAGGCTCTTATTCTGGAACCTCCGTTTCTCTGGCTTTCTTAATGCCTTCGGCTGTGGCTTCTATCACGACAAGCTCTTTTTCATTCATGGAGTTTAGAAGCACATCAATGTGCTTTCTGCAAGAGCTTGACCTTGCCCCTCCGTCCGCATGAATAAACTGGTCAACTGAAACGTCAAACATAGTAATGAGTTTAACAAAAAGGTTGAAGCTGGGATATTGACCTTTGTTCTCAATATTCATAATGGTATGGGAGTCACGGTCTACTAATTCCGCAACATAGGCTTGTGTCCAATATTCTGATTTTGCAAATTTAAAATGTGCAATCTCATTGCAGATTGCGTTTATTAAATAAATAACTTCCTAGGAGATATAAAAATATCCCTCCTAATATATCAGTTATTAGAAATTCCAGGTGATAAGGACTGTTCTTTAGAATCAATGAATTATCAAACTTTTCTTGTTTTTCTTCATGCAGCAAATAAGGCACATAATTTGCTTGTGCATATGGAGAAGAAAATAGATGTATATTGTGTATGGTTCTCTCTGCGCCCTCAGCATAAAGCGGATTATCTCGTAATTCCCCATCGATACTAAATAGAGTGGTTTGTACTGGCTGATTTAGAGTATGCACTGTTTCTTTTCCACCATATAAAAGCAGAAGGGTTAAACCGATTACAATAAATATAGAAAAAATTCTATTATTTATTAGAACGGAGAGTATTGTTGAAATTATTGCCACAGTTGAGATGATTATAAGGGCTATTATAAAATTAATAAATAAATCAATGTAAGATATATTTAACTCATAATTCTGGAATATTCCAAGTAATATTACTGATATTGTATCAGCTAAGAGCAAAAGTGTTCCTTCTATGATTCCAACGAGGAGTTCTGTTTTGTAAAATGTCGATTTATTATAACCACAAAATAATTTGTTGTTAATAGTTCTATTGTCTAACTCTTGACTAAGTTTTAGAGACACATTTATTGAAATAAATACACATATTAATGTAGTTTTATTAAAAAGGAAATATGGTATATTAACTTCAAAACCATACGTTGATCCAGATATCTCTAAAAAATTATAAACTAATAATAGTATAATTTCACCAATGTATATTATAGAAGTTAGTCTTCGTGATAATTCGACACGTAATAATTTATTCATGAACCATTCCTCCTTACTGTTCAAATTCATCGAAATAGAATTCTTCTAATGATTCTTCTGTTATTTCACTATTTTTACATTCATGAATTAAAATTCCGTCTTTCAGAAATCCTATATGAGTGACAATTTTTTGTAATTCATCAAGAATATGACTTGAAATTACTATAGTTACTCCGTGGTCTTCACTCAAGGCTTTAATTAAATTTCTAATTTGACGTATCCCGGAAGGATCTAAGCCATTTAATGGTTCATCAAGGAATAATAAATCCGGTTGATTAGCAAGAGCTAATGCAAGCCCTAAACGTTGTTTCATACCAAGGGAATACTGTATAAGTGGTTTACGTGTATCTTTTAATCCTACTATTTTAAGTAATTCAGAAACACTGTACTTTGGATTTTTTATCAAGGATAGCTGATATTTCAAGTTTCGTTTGGCAGACCAATACGGATATACTGCAGGAGTTTCTAATATAGCTCCCGTTTTTATGTTGTCAGCGATTTTTATCTGACCAGAGGTAGGGTTTTGTAATCCTAATAATAGTCTCATAAGAGTTGTTTTTCCAGCACCATTATTCCCGACTAATCCGTAAATAGAACCTCTAGGAATATGAATAGATACGTTATTCAATGCAGTTGTATCCTTGTATTGTTTTGTAATATTGGTTGTTGTTACAATGTAATTCATAAGGCTCCTCCTTTAAATATTTTGCTTTTTAAATATATTTACACTTACTAAAATGATGAACAGTGAAAGAATGACATCAGCAATCACAAAGTCTATATGATAGTCATGATTTTTAAATAGAAATGATTGTTTTGGCTTATCCTCTGGCCGTTCTGTGGTTATATATGAAGAAAAGTTACATTGAGCATATGGGGATAAGGTAATCTTCATATTTAATTGTGTCCGATAAGTAGCGTTTAGTTCTTCTGTAAAACTTTCTATTAAATCTTTTGACGCAGGATCGTTTTCCTCATTTATTTCTACAAATACACTTTCGTAGTCTGTTAATGTAGCAAGGGTTTTTCGACCACTATTTATAAGAAATATGGCAAAGAATACAAGTAAGAACTGCGTTATCAAACGTTTTTTCGCAAGTAAACTAAAACTACAAATAATAACAGAAACAGAACCAATTGTAATCATAAAAATCAGAGTATTAGTCATAATATATGAGAATGAATGAGTAAGTTCCTGTTTCCTAAGAAGGCAACCTAATAGATAAAATAAAGAATCAAGTAATACAAGGCTGCTGCCACATACGCTGCAAGCAATTACTTCCGCTATATAAATTTGGCTTTTTTTGTACCCTAAATAAAGTTTATTTTGTACTGTACCATAAGAAAACTCATCACAAATATAGACTGACATTAAAAGGGAAAGAACTATACAGATAAAATTTACATTCTCTAAAAAATCATCTCCCCAAAATAAAAATGGCACACCTCCTTTTAGACCAAGCATGTGAATCAAAAATAGAATAAATAGTACGACCAGATAATATAAAGATCTTAGATACCGTTTGATTTCTACAATCATAAGTTTTAATATCATATAACTCCCTCCTTTGACTATATTATGATGGCGAAAAGCATAAAAAGTAAAGCAAAGAAGTATTTACATTGTAGATAATAAGGATAAAAGAGTGATTTTACATAATGTAAAGAAGGTTTTTCTTTCTCTATTTTAGTTCAGGGGTTATATTTAAATTAATAAAAATATTTTTAAGGGAGGTAATCATATGAAAGTTATAAGCACAGAGAAAGCAAGAGAACTTCGAGCAGGTAATGCTCATTTTCATTGGGTATGTTTTGACAAACTTAACTTTATCAGTAAGCCATATTACTGCAGCCTATCAGAAGTAGGTAAAGTTGCGGATAGGCATAGAGATAAATATAGGAATCATAAAAAGAAAGTATTTATCCTTACTTGTCATAGAAAATGTGGGGAATAAGCGGATGTAAAGCCTATTTGACATGGATGTAAGGGTGTATTTGCTTGAGTAATTATGGAAAATAGTTTATCTTGAAGGTGTAATAGTTGTACGTATCAAACTTCGAAGAAAGGAGGAAGAAAGGAGACAAAGGTATGAAAGCATTAACAGTTGAGAAAGCACAGGAAATTAGAGCGGGCAAGGGACACTATCATTGGATCTGTAGAGATTGGGCTAATTTTACAAGTAAAGCATATAGTTCTTATGCAGCAGCCGGAGAAGCAGCTGATGCTCATGTAGCGAAATATCCAGCTCATGCAGATAAGGTTAGCGTGTTCTACTGTGAAAAGAGTAGTTGTCAGTAACCGCAATAAGCAAATACAGAGAGGGTTGGATATTCCAACCCTCTCTGTATTTAGAAAGAAGGAAAGTAATATGAGAGGTTGTTTACAACATGATGAAAATGATTGTGGATTAGCGTGTATATTAACTATATGCAAGTTTTTAAAAATTTGTGTCGATGAAACAGCACTCAGAAAAAATATATTTCTTGGTAATGATGGATTAAGCCTATACGGAATAACAGAAGTGTTTCGTACTATCGGAATGAAATCGTTGGCGGTTGAAGGCACTAATATAGAGTTGTATTCTTTATTATCTGAAGAGAAAAAGCCTATTATTATTATGATAAATGAAGATGATGAATATCACTATGTCGTACTGTATAAGACAAATAATAGTAAGGTTTTTTTATGGGATCCGAATAAAGGAAAACGTATTATTACAAAAGAATATTTTGATTTAATATGGTCAAGTTATGCTATAATTATTACGGAGATTTTAGAAATAGATAGAGTGGTGCTACCTAAAAAGTCAGTATGTTGGACAGCTCTATTTCAACAGAAAAAGCTCCTTGCTTTATTAGTGATATTTTCGGTTATACTTATGGCAATTAGTGTAATTACAACCTTTTTATATAAGAATATAATTGATCAAATTGAAATAGGCATTCCGACATTTACACCACAATTAAAATCTTTTTTTATAGTGATGGGGGGATGCTATTTACTTGTAAGTATCTTGTCTATAGTAAAAGGAAAACTTATTGCTTACTTAAAAATGGAGCTGGAAATTACACTTCAAAATCAATTTGTGGAATCATTATTAAATATTTCTATTCAAAAAAAGGACGATTATACAAGTGGAGGTGTTCTGGATAGATATTATAGATTATCTGTAGTTGTTGAAACCATGTCCTCCGTATTTTCTTCTGTAGTTTTGGAATGTATTTCTTTGATTGCCGGAGCAATTATTTTAATAGGTATTAGTCCTATTATGTTCTATTTGGTCTTGGTTATAGTTGCTGCTTATATAATTTCATTTGTTATTTCTAAACAAAAACTCTTTAAATTAAGTAAAACTATTATGGACAAAGAATCTTTGTTAATAACACACATAAAAGAAACAATCGAGAATTTAATGTCTTTAAAGAGTTTTGAAAACAGCAATTATATGAAGAAAATGAGAAAGGAAATCAAATTTGTAAAAAATCAAGAGTATATTTTAAGCAAATTATCCATATTTTTAGGGGAAACTTTAAGGGCAATAGAACATATGGTTATGTTGATAATCTTAGCATATGGAATTTATTCAGTTATTGCAGGTAATATGTCGTTAGGTACGCTACTTGCATTTGAAAGTTTTATAGGCTTTTTCCTATCTCCGGTTAAAAATTTACTTGGCATTCTACCATCTTTGCAAGAAACAATACTTACGTTCCGTAGAATAGAAGATATATTTGCATATAATAAATCTACAGAAATTTCAGAAAGCAATAATGAAATTAGTGGAAAAATATGTGTAGATAACTTGGATATTGCATATGGCTATGATGTTCCTATATTAAAAAATATTTCTTTTACCATAGAAGCAGGTGAAAAAGTTTTTTTGATGGGCTCTAGTGGGTGCGGAAAATCAACATTAGCAAAAACAATCGCTGGATTGGTAAAATATAATAAAGGGGAAATCGTATGGGGGAATGACAGAAATTTAAACATTTCTGATTTATCAAAACAAGTCCTATATTTATCTCAGGAATCCGAAATATTTTCAGGTTCAATTCAAGAAAATATTTTAATGTGGGAAAAGGATTGTAACCAACTATTATTCGATGAAGTTATTGAGGCAATGGGAATTAGTCAAATGATGAGTTCCAGATCTCTTAGTTTAGATAGCTATTTATCGGAGAATGGCACTAATTTGTCCGGTGGTGAAAAACAGCGGGTTGCTCTTGCTAGAGCTATGATGCGAAATGTTCCAATATATATATTTGACGAGGCAACCTGTCATTTGGATTTTGAAAGTGAGAATCTTATAATAGATTATATAAGAAAAAAACTCCTGGAACAAACATGTATAATTATTTCGCATAACGCAAATCTGTTAAATGATAATGATATAGTTTTATTTATTGATAGCACTGGAAAGCTACATAAAAATAAGCATTCACATTTATTAGAAAATAACTTAGAATATAATCAGATAATAATTTCTCGGAATCCTGAGTGATTATTATCGGTAACAGCCGAAATGTGTACTTTGAAAAGTAAATATGATTCGAAACAGAAAAAAGAACATGGAAAATAGACATAACTGTCGCCATGCCTGAAAAATAGTGTATAATGATCAAAGGATTATGCCACATTTAAAATCGACTTTGCTAGGGTGGATTCAAAGGGCAAATCCCAGACATCCAAATGCTGAAGCATGAGGATGTGATACAGGCGGCAGTACCACATCTTAGTTGAGCGGTGTCTCTGCCGCTTTCTAATTGAAAGTCTATTTTCTCACGTTTATTCGAACGTTCAGCCGAAGTCCTGGCATTGTATTCCAGTTTCCATTCTTCACTGTCACGAGGCGGAAAATTGATCAGTCTTGGATTATCTTTCATTGCAAGATGAACGGTTCTCCCATATTTGGAGTCTGAGCAGGGAGTGCTACAAGAACATCCGTATTTACGGCTGGCAAGCGGACAACGGAATTTTAACCGTGTCTTTGAAGGCTCAGAACCGCCATGATTCATTTTTCGTCCTGCTTTGCAGATAGGGACACCATCTTTTCCAATGGTAAAAGCTTCCAAAAACCCATGAGAATCATGCTTTGATGCAGGATTGAATAAAGGAAATAAAGGCAGGTCGCTTTCTGAGTTCGCTGCAACCAATATATATAAGTGGTAGCCATGGTAAAAGCATTCTCTAGAAGAATCATAACCGATGTCACAGTCAGGCTGGGAAAAGTAACGGTCACAATGGCAGGAAGTAATTCCACTTTTGGAACATTCGCAAATACGGTGCTTCCGTTCGCGTGCAGATGTTGTAACAGGCATTCCATCGCCGGCAATGGAAAGATTGGAGATATCAATCAATCCTTTGGATATGGAGATCGATAAAAATTCATGATCATAAATCTTGAAAAGAGAAGCATAAGGCTGTTCATCTATGGAAAAAGAAGAATGTTCCATAGATTGGAAAAGTTGTTCAACTGTGACTTTTCCAATGGGTTCTGCCTTATCGCCTTTTTGTTTTGTTTTTTTGACCTTCTTCTTTTTTATAGGATGGATATGAGGAGAAAGATTATCAGAATCAGAATCCTAAAGCCTGTCAAGGAAGTCATAGAAAGTGCCGACACCGGGAGTATCACCAAACTGGAATCCGCTGAGGATTGCATAGAGTGGATTTATCTTCAATTGAGCAGCCCAATCGGTAAGGAAATGGACTTTAAAATCAATGGAAAGAAGATAAGAACGTTGCATACAGGAGGAGTCCTTGGTTTTGGACCAAAGACAGAGTATTTGCCGCGGAGCAGTTCATCGGTATAAGAAAGATCGAGATTCCAAAAACGTTCGATGATGTCCCATGTTGATTTAGCAAAAACAGTGGGATCCGGATAATATTTACGAAGGTTTTCGAGTACAAAAGTTTGATAGGCGGTATGACCGCCGGAATTAACAGGTAACATAAAAATCGCCCTCCAGTCGATGAAAATAAAATATATTCAATCGGCTTCGCCGCAAATTTTGAGCGATTTGTCAAGACTTTTTGGACAAAAAAGTAGGGGATTTTAATAAAAAAGGAATCTGCAAGCCTTGATTTTACTGAGCTAAAGATTCCGAGAGATTATGATAATTAACGGGAGGTAAAAAAACAAGTTCAATGACCATAGCAGAAATGATTAAGAAAACAAGGCAAGATAATAATATGACGCAAGAGGAATATGCTAATAAATTTGGTGTCACAAGGCAGACTGTTTCAAGTTGGGAAAATGAAAAAAGTATGCCTGATTTACAGTTGATCATAACTATTTGTAATACATATAATTTCTCGCTGGATTCATTATTAAATGAGGATCATAAATTTGTAAGCAAAATAGATATGACACAAAAAATTTTTCGTACTTTAAAAAGAATATTACCGATTTTCTGTATTATAGGATGTGTTTATGTAGCTGTTTTGGGGATTTGGAAAATAAATGCAGTGAGAAAAGAGGAAGGCTTTGTTTCTAATGTTAAAAGTTTGGGATTTGAGTTGGAAAATGGACTCTATGTACTGTACGATGAAGATATAATATATGAGTTGCCAAATCAAAAATTACCATTTATGAAATTCGGATTTAATCTTCAACAGATTACTTCAACATATAGAAATGAGAAGTTCTCTTGTAATATTCTTTTGAATTACGATGAGCAACAATACACTTTTAATATAGATTATGGCTTGGATCATCAAATTACAGGAACGATAGCGACTAACAAAACAATAGAATACAATGATTTATCAAAAGATGATGATACTGTATTGAATACATATAAAGATACAATAGAGACTATTTTATGCAAAATGGTTACATATTATGATGCTGCATATTTATAATATAAAAACCGAACAAATAAGGAAGTGGGCCTATGTAATTTGAGTTAAGAGGTACACTTTTGTTTAACTGTATAGTACTCTGTAGATAACATAATCGAAACTATCATAGCAGAATATTTAAAATTCTTTATGATAGTTTCGATTTTTTGATAAATTAGAAAAAGAAAGAATCAATGATTATTTTGAAATATATGAATGGAGAAAACAAGAATTTGTTAGAGTAGATAAAAAGTGAGTGAATATTCATCTGCAAATTATCGAGATTTATTCAAAAACTTATTCAGTCTATTAGGACAGGCAAGATGTAGTGAGGTGTCAAATTATAGGACACCTCAAACATTTATAAGCTGTTTTCTCGTTTGTTTTCAATAGATTCACGAAATGTGGGAGCATCGAGCAGTGCAGTGAAATTCTGTCTAATGATCTCCAGTGTCTTTTGCTTTTTCTGCAATTCCTGTATTTCCCGGATAGTAGCAGCCTGTTCAGATTCAAGATTTTCAATTTGCTTCTGGATTTTATTAGAGCTTGGGATTTTGGTAACACCGAGGTCCTGAAGCTCTTTTTTTAGTGAATCGTGGAGTTGGTATTCTGCCTGATGTTTGGTCCGGTATGCTTTTGGATTTTTAGCGGATTTGCAATCTTCAATCACTTTACGACAGAGCCGGTAAGAATCACAGTGTTTTTGAATGACTTTCTGCGTGCTCAGATCATTGTTGATTTGCGTTATTCTCTGCTCAGCCGCTTTAACAGAAGCATTAACATCAGAAAGATGCTGCTGGAAATCTTCATAATTCAGCAGGTTATTTTCGGAAAGATAGTTGAAGGTACGAGCAGCCTCTTTCAGATTATTGAGTTTTGCCCATCGTTCAAATCCTTCACGATTGCCAGTCGTAACATACGTGGAAATATTGATATACAGGCGAGCTTCTATGGACAGATGCTTTGGAGTTTTCACTTTGCTACGATTTTTAGCCAAGCGGATACGAACATTTTCTTCCGAATAATAGCTTCCGAGAGATTTCATATAAGTGAAGTTTTTCTGCTCCGGTGCACGGAAGGATAGGTGCT
>OLQP01001411.1_pt1 | contig 11067 bp, 10 predicted proteins | sample 1643181 | NCBI WGS metagenome assembly OLQP01 (sample SAMEA3136710, study PRJEB25190) | human gut metagenome | biome: human gut; feature: human-associated habitat; material: faeces | place: Austria | collected 2013 | reverse complement strand
CGGCTGTGTGGGCGCAGGAGTGGACTTCTCCGCAGCCGCTTCCTGTTGGGAACCGCTGTCATTCTCCTGTTCCTTATCCGATGTCTTTTCAGCCTGAGCTGACATTTCCTCCTGCTCCTCTTCCAGAAGAAGCTCTGCCTCCTTATCCGCACAGCCGCCTATTCCCGGGCTGACAATAAAGAGGAAAAAAAGAAACAGGATTCTCAGATTTACTGATTTTAGATTTATTTTCTGTACTCTGATATCGGGTCACTCCTTATCTTTTCCCCGATTCTCATACCTGACCATACCCTATTTTAACGAATTCCCGGTGCTTTTACAATAGGTAAGTACTATTTTTGCCATTTAAAGATTATGATACCTGCAATAGCCACAGCCATTCCCACAACCTTTCTCCACTCAAACACAGCCTTTTCCACACCGAAAAGTCCAAAAAGCTCGATCACATAGGCCACAAGAAGCTGGGAGACAACGATCAGCATGGCTGCCTTTGCCGGTCCCAGGGCACCCATGCTCTGAATCACGGTAACTGTGATAAAGGCTCCTATAACTCCGCCCAGCAGCGTATATTTATTTTCCACCTGCCACAAAGCGGATATACTTTCTCTGCCTGTAAAAAGCCATGCAAGCACACAGACGGCAAAGGCTGAAAGCTGGACCCAGCCTGTAGATACCCACAGGCTGGTCTGCTTTGTCACTTCTGTGTTAAAAACTCCCTGAATACTCATAAGCGCGCCTGAAACAAGTGCCACAATAAATCCCCACATAGTAATCCCTCCATATGATCCAACATAAAGATATGAAAAAAGGCCGGTATTTTTAACCAGCCTTTTGTTACTATCATCATATACAGAAATTACTTTTTTATTCACAGACTTTCCTGCACATTTTATTTTGTGTGATTTTCTTTTAGCTCTGAACTGCAGCAATGTCCTCCGCAGCTTGAGCAGTCACAGCCGCACTGAAGAGATTTTCCGGCTTTTTTCGCCCGAATCATACTTCTCAGCACCAGCCCCACTGCCAGTATAAGAACTGCAAGTACAACAAATGTTCCCATTAATATCCCTCCTGACTTCTGTCAGATTTTTCCTGTTCCCACACAGCCTCCTGAGATCAGCGTACCAATAACGATATGGGGTTCTCCCTGATTTACCATAGATAGCGGCATCGTTTTTTCACTTCTTTCTGTGTCTTATAATGCCAGTCTCTCATCCGTGTTAATTATGTACAGTCTTATTAAAGTTAGTATATATAAACTATTTTTATCTGTCAAGACCTCTTTTGTAAAAATAAAGTAAAAATCCCTTTTAAGCAGTCTGATCCGCACTCATTCTGCTTAAAAGGGATTCTGACAGCTGTCACGCTGTAAAACCTTATTTTCTGTTCATGATAAATTCGTTATTCTTTTAATAAAAAATGGAAATTCCAGCTCTCATATTCCTGTTTTGCTTCCGGAAGCGGAAATCCTGCATACATCAGCGCGCCTCCTGTATATTCTTTTCCGTCACAGAGATAGATTCCGTTTTCCTGAAGTCCTCCCAGAAGCACTCTGGCCGGCTGGTCATTGGCACGTACCCTGGAAGCCACCACGCTTACAAGAGCCTCTTTTTTATCCAAAGCAGCAAACTCCCAGGCGGAATAATACCTTTCTGTATCCGGAGATGTAAGACGGAAATAATCTCCTGTCTGTATCAGCTCATAATACTCTTTAAACCTTATAATCTGTTCCCTGATCTCTGCCTTTTCTTCTGAAGTCAGCTTTGCAGGATCAAGCTCATATCCAAAGGTTCCTGCCATGGCTACTGTGGCCCGTGTACTCAGAGGGACAGATCTTCCTGTCTGATGATTTGGGCAGGCGGATACATGAGCTCCCATCGTGCTGACCGGGTAGCAAAAGGAAGTTCCGTACTGGATATCCAGACGTTCAATGGCATCTGTGTCATCACTGCACCAGATCTGAGGGGTATAATAAAGCATTCCTGCGTCAAAACGTCCGCCGCCGCCGCTGCAGCCTTCCATCAGCATATCCGGATATCGTTTTCCAAGCCGCTCCAGAAACTCATACAGTCCCAGCACATAACGGTGCAGTACCTCTCCCTGACGGTCTGCAGAAAGTGCGGCAGAATATACGTCACAGATACTGCGGTTAAAATCCCATTTCAGGTAATCCACTTCCGCCTTATCCAGTACGGCGCTCATCTGATCAAAAATATGATCCCGCACCTCCTGTCTGGAAAAATCAAGTACCAGCTGGTTTCTTGATCTTACCGGCTTCCTTCCGGGAACGGTAAACGCCCAGTCCGGATGAGCCCGGTAAAGATCGCTGTCCTCAGATACACACTCCGGCTCGTACCAGATACCGAATTTCATGCCAAGGCCATGGATTTTTGCGGAAAGTTCCTGAAGAGTACAGCCCAGTTTTTTCTCGTTGACATACCAGTCTCCCAGACCGCTGTTATCTGAATCTCTTTTTCCGAACCAGCCGTCATCCATTACAAACAGCTCCACGCCCATATCAGCCGCTTCCTCTGCCATATGGAAAAGCTTTTCCCCTGTAAAATCAAAATAAGTTCCTTCCCAGTTGTTGATCAAAACCGGACGTCTGGCATTCTTAAATTTTCCCCGGCACAGATGATTTCTGATAGCTTTATGATAATTATGGCTCATTGCCTCAAAACCGCTGTCACTGTACACCATAGCGGCCTCCGGCGTCCAGAAGCTTTGTCCCGGAAGCAGCTTATAGCAGAAATTCCCCGGGTGGATTCCCATCAGAACTCTTGTCTGATCAAACTGGTCCTTTTCTACCTGAGCCAGAAAGCTTCCGCTGTAAAGAAGAGATACCCCAAAGCAGTTTCCCTGAGTTTCTGTTGTATGAGGAGCTGCCAGAACCACAAAAGGATTATACTGGTGACTGGAGGTTCCTCTTAAACTTCCCACAGACTGTATGCCATGATGAACTTGCGTACGGGAAACCTGTCGTTCCATTTCATGTTTTCCATAAAACGTCATCCAGTCCCAGTTTCCGCAGGTCTGATCCACACAGCAGGACAGGGCTCTTTCCAGATAAACCTCCTCTTCTCCCAGGTTTTCCACACAGACTGCCCTTGTGATCAGGTCAAATTCCTCAAACACACCATAATAAAGCTTTACCAGAATTTCCCCGTCCCGGTCTTTCATGGATATCACAAGTGTGTCCGCCTGTGCGCTGTCTTCTGCGTAAAATGCCGGTAAACCCGGAATCTCATATTTGCCTTTCAGAATCTCATATCCCTGGAACCTAAGATCAGAAGCAGAAACTCCATACTGGTTTCTTACAGCAAAAGCGCTTTCCCTGTAGTCGCCGTTTCCCTGACAGGAATATTCCTGAGGCAGCGTATCCAGTGAATATTTTCTGTCTGTTTCTGCATCATAAGGATTTCCGGAAAATCCGTGATCCCTCTTCTGGATCAGATAGGAAAAATCCATCTGCTCTGTTCTTTTTCCATAGTAGGTATGAAGCAGTACCCCATGTTCATCTGCTTTCATCTGGTACATGCTGTTTTTTGTGCAAAGGGTAAATACTTTTTCATTCACTGCTATTGCCATAATTGTTTCCTCACTTTATCCCCTGTGGAGATATACTTTCTTTATGATTTCAATTCTGTTTTTATCATTTCACTTCTATTTCACTGCTCCGTTTACCACACCGTTCAGAATCTGTTTCTGACAGAACAGATAAAACAGCAGAATCGGGATCAGAGCCAGCAGATAGGATGCAAAGGCCAGGTTATAATTTGTTCCGAACTGCGTCTGGAAATTAAGCTGCGCCAGAGGCAGAGTATTCTTGCCTGTGCCGGACATAATTACAAGAGGCGTCATTACGTCATTCCAGGTTCCCAGGGCAGTCAGTACGGCAACCGTTGCATGCATGGGCTTCATCACCGGAAAAATAATACTCCAGTAAGTTTTCCAGGTTCCCGCTCCGTCCACTCTTGCAGCCTCTTCCAGTGCAAGAGGAATATTTTTCAGATATCCGGAATACAGAAGAAGATTCATAGGCATATAAAATACCACATAAAGGATAATTACTCCAGCCCTGTTTCCGATTCCCATCTGAGATGTCTGTTTTACCAGAGGCATCATAAGAATAGCAAAAGGAACAAACATTCCGCTAACGATGTAGAGATATGCGAATTTATAAAATTTACTGTTTCCCATATTTCTTCCAATGGCATATCCTGCAAGAGAATGTACCAGAATGGCAATTATTACTGTCAGCGCTGTGATCAGCAGAGAATTTCCCAGAGAATTCCAGAAGTCAGTCACTCTCATTGCCTCAGCAAAATTGTCAAAGCTCCAGGAAGAAGGAAAGGAAAGGGCTCCCATAATATCGTTTGTCATTTCAGAGGGCTTTTTAAAAGCAATGATCACAGCCATATAAAGAGGAAAAAAGATCGTAAAACAGCCCATGATCAGAAGAATTGTTACAGGCCAGTTTGTTTTACCGGTGTGCTTGCATTTTTCTTTCATTATAACTGCTCCTCCTTCTTATTCATAAATGTCAGCTGAAATACAGAAATTGCAACAATGGCTACAAAAAATATCACTGCATTGGCGCTCTGGAATCCAAACTGTCCGCCGTCCATACCATTTTTGTAGATTAAAAATGAGATGGATTCTGTGCTCTGTGCAGGGCCGCCTTTTGTCAATGCCATGATCTGATCAAATGCCATCAGGAAGTTTTTCATACAGAGAACCATATTGATGGTAAAAAACGGCACGATCAGCGGGAAAGTCAGGTTTTTGAATTTTGTCCATCCGGTTGCCCCGTCAATGGCCCCCGCCTCATACACATCCTCCGGCACAGTCTGAAGACCGGAAATATAAATGATCGTATTCATTGCAATTGCCTGCCATGCAGCCACGATTACAATGGCAAACCATGCGCTCTTTGTATCTGCCAGCATACTGCTGCTGAGAAAATCAATTCCAAGAGCTTTTCCCACAGCTGGAAGAATATAAGTAAAGATAAAGCTGAAAATATAACCCACTACCAGGCCGCCCAGAACATTGGGAATAAAATAGATTCCTCTGAGCGCACTTTTTGCCCGTATCTTACTGTTCAGCCCCAGCGCAAGGATCAGACTGAAAATATTTACAATAATAGTTGCAACAATGGCAAACTTAAACGTAAACAGATAAGACTTCCCTACTCTTGCGTCCTGAAAAAGATCAATATAATTTCTGAGTCCTACCCAGTCATAGCTTCCATACCCTTTAAAGTTTGTAAAGCTGTAAATAAATCCCTTGATCAGAGGCAGCGTATTAAAAACAAAAAATAATGCCAGAATCGGAATGGTAATCAGCAAAAAAGTACGTTTTCTGTCATTTCCTTTCATGATCTACTTCCTCCTTCCCCGTTTTCCTCCTGGTATTCCTGCACCTTGCGGATCAGATCACGGTTGTATCGCTTCCAGTCGCTGTCAAATTTTTTCAGCCAGGCATCTGTATCCTGATTCATAAGATATGTCTGTATCATTGCATCCACAGCCATTTCCGCCGGATAGTAATGATCCTGATAATCTGTCATTTTTCCCTGTTCAATATATCCCTTCATACCGTCCAGCATAGAAGGCAGGGTAAAGTCTCCCTCTTTGCACGGCACAGCATTCTGATCGTCCAGATAAATCTGGATGTTTTCATCCTCCAGCATAAAACGCAGAACCTCATAGGCGGCTTCTTTGTCTTTGCAGTCCTCCATAACGCAGAACTGAAGGTCAACACCTGAGTTCAGGATCTGACCGTCTGCGCTGTCATTTGCCGGGAACACAAAAGAATCAATATTCATATTAGGATTTACTGATTTAATCTGAGGTACCGCATAGCTTCCGATACAGTACATGGCAGACTCTCCTCTTGCAAAAGCTGTGCAGGCGTCATTATAGCTGTATGCATAAGGATCCTCCTGAGCATAGGGAAGAAGCTGAAGGATCTTTTCTGCCAGTTCCCGGTATTCCACTGAGAAAGTCGTCTCTCCTCTGTTTACCTGCTGGCACACATCTGCGGGAGCCAGATCACAGGCCATTGCATTCCAGGGCGCCAGACAGGTCCAGACATCCTTAAATCCAAAATAAAGCGGCTGCTGTCCGGATGCCTGAATGGTATCAAGAAGTTCAAGAAACTCATTCCAGGTTTCAGGGATCTCCCATCCATTTTCTTCAAACATATCCTTGTTATAAAGAATACCTGCGGCATTTGCGGCATAAGGAACTGCATATACTCCATCCTTTGGAATAAATTCCAGATTTTTGTCAATGTCCAGATATGCCTGCTTGATATCTGCCAGTCCCTCAAAGTCAGAAATATCCATCAGCATATCCGCATCCAGAAAATTGGAATAATTAATATCTCCTCCGATTCCGATAATATCCGGCTGATCCTCTTTGATAAATCTGGTCTTCAAAACAGTCATAGCCTCATTGGGAGACTCTATGACCAGCTCAATATCATCATGAGAGGCATTAAATTTTTCTTCCATCTTCTCAAAAGCTTTTACTGCCTCCGGTTTGTACTGGACCATTTCTATTTTTGTCTTTTCATTGTCCTTTTCCGAAGCTCCGCAGCCGGACAGCACCATACCGGAACCAAGAATTCCTGCCAGGGCTGCCCAGGTAAACAGTTTTACTTTTCTCATTACGTTTCCCCTTTCCTCTGTTTTTCGATTCCTTTATATTCTGTACAGTTTATACGGTTTCTTATGAATCCATTTTATCATTACCTTATCTTTCGGTAAATGGAGGCATGAATCCATTTTTATATCATAATGCGTTTTTTCACGAATATAGTTGAAGTTACTACTCATTCAGGTATATAATATAAAAAAACCAAGTTTTTTTGTTTAAATATAACATAATTATCATTATTTTTTTAGCACTATTGCACATATACAAATTAAAAAGGAGGAATAAATATGCCTATTCCCTTGTTCCATGTGTTTTCTGACGATCGCTTTATGGATCTGACCTTATACCAGTATGGGTATGAAAAATGCCGTCCTCTCCACTCCTTTGGTCCTTCTGTCAGAAATCACTTTCTGTTCCATTATATTTTTTCCGGCAAAGGCACACTTCTTGTTGACGAAACAAAAACCTCAACAAAAGAATACAAGCTTCACGGCGGTATGGGTTTTCTCATTGAACCGGAACGGATCAACACCTATTTCGCCGACAGAGAAGATCCCTGGGAATATGCATGGGTGGAATTCAGCGGACTGAAGGCAAAAGAGATCCTGGATACTGCGGGACTTTCCACGGAATCCCCTGTTTTTATCCCCACCTCCCATCAGATTTCCGAAACTCTGAAAAGTGAACTGCTCCATCTGGCTTCCAGTCCCTCCGAAACCTCGTCCCTTCATCTGATCGGACACCTTTATCTGATCATGGACGCCCTGCTTACAGGTTCCGCCTCCAGACGCAGAGTTCAGAACGGAAAACGATCCCAGTTTTATACGGATGAAGCCATTACCTTTATCTCTCAGAATTATGCGCTTCCCATTACCATAGAAGATATGGCTCAGAGACTGAATCTGGACAGAGGCTACTTCGGCAAAATTTTTAAAGAAGTGATCGGACAGGCTCCACAGGAATTCCTGATCCACTACCGTATGTCCAGGGCTGCGGAGCTTCTGAAAACCACGGACACGCCTGTAAAAGATATCAGCATCCAGGTAGGCTATCCCAACCAGCTTCACTTTTCCAGAGCCTTCAAAAATGTATATGGACAGTCTCCCAGAGAATATCGCCAGAAAAACCGGATCATTCATGTGGTTGATAATTCCTGACGTTACTGCTCACGACCTTCACAGCAACCTGAGCAAGATACATTCAAATCACTTTCGGTGATGGCATTATGCCCTGTATGTCTTGAAATTTTGACATATATATGCCCCCCCGCAGGATAATTCCCCCTGGACAGTAACTCCCTGATTCTTAATAAAAACAGTAAGAAAAATATTTACAAGTAGTTTTGAAAACTATATAATAGAAGGCAGAGGTGATAAACTATGACGATCAATACACAGGATATGATAGGCAGTATACTGGAAAGTATTTCAAGAATTGATTATATTAAACCGGAAGATATTCCGAACATTAACTTATACATGGATCAGGTAACTACTTTTATGGAGGAACAGCTTGCCTCCTCCAAGCGTTATCCGGAAGATAAGATCCTGACAAAAACCATGATCAATAATTATGCCAAAAATAATCTGCTCCCGTCCCCGGAAAAGAAACGTTATTCCAGGGAGCATCTTCTTCTGCTTATTTTTATTTATTATTTTAAAAACATTCTTTCCATTAATGACATCCAAACGCTTCTGGGGCCTATCACAGAAAAATATTTCCGTTCAGATTCAGACATGGATCTGACTGCTGTCTACAACGAGGTGTTCAGCATGGAAAAGGACCAGGTAGAGCTTCTGAAAGAAGATCTGGTAAAACGCTACCATACCGCTGAAGCTACTTTTGAATCAGCGCCTGAAGAAGACCGCAGATTTCTGAAGCTTTTTTCCTTTATCTGTCTTCTGAGCTTTGATGTGTACACAAAAAAAATGCTCATCGAGCAGCTTGTAGATGAACTGCGGGATGAGAACAATGAAGAATTTACCAAAAGCAAAAAATCGAAAAAATAACATTGCTTCTGATCACCGGTGATATAAAAGGGGACTTTTTCAAGCCCCCTTTTTGCATTTCGCTTTACATTTCAGCGAAGTTCTTTTTTATCAGTAAAGATAATCTTTATTTACATATCCGCTTTTTCCAAGCTTTGGAGAATATACATACCAGTAGGTTGAATCACTGGTATCCGTTACGTGTACCGTATCGCCGGTATATAATTCCCCGATCTCATTGGCTGCGTCATAGGCTTTGGCACTTCTCAAAGCAAGATATCCCTTACTTACGCTGACTGTTTTTGTAACAGTTCCTGAGGAAGAAGAACCTCCTGTCAGATAATTCTTGTTTACAAATCCGTTTTTGCCATGCTTCGGAGAATATACATACCAGTAGGTAGCGTCGCTGGTGTCGATCAGCTGTACTGTATCTCCTGTATACAGTTCCCCAATCTCATTGGATGAATCATAGGCTTTGGCATTTCTCAGAGCAAGATAGCCCTTGCTTACGCTGACTGTTCTTGTTTCTCCTGAAGTGCCGGAAGAGGTGCCCTGAAGATAATTTTTGTTTACATATCCGCCCTTGCCAAGTCCGGGAGCATATACCAGCCAGTAAGTGTCATCATTTGTGTTGGCAATCTGTACGGTATCTCCGGTATACAGCTTGCCCACCTCATTTTTGCTGTCATAGGCTTTGTCGTTTCTAAGGGCAAGATAGCCGCTGTCTACCTTTACTGTTCTGGAGCCTGCTGAATTTGCCAGATACGCTCTGTTCACATATCCTGTTTTACCATGCTTTGGAGAATAAACAGTCCAGTAAGTAGCTCCGCTTGAATCGGTTACATCCACAGTATCCCCGGTATACAGCTCTCCGATCTCATTGGATGAATCGTAGGCTTTTGCATTTCTCAGAGCAAGGTATCCTGAAGCAACTGTTACTGTGTAATTATTTGCCGCAAATCCGGTCTCTGCTGTTACAGGCAGAGACAGCACAAATGCCACTGCAAATAGCGCCGCCCATTTCAAAAGGGCAATTCCTGAAAACTCTTTCCATTTCCTACTCATATCGTTGTCCTCCTTTTTAGAGTATTATGTGAATCAGCTCCTTTGCTGTTTCAATCCCTGTAAACGACGTCCCTTCTGCTGCCTTTCCTACTGCTGATAATAGTCGTAAATCTGCCGGCTCAGCGCCGCTATGGTACTCTGGGCAGAACCTGCTTCTGAAAGCTGCTCTGACATGAACACAAGAATCAGATCATTCTGTGTATTGTAAATAATTCCCGCATCGTTTTCCACATCTGCAAGCTCCCCTGTTTTATTTGCCACACTGACGCCTGCAGGCATCCGGGCTGGAATCTTGTTCCTTCTCTCCTGAGCTGCCAGAAGATCAAACTGTGCTGCTGCCTTTGGATCTCCTGACTTCCATCCGTCATAAATCTTTTTGAGAAAATGTCCGCAGTCTGCAGGAGATGTATAATTATCATCCAGTTCATTGCTGTGCAGCAAAAGTCTTCCCATGTGCGTATTGCTGTATCCATTTACACTGCAGTACTCATTAACAACATTCATTCCCGCAGCAGCGTCTCCTCCTCCCAGATATCCGGTAAGAGTATTTGCCGCATCATTGTCGCTGACAGTAATCATGGAACGGAGATTGCTGTCCACGTTTCCCTGACCGTACTGCGCTGCCAGATTATCATAATTCTCATAAACAGCTCCCATAATATAAAGCTTGATCAGGCTGGCAGCCTGCATTCTGTGTTCATTGACACTTCCCTCTGTATTTGCTGAAATATTACATACATATGCAGACCAGCTTCCATTATTGGCAGGAAACGCCAGACTGGAAAGCAGTCCGGAAAGCGCTTCATCTGTTACTGCTCCTGAGGATTGAGTTCCCCCGAACACACTTCCTGATGAAGCATCTGACGGAGGTGAAAGCGCTCCGTCCCCTGTGCCATTCTGTATCTCCTCCTCAGGCGGCGGCTCCGGATGATGATCCGGATCTCCCTGTGGTTCTGAATTTTCCTGTTCCTCTGCTCCCGGCTGAGGCCCCTGCATTTCTCCCGGAGTAATTTCCGGCTGTGTCTCTTCCTGTTCCTCTGCAGGCGCCTCTGCCACCTCCTGTACTTCCTCTTCTGTCTGCTGCGCCTTGTCTGTTCCGCAGGAAGACTGAGCCGAGATTACCAGGAACGCCAGAGCCAGTAATCCTGCCTTTTTTGCATTCATGTAACTTTTTCATTCCTTCCCCTGCAATCCACCTTTTCCTGTGTGCAATTTGCATATTTTATTCCGTGTTTTTTGCAGTTTTTTCATGTATTGTTATTATAATTTTAATCTAAAAGTCTTGCAAGTATTTTTTTCTTTTCAAATTGTTTATTATAGCTTATCATATAGGAAACAGGATTCTGTAAAAT
>OLQP01001408.1_pt1 | contig 11084 bp, 8 predicted proteins | sample 1643181 | NCBI WGS metagenome assembly OLQP01 (sample SAMEA3136710, study PRJEB25190) | human gut metagenome | biome: human gut; feature: human-associated habitat; material: faeces | place: Austria | collected 2013 | reverse complement strand
GTACAGGCTGCTCTTCAGATCATTCCTCAGCTGGTGGAAAAAGGTTATAAGCTGATGACAGTCAGTGAGCTTGCGAAGGCAAAGGGTGTGGAGCTTCAGAATGCGTCCTATGCAGATTTCTGGGACAGCAGTCTGTCAAAAGGTCTGGTAGCAGGTTATGACGGGCCGCTGCTGAGCGCCGAGGCTGCTTCAGAAGGCGGGGACGGAAGCGATATATCTGACGGCAGCAGTGAGGATGGTTCTGATGAAGGAAGCGATATGTCAGATGGAAGCGGCGAAGACGGTTCCGGTGAGGACTATTCAGACGGAAGTGGAGATGCGTCCTATGACGATGAATATTATGATGACGGCAGCGGAGAAGAATACTATTAACAGCGAATGGCTTATGTGTGAAAAACTCATAAAACATACATACAGAGTTTTATAGTACTGTCTGAGAATTGGATTTTTATTGCGTAGCAGATGTTCATGTCTGTTACGCATTTTTTATACGGAAACAGAGGATTTATTGTTCAAATCGTGCAGACAGTAATAAGGTTACTGGCAGAATGTCTGAAACAATACAAAATGCAGTTGAAGAGACTGGGAATCTTGGGTATAATATGGACAGAGGAATTGTATTTTGGAGGGCAGCTTAGTGGGAAAGTGGTATGAAAACGCAGTGTTTTATCATATGTATCCTATCGGAATGACGGGAGCACCGAGAAGAAATGAGAGTGAGGAGACGGTTCACAGATTTCAGGATCTGATGAAATGGCTCCCTCATATAAAGGAACTGGGATGTACGGCAATCTATATCGGGCCGTTATTTGAATCAACATCCCATGGATACGATACAAAAGACTACCGCATGGTGGACAGGCGTCTGGGAGACAACCGGGACTTTAAAGGCTTCGTGGAAAAAGCTCACGAAATGGACATCCGGGTTGTAGTGGACGGTGTATTTAACCATACGGGAAGAGAGTTCTTTGCCTTTCAGGATATTCAGAAAAACAGAGAACAGTCTCAGTACTGCGGTTGGTACAAGGGAATCAATTTTGGGTGGAATTCGCCTTATAATGATGGATTTGGCTATGAGGCATGGAGAAACTGTTTTGAACTGGTAAATCTCAATCTCCGGGAGCCGAAGGTGCGGGAATATCTTCTGGATGTAATCGGCTTCTGGATTGATGAGTTTGATATTGACGGAATCCGCCTTGACTGCGCGGACTGTCTGGAGTTTTCCTTTATGGAAGAAATGAGGCGGTTCACCAATGAAAAGAAAGCGGATTTCTGGCTGATGGGCGAGGTGATCCACGGAGATTACAGCCGCTATGTAAAACCGGAAATGCTGAATTCCGTGACAAATTATGAGCTTCACAAGGGGCTTTATTCCGGTCATAACGACCACAATTATTTTGAGATCGCTCATACTATCCGGAGAGAATTTGATGAAAACGGCGGAATATACAAAGGACTTCGGCTTTATTCCTTTGTGGACAATCATGATGTGGACAGGATCGCATCCAAGCTCAATGTTCCGGAGCATATTTTCACCGTATATACGCTTTTATTTACACTTCCGGGAATCCCTTCCATTTACTATGGATCTGAATGGGGTATACAGGGACGTAAAGAAGGCGGAAATGACGATCCTCTTCGTCCGGCAGTTGATATTGAGGAAGCACTTCTGCATCCGGATAATCCGCAGCTTCTTAAGTGGGTGATGCTTCTTGGCAGGATCCACAGCCAGGAACCGGCTCTTGCGGACGGCAGATATCAGGAGCTTCTTCTGACTAACCGGCAGTATGCGTTTGCAAGAATACTGGGAGAAGAAGGGATTGTAGTGGCAGTGAATAATGATGACAGGCCTGCGGAGCTTTGCATCAGGGAACCTCTGAGCGGAAAGTCATGGGCAAGCCTTATTGACGGCCGGGAGCCGGAACTTCAGGACGGCAGTCTCAGAGTGACACTGGCGCCGGGGGAAAGTCAGATTTATAAATTGAAATAGAAACAGGGATTAAGGGAGGTATTTCCGGATGGGAGAGAAAATGCATTTTTCAGAGTTAGACCAGTATTTGTTTGGTCAGGGAACACACTATGATATTTATAAAAAACTTGGTGCGCATCCCACAACGCAGGGAAGAAAAAAAGGAGTTTATTTTGCGGTGTGGGCGCCAAATGCTCAGTCTGTTTCTGTAGTTGGCGATTTTAACAGCTGGGATACAGAGGCAAACCCAATGGTAAAGGCAGGGCCTATCGGTGTGTTTGAGGTATTTGTGCCGGGGGCAAAGATCGGAGATCTTTATAAGTTTTTTATTGTGGGAATGCACGGCGAGGAGCTTTACAAGGCAGATCCTTATGGCAATGAAGCAGAGCTTCGTCCAGGAACCGCGTCAAAGGTTGCAGATATCGGGGACTATAAATGGAAAGATTCTACATGGATGAAAAAACGTGTGGAATTTGATGAAAACACAGATGCCATGTCCATTTATGAAGTGCATCCGGGTTCATGGAGAAAACATGCAGTGGAAAATGAGGATGAAAACGGATTTTACAATTACCGTGAGTTTGCTCATGAGCTGGCAAAATACGTAAAGGATATGGGGTATACTCATGTGGAGCTGATGGGAATCGCAGAGCATCCTTTTGACGGTTCCTGGGGCTATCAGGTAACCGGCTATTATGCGCCTACCTCCCGTTATGGAAGCGCCCAGGATTTTAAATATCTGGTAGATTATCTGCACAGAAACAAAATCGGCGTTATTCTTGACTGGGTTCCGGGACATTTCCCGAAAGATGCCCACGGTCTGGCGAACTTTGACGGAACAGCCGTATACGAACATCAGGATCCGCGCCAGGGTGAGCATCCCGACTGGGGTACAAAGATCTACAATTACGGCCGCCCGGAGGTTAAGAATTTCCTTATAGCAAATGCTCTTTTCTGGGTTGAGGAATGTCATGTGGACGGACTTCGTGTGGATGCAGTTGCTTCCATGCTGTATCTTGACTATGGCAAGCAGGACGGACAGTGGGTTGCCAACAAGTACGGGGACAATAAAAATCTGGAAGCCATTGAATTTTTTAAACACCTGAATACGGTTGTGCTGGGAAGAAATCACGGAACCGTGATGATCGCAGAGGAATCAACTGCATGGCCGAAAGTAACAGGCAAGGCAGAGGATGACGGACTTGGATTTTCCCTGAAATGGAACATGGGATGGATGAACGACTTTCTGGAGTACATGAAAACAGATCCGTACTTCCGTAAATTCAACCATAATAAAATGACGTTTTCCATGACCTATGCCTACAGTGAAAAGTACATTCTGGTTATTTCTCATGATGAGGTAGTTCATCTGAAGTGCTCCATGCTGAACAAGATGCCCGGGTATCCGGATGATAAGTTTAAGAACCTGAAGGCCGCCTATGCATTTATGTTTTTCCATCCGGGCAAAAAGCTTCTGTTTATGGGGCAGGAGTTTGGACAGCTTCGTGAGTGGAGCGAGGAAAGGGAACTTGACTGGTACCTTCTGGGAGAGGAGAATCACAAAGATCTTCAGTCCTTTGTAAAAACACTTCTTCATATGTACAAAAAATATCCGGCGCTGTATAAAGCGGACAATGATCCGGAAGGCTTTGAGTGGATCAATGCAGATGACGGAGACAGAAGTATTTTCAGCTTTGTGCGCAAATCTCCTACAAAGAGGAACAATCTTTTATTTGTGGTTAATTACACACCGGTAGAGAGAAGCGATTACAGAGTGGGCGTTCCGAAGAAAAAACAGTATAAGCTGATCATGGATGAGAACGGACTTCTGGAAAAACCACAGACTTTTAAGGCGGAATCCAAAGAGTGTGACAACCGGGAATTCTCTTTTGCATATCCCCTTGCGCCATACGGAGTAGCGGTATTTACATATTAAATATAAAAATGCTATCGTTTAAGGTGACTTGGAATATATTTTGACCGGTTTCCGGATATAAAAAACAAGTAATGTTTTGTCAGATTTTTTGGCAGAAAAACCATTGCATTTTATAAAAAGATGCGTTATACTGTACGCGTCTGAAGGAACAGACAATTACTTATGACGAAGAACCGATAATAGAAATTCTGAAAGGAGAATAAAAATGAAAGTATCCAATATTAAAGATGTAGACAAATTTTTTGAAGTAGTAGATAGCTGTAACGGTAAAGTTGAACTTGTAACAGGAGAGGGAGACAGACTGAACCTGAAATCCAAACTGTCCCAGTACGTATCTCTGGCAAACATTTTTTCCGGCGGAGAGATTCCGGAGCTGGAAATCGTTGCATATGAGAAAGAAGATATCGATAAGCTGTTAAACTTTATGATCAACGGCTGATATTATGAAGCAAAAAGCGGGGGCATGACAGGTTCATGTCCCCGTTGTGTGCATATATAAGTGGCTGCGACCAGGGGGTGTTTTTGCTTCCTGGTCAAATGTACGTTGAAAACAAAAACAGAAAAGAGGCAAAATCATGACAAAAATTGATATTATTTCAGGTTTTCTCGGAGCTGGAAAAACAACTCTTATTAAAAAACTTCTGAAAGAAGCTTTCCAGGACGAGCAGGTAGTTCTGATCGAAAATGAATTTGGAGAGATCGGTATTGACGGCGGATTTCTGAAAGAGGCAGGAATTGAGATCCGTGAAATGAATTCAGGCTGTATCTGCTGCTCTCTTGTAGGAGACTTCGGAGCATCTCTGAAAGAAGTGATTGACAAATATCATCCGGACAGAATCCTTATCGAGCCGTCAGGCGTAGGTAAGCTTTCTGACGTGATCCGCGCTGTGCAGGATGTCCAGGAAGAAACTGGTCTTGCGCTGAACAGCTATACAACAGTGGTAGATGCCAAAAAATGCAAAATGTATATGAGAAACTTTGGTGAGTTCTTTAACAACCAGGTAGAGTATGCAGGAGCCATTATCATGAGCAGAACAGACATTGTGGATGAAGAGAAGGCAATGCAGTCCATGGAGCTTCTCCGCAGTCTGAACAAAAAAGCGGCTATCATTACCACACCTATTGAAAATCTGGACGGAAAGAAGCTTCTTGAGGTAATGGAAAATCCGGTATCCCTGGAGCAGGAGATGATGGAAGAAGAGGTATGCCCGGAGTGCGGACATGTACATGAGCACGGTCATCATGACCATGAAGAGCATGAGCACGATCACGAGTGCGGTTGCGGGCATGACCATGAAGAGCATGAGCATCATCACGACCATGAGCATCATCACGACCATGAGCATCATCACGACCATGAGTGCGGCTGCGGACACGATCACGAGGAGCATGAGCACGATCACGAGTGCGGCTGCGGACACGATCATGAAGAGCATGAACATCATCACGACCATGAGTGCGGCTGCGGACATCATCATGATCACCACCATCATCATGCAGACGAGGTATTTACAAGCTGGGGACGTGAGACGATTAAGAAGTATTCCAGAGAGAGTCTGGAAAAGATTCTTGCCGTTCTTTCTGAGTCAGAGGAGTATGGCGTGATTCTTCGTGCAAAAGGAATGCTTCCGGCTGAGGACGGAACCTGGATCTATTTTGATATGGTTCCGGAAGAAACAGAGATCCGTGAAGGCGCGCCGGAATATACAGGCCGTCTCTGTGTTATCGGCTCCAAGTTAAATGAGGAAAAAATGGCTGAGATCTTTGGATTATAAGGCAGATCAGGAGGAATAAATGAACGAGATTACAGTACCGATTTATCTGATCACAGGCTTTCTGGAAAGCGGAAAAACCTCTTTCCTGAATTTTACCCTGCAGCAGGACTATTTTTATACAGAGGGAACTACTCTTCTGATTCTCTGTGAAGAGGGAGAAGTGGAATATGACAAGGCTGTTCTGGAAATGAGCAATACAGTAGTGGAGATCATTGAAAAAGAGGAAGACCTTACTACGGACCGTCTTGCTGCCATGAACATTCTGTACCAGCCGGAACGGGTTATCATTGAGTATAACGGCATGTGGCTTGTAAGCAACTTTGAAAAAATGCAGAAGCCGGAGGGCTGGGGAGTAGAGCAGCAGATCACCTGTGTAGACGCCAGCACCTTCCAGATGTATATGGCAAACATGAAATCTATTTTTATGGACATGGTAAGAAACAGCGATATGGTTGTGTTTAACCGCTGTAAAAAAGAAGATCCTCTTCCTACCTACAGAAGAGGGATCAAGGTGGCAAACCAGAGAGCTGAGATTATTTTTGAGGACGAAGAAGGCGAGCTTGACGATATTTTCCAGGATGAGATGCCCTTTGACGTCAATGCGCCTGTGATCGATATTTTGCCGGAGGATTATGGAATCTGGTTTGTGGACGCTATGGATCATCCGGAAACCTATGTAAATAAAACTGTAAAGTTTAAGGCAAGGGTAATGAAGCCCAGAGGAATGGGAAGCAAATTCTTTGTTCCGGGCCGTACGGCAATGACCTGCTGTGCAGACGATACAACCTTCCTTGGCTATGTGTGCAAAAGTGCATTTGCGCCTAAGCTTCAGCAGGGTCAGTGGGTAGAAGTGACTGCAAAGGTAGGAATTGAGAACCGTATGGAATACCAGGGAGAGGGAATTGTGCTTTACGCAGATTTTGTAGAGCCATGTGAACCTCTGGAAGAAGAAATGGTATATTTTAATTAAGGAGAGCGGCATGTATTTAGTAGTTGGTCTGGGAAATCCAGGAAGGCAGTATGAAGCCACCCGGCACAACATGGGCTTTGATGTGATCGACCGTCTGGTGGAGGAACACAGGATTCCCCAGGGCGGCGTCAAGTTCAATGCCATGTACGGAAAGGGAATCATCGGGGGAGAGCAGGTGCTTCTGATGAAACCACTTTCTTATATGAATTTAAGCGGCGGCCCGGTGCGGGATATGGCAAATTATTTTAAAATTGATCCGGAAACAGAGATGATCGTAATTTATGACGATATTGATCTGGAGCCGGGACAGCTAAGAATCCGCAAGCAGGGAAGTGCAGGCGGACACAACGGGATCAAGGATCTGATCAAACAGCTTGGAACGCAGAAGTTTGTGCGCATCAAGGTGGGCGTAGGAGCCAAGCCACAGGGCTGGGATCTGGCAGATCATGTACTGGGAAGGTTTTCCACACAGGAGCGCAAGCTTGTGGATGAGGCTCAGGAAAGAGCCTGCAAGGCTGTGGAAATGATCCTTTCCAGAGGAACAGATGCAGCAATGAATGAGTTCAACAAAAAGACGGGGGTCGTATGAAAACATTTTTGCAGCCTCTGCAGAATCTTGCAGAGATGGAACAGATACGGGAACAGGCAAAAGATAACCGTGGCGTCCTGGCTGTCAGCGGTTGTATGGAGTCCCAGAAGGCACATATGATATATGGGCTTTCCGGGCTTTTTCCATGTCATCTGATTATTTCTGAGGACGAGCGCAGCGCAAAGCAGATTTATGAGGACTATCGTTTTTATGACAAAAATGTTTATTATTATCCGGCAAGGGATCTTCTGTTTTTTCAGGCGGATATCCACGGAAATCTGCTGATACGGCAGAGGATGCAGGTGATCCGGGCTCTTCTTACTTCAGAAGAGATCACAGTGGTTACAAGTGTGGACGGATGTATGGACTTTCTCGCTCCTCTGGAGGAAATCCGGAAGCAGCTTCTCTATTTCCACAATGACAGCCAGCTTGATATTGATAAATTAAAGGCTGCTCTTGTAAGCATGGGCTATGAGCGCGTGGGGCAGGTGGAAATGCCCGGACAGTTTTCTGTGAGAGGCGGGATTATTGATATTTATTCTCTGACAGAAGAAAATCCCTGGAGAATCGAGCTGTGGGGGGATGAGATCGATTCAATCCGAAGCTTTGATACTCAGAGCCAGAGATCTCTGGAAAATCTGGAAGAGATCACCATTTATCCGGCGGCAGAGCAGCAGGCGGAAAAAAGCGGCCTGACCTTTCTGGATTATTTTGACCGGGAAAAAACAATGGTATTTCTGGATGAGCCCAACCGCCTTTCGGAAAATGCACAGGCTGTGGAGGAGGAATTCCGTCAGAGCTGCCGCAACCGTCAGGAAAAAGGCCAGCAGAATCTTTCCGAGGGATGGATGTGCTCCTGGGAGGAGGTCTGCCATAAGCTGAATAAACGCAACTGCGTTTCTCTTTCTGCGCTGGACCCAAAAAAAGCAGGATGGAATATTACCGGAAATCACAATCTTACAGTGAAATCCATGAGCTCCTATCAGAGCAGCTTTGAGCTACTGGTAAAGGACCTTCAGCAGTACAAAAATAAGGGCTATCAGATCGTTCTTATGTCAGGCTCCCGGACAAGGGCGGAGCGTCTGGCAAAGGATCTTCAGGATCAGGGTCTGAATGCTTTTTACGGACAGGACAGCGAACGTATTCTGAATCCCGGAGAGATCATGGTGGTTTACGGCCATGCAAGAAAGGGCTTTGAGTATCCTCTTGTAAAGTTTGCGGTTATTACAGAAACTGATATTTTCGGCAAAGAGCAGAAGCCGCGTAAAAAAAAGAAAAACTATAACGGTCAGAGGATCCAGGACTTTTCTGAGCTGTCCATCGGGGATTTTGTTGTCCATGAAAAGCACGGACTTGGAATTTATAAGGGAATTGAAAAGGTTGAGGTAGACAGGATCGTAAAGGATTATATCAAGATCGAGTACCGTGGAGGAAGCAACCTTTATATTCTTGCCACTCAGCTGGATGCTCTTCAGAAATATTCCGGGGCAGAGGCTTCCCGAACACCCAGACTGAACAAGCTGGGAGGCCAGGAGTGGAAAAAGACAAAATCAAAAGTAAAGGGCGCTGTTCAGAACATTGCAAAGGAGCTGGTGGAGCTTTATGCAGTGCGTCAGGAAAAAGAAGGCTATGTGTGCGGTCCGGATACTGTGTGGCAAAGAGAATTTGAGGAAATGTTTCCCTATGAGGAAACAGAGGATCAGCTTGCCGCTATTGAGGACACAAAAAAAGATATGGAAAGTACCAAGATCATGGACCGTCTTGTGTGCGGCGACGTAGGCTACGGAAAAACCGAGGTGGCTCTGAGGGCAGCATTTAAGGCTGTTCAGGAAAGCCGTCAGGTGATTTATCTTGTGCCAACCACCATTCTTGCACAGCAGGTTTATAATACCTTTGTCCAGAGAATGAAAGAGTTTCCGGTAAGAGTGGATCTCCTGTGCCGGTTCCGCACTGCAGCCCAGCAGCAAAAAACGATCAGTGATCTGAAAAAAGGCCAGGTTGACATTATTGTGGGAACTCACAGAGTCCTTTCAAAGGATGTGGAGTTTAAGAACCTGGGGCTTCTGATCATTGATGAGGAGCAGCGCTTCGGCGTTGTCCACAAGGAAAAGATCAAACAGCTGAAAAAGGATATTGATGTTCTGACTCTGACTGCCACGCCGATTCCAAGAACTCTTCATATGAGCCTGATCGGAATCCGCGACATGAGCGTTCTGGAAGAGCCGCCTATGGATCGTGTCCCCATTCAGACTTATGTTATGGAGTATGATGAGGAAACAGTAAGAGAAGCGGTAAACCGTGAGCTTCGCAGGGGCGGACAGGTATATTATGTATATAACCGCGTCAATGATATTGCAGAGGTTGCCCTGAGACTGTCCAGACTTCTGCCTGATGCCAGAGTGGATTTTGCCCATGGGCAGATGAGCGAGCGGGAACTGGAAAACGTAATGTTTGCATTTATCAACGGAGACATTGACGTACTGGTTTCCACAACCATTATTGAGACAGGCCTTGATATTTCCAATGTGAATACCATGATCATCCATGATTCAGACCGGTATGGACTTTCTCAGCTTTATCAGCTAAGGGGACGGATCGGAAGGTCAAACAGAACCGCTTATGCTTTTCTTATGTACCGGAAAAACACCATGCTGAAGGAAACTGCAGAAAAAAGGCTTTCTGCCATCCGGGAATATACAGATCTGGGAAGCGGATTTAAGATTGCCATGCGCGACCTTGAGCTTCGTGGCGCAGGAAACCTTCTGGGCGCAGAGCAGCACGGACATATGAATGCAGTTGGCTATGACCTTTACTGCAAGATGCTCAGTGAGGCTGTCAAGGAAGCCAAGGGCATTCATACAATGGAGGACTTTGAAACTACCATTGACCTTACCATAGACGCTTTTATTCCGGATACCTATATCAGCAACGAATATCAGAAGCTGGATATTTATAAGAGAATCGCAGGAATCGAAAGTCAGCAGGATTATGACGATATGCTGGAAGAGCTTCTGGACCGTTTCGGGGAAATGCCAAAGGCAGTGCTGAATCTTCTTGCCATTGCAAGAATGAAGGCTCTGGCCCACCGTTCCTATGTAACAGAGATCAAGCAGCTTGGAAGGGATATGAGAATCACTCTTTACGAAAAAGCGCATATAGATCCTGCAGGAATCCCGGTTCTTATGCAGAAGTACAGAAGAGGACTGCAGTTTAAGGCAGAGCAGGAACCGAAATTTATCTACACACCTCAGGGAAGGCCTCTGGAAGCTCTGACAGATTTCCTGACAGAGCTGAACAGCCTGGTAGAGGAGTAGGGAATCTGTGCAAAATGTGTGAAAAATCATGGAATTTTGTGATTCTCCTTGCTCTCAGGGTGAAAAAAGATTATACTTGTAGAAATGAAGTCAGGCTACAATGGAGGAAAATATGAGAGAAAGATCAAAAAGAGCAGCCGTTGCTGCGCTTGCAGGCGTAATGACTATGGGAATGCTTGCCGGCTGCGGTGAAAAGAAATTAGATGGAACTCAGACAGTTGCTACAGTAAACGGAACCGATATTCCAATGGGAGTATTAAGCATTATGGTTCGCCAGAGCCAGGCACAGGCAGAGGCAATGTATGCAAGCCTTATGGGAGGCGGACAGGCCGGATATCCCATCTGGGAATCCGAGGCAGAAGGCGGCGGAACCTATGGAGAACAGGCTGTAGAGGATTCTCTGAAGGATCTGGAGACCCTGTACATTCTGAAGGAAAAGGCAGCAGATTACAAGGTTGAGGTAACTGAGGAAGACCAGAAAGCCATTGCAGAGGCTGCATCACAGTTTATGAAAGCCAACAGCAAGGAGAC
>OLQP01001386.1_pt1 | contig 11333 bp, 9 predicted proteins | sample 1643181 | NCBI WGS metagenome assembly OLQP01 (sample SAMEA3136710, study PRJEB25190) | human gut metagenome | biome: human gut; feature: human-associated habitat; material: faeces | place: Austria | collected 2013 | reverse complement strand
TCGTTACCTCCATCTGTTGATGGAAGCATTATACTACATTGGGACATTTTCCTTTATGGTATATTAGGACATTATCATAAATGGTTCATAAGCACTTATAAAATTTTTATAAAGTGCTTTTCACAGTGGATTTTAAATGTTATAATTCTGATTACATTCTTACATGTCTGATCTGGAGTTTTTTATCATGCTTCAGAATAGCGGGCATTTCATAATCACTAATTTTTATTCTGTTTATATTTATCATTTGCCGGAAGTCATCGGCAGCATTCACTTAATTTACGCGGACAAGGAGTTGAAGCCTTTTTTGTCTCGTTTTTGTTGTTGGTAAAGGGTTGCGTTTTATGTGAAAATCGAGGTGATTATCATCAATCTTACAGGTATGATCTTGAAAATGCGTTACTGTATCCTGGAGCAGGTAGGTGCAGGTGGGGAGGGGCATTTGTACCTTGCCAGGGATATGGAGCTTGGAAATTACTGGGCAGTAAAAGAACTTCCCCTTGAGAAAAAGCGTGAAGCCAGACTGCTGCGGCTTCTGGAACATCCATCCATTCCACGGATGGTAGATTATGTGGAAAATGGGGATCATTGTTATCTGATCATGGAATATATTCGTGGAAAGTCCCTTGGACAGATGTTAAAGGAGGGACATGTTTTTGCAGTGGATGAGCTTCTTTCCCACGGAGACACTGTGCTTGCAGTTCTGGAATATCTTCATGGGCAAAAGCCGCCGGTATATTATGGGGACTTGAAACCGGATAATCTTATGCTTTCAGATTCGGGCAAATTGTATCTGGTGGATTTTGGGAGCGCGGTGTTTGGATTTGGAGAAAATCAGCGGATCTGTATGGGAACAGAAGGCTTTGCAGCTCCAGAACAATATGAGGGAAAAGTAAACAGCTCCAGTGATCTTTATGCTTTGGGAAAAACATTACAGGCGCTGGCAGGAAAAAACTGGTTATCTGTTTTGTGGAAAGTTCCTGGGTTTGCTTTGTTTCTCTATAAATGTACCCGGCCTCAGGGGAAAAGACGATTTGAAAATGCGGCACAGGCAAGAAAAATGCTTTCTGGTATAGGAAAAAGAAAAGGGCTTGCCAGAAAAAATGCAGCGGTGGTGATTGGAACTACGGGGATTTTGCTGGCTGCAGGTGTATTTCTTGCAGGATCAGAGCAGCAGGCAGCTTTCGAAAGTGCATTGGCAGAAGTAACGAAAGGATATTACGAGATAGAGGAAAATGAGTCTTCTTCGTTGTCAAAGAAATTTGCAGCAGAAGCGGATAAAAAAAGTACAGACAAAGAAGCAGATAAATTTCTTCTTAAAAAATGCGAGCATGCAGAAAGTGCTTTGCAAAAACTGCAAAAAGAATATACGAAAGATGAAGAGCAGAGAAAATTGCTTTTATTATTGGCGGTAAATGCGGAACTTCAGAAAGAGTGGGAACGGGCCGCCGTGTATTATGAGCAGCTGCTTTTGTATGCGCCGGAATTTGCAGAAGGGTATGGGAAATATGGACTGTTCCTTTTGCGAAGAGGTCAGAAGAATTCCAGCAGGAGACTTTATGTTTTATACAGAAGCAGTAAGGCAGATGGGACGGATTGTAAGAGCGTTGAAATCTGGGAAAAACAGATGGAAAGTGAAACAGGTGAGGGGAAATGAAAAGATGGAGAAGCATAAGGAGAAAAATTGCGAAAAATTCAAATCGAAAAGGTATATATTCGCACAGCATCTGGAATAACTTTCGGAAACCTGGAATTTATCTGATGGTGACAGTGATTTTATTTATTACCAAAGTTGGTATACTTTACACTTATGGTGGGGAATTTGGAGGATTTGATATCGATATTGGTGCTGATGAAGGTATATTTGATAATTGGGAGGAGGCTGAAGGAAATCAGGAAACTACGGAGCCAGAGCAGAAAGAAAATGGGAGCAGCAATGGTAATGAGAGTAATAACAACAGCAATAATGACAGCGCGAATGGCGGTATTAGCAGTAATGACATAGAAAATGACGGTAATAATAACAGTCATAATAGCGGCAGCAGTAACGATAACAACAGCGGGAATAATAACAGTAACAACAATAATAACAACAATAATAACAATAACAGTAATAGCAACGCAGGAGCTGGCTTGTCGAAAACAGAGAACGGTGACAACACAGGTGATGAGGAGGGCTGGGAAAAACCTCAAGCTGCGGGTTCTGAGAGAAGACCAAAAGAAAATAGGAAAGAAATAAAGAAAGAAAACAGTGTCACGGCAGCCTCACCGGCAAACAAAAACGCAGAGAATAAGAAAACGAATATAAATGCAGACAACAGTGCCAATGGAACTGAGTCTAAAAGCAATACTACAAAAAACACTTCTCGTGTAAAGAAGGATAGCTCAAAAAGCAAAGAAGAAAAGTCAGAAGATACCGCAGCAGATGAAAATATAAATGAAAGCAGGATTACTGCCAGAGAAACAAAGAATACTGATCGGAAAAAAGCAGATAGGTCCAAAGCAAAAATTACGGAAAGTCCTAAAAAAGAAAATACCAGTGAGCATTTGAAGCTCACAGGAGCCGGCACGGTTTTTACAGCAGTAGGAATGGCAAAGACATCTCATGGACTTGGATTCTATAACAGAAATGATGAAAATAGAGAAAAAAATGAAAACACAGATAAAAACACAGATAAAAACACAGATAAAAACAATAACATAAATGATGATGAAAATAGCACAATACGTTTTGTACACGAAGAAACAGTCCCTGTAAATGAATATCCTGAAATACAAGTTATAAGAACTACCGGTGAGCAGGATGTTACAATTCTGTCTTTGAACTTAAATGGTGATGAGATTTTCTGGCACCAGGAGGGGGATACCCTTATATTTGACCAGCCGATTACAGCGAAGGAAAATACTGTGAAGGTGATTGCTGTAATAGATGGGAGAAGAATTGTGCATATGCCTATATGGGAGTTTTGAAAGTGTGCATCAATTGTTACTGGTCATGGAGTGAATGGTAACCATTAACTAAGATTTTGCCATCTGGACGTTATAAAGAAATGATGTTATAATTAACACCCATATAGCGAAAGACTTGAAAAATCAACGACAAAAATTACATGACGGTACAGGAGGCAAAACACAGATGTACAAAGCTATTTTATTTGATCTGGACGGAACTCTCACCGATTCCGGGGAGGGAATCACCAAATCCGTACAATATGCTCTGGAGAAGGTAGGAAAACCAGAACCAGATCTTCAGAAGCTGCGCATTTTTGTGGGACCGCCCCTTTTGGAGCAGTTTCAGGAATATGCGGGAATTGACGAAGAAACAGCAAGAAAGGCAGTTGAGATTTACAGAGAACGATACGCACCAGTGGGGATTTATGAGAATGAACTGTATCCTGGCATTCCGGAAATGTTATCCGGACTGAAACAAAGAGGATACAAGCTTGCCATTGCATCTTCCAAACCAGAGAATTTTGTGAAGGTTGTTGCGGAATATTTCCATATTGATTCTTATTTTGACGAGATGGTTGGAAGTGAGCCTGAGGGCAGACGAACCAATAAGACAGAGGTGATCGAGGAAACTCTGAAGCGGCTGGGATTTTCTGAACACCGTGACCAGGTGATCATGGTGGGGGATAAAGAGCATGATGTATTTGGGGCAAGACGTGCAGGATTGGAATGCATTGCAGTTTCCTATGGTTACGGAACCGAAGAAGAACTGAAAAATGCCCATCCCTTTAAAATTGTGAATTCGGCAGAGGAAATACTGGATTTTTTCGCCTGAGCCCCAGAAGAAAACAGAAAATGCCGGTTTTGGCATGGAAGTGTCTGTATCCGGTGGGAATCCATTTTGTGCTTTCCCAGCTTGTCTCCTATCTGGGACTGTATTTTCTGGTGCAGCGGACTGGTGCAGATATGAGTGCATATTACCAGCATGTACTTATGCTGACTGGCCTGACAGGGATTCTGGCTGCAGTTCCCTGCATATTGTTGTATCGGGGCGATTTTTCAAGAAGAAAAGAAACCGGGATATTATATCCTGTAGCTGATCGGCACCTTCCTGTTCCTGAAATCCTGGGGTTTCTTGTAATTGGCGCATTTCTTGGTCAATATGGAAACATTCTGGTAGGTCTTTTTCAGCAATATTTGAATCCGGAAGCTTATCAGGAAACCCAGTCCCTGATTTCCGAGGGGAAAAGTATCTGGAGTCTGATTTTCTGGATGGGAATTGCAGCACCTTTTGCAGAAGAGGTTATTTTCCGCTGGCTGGTATTCCTTCGTATGAGAGATAATATGCGCGTGATCACAGCAGCACTGTTTTCAGGACTGACATTTGGAATTTACCATATGAATCTGCTCCAGGGAGTGTATGCAACTATTATGGGATTGATCTTCGCATTGATCCTGGAATGGCGGGGAAATCTGTTTGCCAGTGTGTTTCTTCATATGGGGGCAAATATCTGGAGCCTGCTGGTCAGTGATGTGATGCTGTACATGCTGGATCATACAGGAGCCACATCCGTAATTGCACTGAATCTGTTTCTTGTTTTTGCAGGAACTTATGGTATCTGGAGATGCTATAAGAATTATCAGAAACGAGGATGTACGAGGCTGATATAAAGCATAATCAGAAATATATTAAGAAAAATAGAAGACCTTCTTACAAAATCCTGGAAAAACAGGGGAGATTGTGAGAAGGTTTTTTGTTGGCGCATTCCACTTTATAAACATTTAAGAATTTCCCGTCTTGAATTTAAAGTACACATATGCTATCTTAAGTGTATTAAACGTATTAATACACTTAGAAAGGAGGAGGCCTGTCTATGATCGTTTTAGATTATCAGGACAGAAGGCCACTGTACGAGCAGGTGGAGGAGAAATTCCGGAACCTGATCCTGAAGGGAGTACTGGAGCCAGGCTCCAGAATGCCCTCTGTGCGGCAGCTGGCCATGGAATTATCGATCAACCCCAACACCATCCAGCGAGCCTACATGCAGCTTGAACAGGAGGGACTGATCTACCCGGTTAAAGGAACAGGAAATTTTATCGCAGACAGTGAAGAAGTGCGTAAGCTTAGCAAAGCTTCCTATACAAAAGAACTAAAAGCCATGATTCAGAAGGGAAAGGCTATGGGAATGAATGAGGAAGAGCTGATCTATATTATCGGGGAGTGTTACAAGGAGGAGAAGCCATGATAGAAGTCAAAGAATGCAGTAAGGCGTTTGGCACTGTCAAAGCGGTCAATAAAGCAACTCTGGATGTTGGAGTGCGGGAAGTGTTTGGTCTTGTGGGCAGTAACGGCGCCGGGAAAAGCACCCTGCTTCGGATGATGGCTGGAATTATAAGGCCAGATGAAGGGGAAATCCAGATTGACGGTATGCCAGTGTATGAAAATGAAGAAGCAAAGAAACTGTTTTTCTATATCTCAGATGACAGTTATTTTCCGGCAAATTATACAGCAATGGATCTGGTGCGCTTTTACCGGAACTTCTATCCTCAGTTTCGAACCAGGTTTTTTCATGAACTGATGGAACAATTCCATCTGGAAGAAAATCGCAGAATTGCAACTTTTTCCAAAGGTATGAAAAAACAGGTTCTGGTAATCATCGGTGTGTGCGCGGCAACGAAATATCTGTTTTGCGATGAGACCTTTGATGGACTTGATCCGGTAATGCGTCAGGCAGTAAAGAGCCTGTTTGCGTCGGAGATTATGAACCGGGAATTTACTCCTGTGATCGCGTCTCACAATCTGCGCGAACTGGAGGATATCTGCGACCATGTCGGGCTTTTGCATAAAGGGGGGATTCTTCTTTCCAAAGATCTGGAAGACATGAAATTTCACATTCACAAGATACAGTGTGTGCTTAGCGGAAGACAGCAGGAAAAAGAACTGGAAAAGGAACTTCAGGTTTTGAAGGTGCAGCATCAGGGGTCTCTTCTTATGATAACAGCCCGGGGAACCAGAAGTGAGATCATAGAGAAGATCCAGGCCAAAAATCCTCTCTTTATGGAGGTGCTTCCTCTGACCCTGGAGGAAATTTTTATCAGTGAAACGGAGGTGGCAGGCTATGAAATCAAAAATTTATTCTAGCAGATATATGAAGGTGTCATCAAAAGGCATGATGTGGATTCCGGCTTTTGTGACCATCGGATTTCTTCTGGCATTTCCGGTGGCAGAGCTGATCATGCTGGGAAACTGGTTTGGAATGGGATACACCACCAGTGAGATCAATGCACTTTATGCAAATCTGTGGCAGGATGGATTTATGCTCACCGGACTTGCAGTTGCGGCAACTGCAGCATTGTTTAACGGAATCAGCCAGTTCTGGTATCTTTATTCACCGCGGAAAATTGATTTCTATCACAGTCTTCCGGTGAAACGAAGCAGAATGTTCTGGCATAAGACTTTGCAGTCCCTTTTGTATTATTTGCTTCCATATCTGGCAATGGAATTTTTCTCCGTCTGCATCGGGGCAATGAGGGGATTTTTCAGCCTTCATCTTATGAAACTGGCATTTTTGATGATGGTATTTCATTTGCTTTTATATCTGCTTTTGTATTTTTCGGTTGTGTTTGTAATCTGCATTACCGGCCATCTGCTTATGGGAGCTCTTCTGCTTATTGCAGTGGCTGCTTATGGACCGGTGCTTTCTGTTACTCTGCAGTTTTACGAAAAAGTCTTTTATTATACCAGCAGTGTAGGTGTCTATGGCTATATAAAAGGCTTGAGAGAAATGGCGTCACCAGTCATCCTTGCCTACACCTTTGTGGGAAAATATGCAGAAGGAAATTATGGTGGCATTCTGGGAATTGTGCTTCTGGTGACAATCGCTTTTGGCGTTCTTGGATATTATGCATTTGTAAACAGAAAATCCGAAAGAACCGGTATGGCCTTTGTTTTTCCATGGGTTGGCACAATCATAAGATTTATGATTGTGGTTCCCGGAGGACTTGGAATCGGACTTATTTTCTATATGCTTCCAAGTGACAATTCCAGAATTGTATGGTGGATTTTCGGATTGATTTTTGGAACCCTTCTTTCAGGAGGGATAATGGGAATTATTTATTACAGGGATTTCCGAAAATTTTTCTCCAATAAAATACAGTTTGTGGTAAGCGGGGCCTGTGTAGCATTTGTGGCCTGTATGTTCTTATTTGACCTGACTGGATACGACAACTATATCCCTTCTTATGATAAAATCGAAAATATTGCAGCTGAATTTACGGATGGCGGTGGATGGGAGAATACTTATAGCGTTGAAATAAATGAAGATGGCAAGATTTCCACACAGGATTCCGGATATTATAGGAATGGAGATCTTCTGGGCAATAATCTGGGCATTAGTCCTGATATTTATGCATGTGTGGAGCAGATTGTGAAGGAAAACAAGGTTATATGCCGATCCCTTTCAGAAGATAGTGACAACAGAGCGCTGTGGAACGGCGATATATGGGATTCTTCTAACGATACATCAAGACTTCAGATGCGTTATGACCTGAAATCCGGAAAAACTGTTTATCGCTCTTATATGGTCAGCACAGAGAATCAGAAGAACTTGTATAAAGAGGGATATGCGGAGGGAACCTTAAAGTCTGAGCGCTATTCCATTTTGAAGCTGGATGATAAATATGTGGATGAGGTGCGCTGTGATTTTATTACAGGAGAATCTATTTCCCTTTTCCAGGACAATAAGGCAAAGAGACAGCTGTTGGTGGATGCATTTCGTCAGGATGTAGAGGAGGCGGATCCGGAAGTGCTGACCGGAGAGCCATGTGCAAGCCTGAACATTGAGTATTCCGGAGTACCATCTGCAGAATCTGTTGATGCCATGGTGCCTGGCAGAACCGGAGACTATTATTTTTACGCATGCTTTTATGTATTCCCGCAGTTCAAAAGGACAGTTGAAATTTTGAAGGAAACAGGGTATCCTGTCTCTATGGAGGATGTGAAGCTGAGCGCTGTGGAAGTGGAATATTATATGAATGAGGAGCACAATGAATATTCTTCTCCTGTGGTTTACGATCAGCCGGAACAGCTGGAAGAACTGAAAAAGGTTCTGAGATGTTACCAGATGGTGCCATTCTGGGAAAAAAGGGAAGCTGATAAATGGGCCAGACTGAAGGTTGTGATTGACGGAGTGGAATCAGAGGCAGCGTGGTCCATAATGGCGAAGGATGTTCCGGAATTTATGAAAGAGGATTCACAGCGGGCATTATCCTTTGAGGTTTTTGAAAAGGAATAAAGAAGGAGAGCTACTATAAAGAATGGGAAAAGCAGTGAGACTGGACAGATTTCTGGCGGATTCAGGAGCAGGTACGAGAACGGAAGTGAAGAAGCTGATCCAGAAGGGATTGGTTCAGGTAAATGGTGAGAAGGCGAAAAAGCCGGAACTGAAAATAGATCCGGAGACGGATGTGGTAGAATTTGACGGAGAGCATATTGGAGCAAGGGCAGAGTTTGTGTACTATCTTTTGCACAAGCCTGCCGGATATGTAAGTGCCACAGAAGATACCAGGGAAAAGACAGTTCTGGATCTGGTGCCAAAGGATGGCAGACGGAATCTTTTTCCGGTAGGACGTCTTGATAAGGATACGGAAGGCTTGCTTCTTATTACAGATGATGGACAGCTTGCCCACAGACTGCTTTCCCCGAAGAAACATGTGGATAAGACGTATTTCGCGGTGACGGAAGGAAAAGTGGTGCCGGAGGATATAGAGAAGATCCGGCTAGGTGTGGATATTGGAGATGAGGAGCCGACCTTGCCGGGGAAGCTGGAGATTCTCAGTACATGGAAAGAGGATGATGACCGTAAAAAGGTCGAAGGTGAATCAGGAGCAGTGATAGCCAATTCAAATGCTGCAGGACATAAGGCAGATCCGGAGGGCAGCATCTGGTGTTCTGAAATTCTTCTGACAATCCACGAGGGCCGTTTTCATCAGGTGAAGCGAATGATGGAAGCTGTTGGAAAGAAAGTAATTTATCTGAAACGGATTTCTATGGGGGCGCTGACTTTGCCAGATGACCTGCCGAAAGGAAAGGCCAGGGAACTGACGCCTGATGAACTGGCGGCGCTGAAATGCGAAAACTCCTAAAAGGGTATGTCTGCTTACGCAAATATTGTTGAATATGAAAGTCAGCTGCTTTGCAGCTGTTGACTGTATTTGTAATTCGGGCTATCGTCCTACTTACTCATACGGTATAGCCCGCCCGATATCCATGAATTCGCTCATGCAAGCCTGGCTCATTCATGGCTGCCGTCTGGGACTTTCATTGTAAAATAGCGGAAAAATTAGCGGAAAAATTTGCAAAAACCCTCTTTACACGGAGGGTTTTGTCATGTTATAATGCAAAAGTTGCAAACCATCAAACACGCATGGAGATTCCCAGGATGGTGCCCTGCGGTGTGAGGCTGGGTCCGAGAGGAAAAGGATTCATGCGGAAGAATTTAACCAAAAGGAGAAAAAGACATGAGCGTTATTTCAATGAAACAGCTTTTAGAGGCAGGTGTTCATTTCGGACATCAGACAAGAAGATGGAACCCTAAAATGGCTCCATACATCTACACAGAGAGAAATGGTATCTATATCATCGACTTACAGCAGTCTGTAGGAATGGTTGACGATGCTTATAATGCAATCGCTGATATCGTAGCTAACGGCGGAAATATCCTTTTCGTTGGTACTAAGAAACAGGCTCAGGACGCTATCAAGACAGAGGCTGAGCGTTGCGGACAGTTCTATGTAAATGAGAGATGGTTAGGCGGTATGCTTACCAACTTCAAGACTATCCAGAGCCGTATTGCGAAACTGAAAGAAATTGAGACCATGGAGTCTGATGGAACATTCGATGTTCTGCCTAAGAAAGAAGTTATCGCTTTAAGAAAAGAATTAGATAAACTTCAGAAGAACCTTGGCGGTATCAAAGAAATGAAGAGACTTCCAGATGCTATCTTCGTAGTAGATCCTAAGAAGGAAAAGATCTGTATTCAGGAAGCTCATACACTGGGAATTCCGCTTATCGGAATCTGCGATACTAACTGTGACCCAGAAGAACTGGATTACGTAATCCCGGGTAACGATGACGCTATCCGTGCTGTAAAACTGATCGTTTCCAAGATGGCTGACGCAGTTATCGAAGCAAACCAGGGACAGACAGACGCTGAGGGAGAAATCCAGGCTGAGTCTGAAGAGTTCGCTACAGAGGAATAATTTGTGAAAATTCTGGACATCAGCTGTGAATGAGCTATGCCTGCATAGGCATATCCACAGCTGACGGACAGGTCCTTACAACACACTATCATCAGGAGGAAATGAAAATGGCTATTACAGCAGCACAGGTAAAAGAGTTAAGAGAGATGACCGGCGCTGGTATGATGGACTGTAAGAAAGCTCTTACAGCTACAGAAGGCGATATGGATAAAGCAGTAGAGTTCCTTCGCGAGAAAGGTCTTGCTACCGCTCAGAAGAAAGCAAACCGTGTTGCAGCAGAGGGTCTTTGCAAGACACTTGTTGCTGACGACGCTAAAAACGCAGTTGTTGTTGAGGTTAACTCCGAGACAGACTTCGTTGCTAAGAACGAGAAATTCCAGCAGTATGTTGCAGATGTTGCAGCTCAGGCTCTGACAACTACAGCAGCTGATATCGATGCTTTCCTTGCAGAGGCATGGGCACTTGATACCACTAAGACTGTAAAAGAAGCTCTTGCAGCTCAGATCGCAGTTATCGGCGAGAACATGAACATCCGTAGATTCGCACAGATGAAAGAGGAGAACGGTTTCGTTGCTTCCTACACACATATGGGTGGAAAGATCGGCGTTCTTGTTGACGTTGAGACAGACGTTGTAAACGACGCTGTTAAAGAGATGGCTAAGAACGTTGCAATGCAGGTTGCAGCTCTGAAACCTCTTTACACAAGCGACAGCGAAGTAAGCGCTGAGTATATCGAGCATGAGAAAGAAATCCTTATGGCTCAGATTCAGAACGATCCTAAGGAATCCCAGAAACCGGAGAAGGTTATCCAGGGAATGATCGCAGGACGTATCAAGAAAGAGCTTAAAGAGATCTGCCTTCTTGATCAGGTTTATGTTAAAGCTGAAGATGGAAAACAGTCTGTTGGAAACTATGTAGCACAGGTTGCTAAAGAGAACGGCGCTAAGATCACAATCAAAGGCTTCGTTCGTTACGAGACCGGAGACGGAATCGAGAAGAAAGAAGAGAACTTTGCTGAGGAAGTTGCAAAGCAGATGGGTAAATAATCCATTAACTTAAGTTTTCTTTCTATTATTTTAATAAGTCTGAATTTAAGTATTTAAAGGCCCTGAAAGCCTTATAAA
>OLQP01001384.1_pt1 | contig 11341 bp, 9 predicted proteins | sample 1643181 | NCBI WGS metagenome assembly OLQP01 (sample SAMEA3136710, study PRJEB25190) | human gut metagenome | biome: human gut; feature: human-associated habitat; material: faeces | place: Austria | collected 2013 | reverse complement strand
GTCGTCCGAAAGTTCCTATACAGAAACTTTCTCCCTCTTAAAGTATAAAAACGGTGATACATGCTCCCCGTTTTTATGAATTTGTTTCACAAATTCTATCAAATGCGCGCTTACGCGCGAAAAACCCAATCCGATATAACACTGCATTTGATAGATTGAATGCCGCCGGTGCTTTCCGGCGGCATTGGGAATCACTGTGAGTTACTTGTCAGCCAGCAGATCCTGATCCCAGCCTGCCTTGATGAAGTAGCCGCCGAACTGGTCGTTGAATACCTTCTCGGTCTCATCAGACTGAAACGCTGCTACGACCTTCTTGTAGGTCTCCAGCTTGTCCGCATCCTCGAGGTCAGCGGAACGCGCTGCGATCAGGTTCCAGTACTCCTCGATGTCCAGCTGGTCATCCTTGTAGATGGCGTCCTCGGTCTTAAGGCCGAAATCCAGTGCGTAGTTGCCGTTTACGACAGCTGCGGTAACGTCAGCCAGTGTGGACGGGATTACGTTAGCCTTCAGCTCCTCGATGGTGATCTTGGTGTTGTAGGTCTCGATGTCGTCGATGGTCGGGTTGAACTCGGCACTGTCCTTCAGCTTGATCAGGCCCGCTGCTTCCAGAACCTTGAGCGCGCGGCCGCCGTTGGTTACATCGTCCGGAATGGCTACGGTGTCGCCGTCCTTAAGCTCATCAACCGACTTAACCTTGTCGGAGTACAGGTTCAGCGGGATGATAAAGGTGTTGCCGATATTCTCGATCTCGTAGCCGTAGTTGTCGATCTCGCTCTGCAGGTAAATACGGTGCTGGAAAGCGTTCAGATCGATCTCGCCGTTAGCGAGTGCGTTGTTCGGGGTAACGTAGTCCGAGAACTGTACGAACTCAAGGTTGATGCCCTCGTCAGCCAGCTTTTCCTTGGCCGGGGTCCACAGATCCTCGTAGATGCTGCCGACTACGCCGAGCTTTACGGTTACGGCATCGCCGGAATTGCTGTCGGATGCCTGTGCGTTATCGAAAGCTGCGCTGCTCGAGCCACCGCAGGCGGTCAGGGACAGGGCGAGGGTTGCTGCGGACAGGGACAGTGCGATGATTCTTTTGAGCTTCATTGGGATTACCTCCGTTTATGATGTGAACTTTTTAATTAACTGATGTTAGAGAGTGAGCGACAGCTGATAATTCTCGCTCATGGTCTTGCAGGATGCGTTGAACTTCTCCTGCTCCTCCGGGGTGAGGTGCAGCTCAATAATCTCTGCGATGCCGTCGCGACCCACGATAGCGGGCACGCTGGCGTACACATCGTGCTGACCGTATTTGCCGTCCAACAGAACAGAAACCGAAAGAACACGGTTCTCGTTGTAGAAGATGGCGCGAACGACCTCTGCGGCAGAAGCGCCGATGCCGAACTCGGTGCACTGCTTGCCGCGCAGGATGGTCCAGCCGCCTTCACGGCCTGCGTCAGCAAGAGCATCCAGGTCAAGTTTGCCGAAGGTGTCCGGATACTCCTCGCGCCACTGGGAAAGCGGCTTGCCCGCGATGGTGACAGCCGACCATGCGACCATCTGGCTTTCGCCGTGCTCGCCGAGCGCGTAAGCGGTGATGGATTTCTGGTCAATGCCGATCTCCTGCGCGATGGCGCGGCGCAGTCTTGCGGAGTCCAGCGTAGTGCTGGTGGAGAAGATGCGTTCCGGCGCCCAGTTCAGCGTGTGCTGAATGTAATGCGTGATAACGTCCGCCGGATTGGAGATATTGACGATAATGCCGTCAAAACCGGATTCTTTGATGGATTTTGTTACATCTTTCAGGATGGCGATGGTCTGACCCAGCGTATCCATGCGGGTCTGATTGCCGGTCGGCAGCGGGCCTGCCGAAATGATCATAATCTGTGCGTCCTTGGCATCGCTGTAGTCACCCGCGGTGACCTTGGTGCGAACCGGAAGGTAATTGGTCGCATCGGTCAGGTCGAACGCCTGTGCGACTGCCTTTGCGTGATCGGAGTCAATGTAGACGATCTCGTCTGCCAAACTCTGTGAAATCAGTGCGTAGCCGACATGGGAGCCGACATGGCCTGCACCGACAATAACAACTTTGCGATTGGAAATACTCATGTCAGACACTCCTTAATGCGTGTTCTTCTTGACGACCTTGCCGCCAACGAACTCCATAATACAAACAATGATAACGAGGACCAGCACAGTGACGTTGGTAACGTCCAGCATATTGCGGTCGTGGCCGTAACGGATGGCGAAGTCGCCCAGACCGCCGGCACCGACGACACCGGCCATTGCAGTCAGGTTCAGCAGGCTGATCGCCGTGATGGTTGTGCCGCGCGCGATGGCGGCTACACTTTCCTTCAGGTATACGCGGAAGATGATCTCCAGCGGTGTGGAGCCCATCGAGAGCGCCGCTTCGATCAGACCGCCGTCCAGCTCGGCAAGCGCACTCTCCACCTGACGGGTGAAGAACGGCACCGCACCGAATACCAGCGGTACGATAGCGCCGCGGACATAGATGGCCGTGCCCATGATGGCACGCGACACCGGCATTACCCATGTCAACAGGATGATGAACGGGATGGAACGGAACAGGCTGACCAGCTTGTCCAGAATCTGATAGACGATTTTGTTCTCCAGAATGCCGCCCGGCTTGGTGACCGTGATCAGCACGCCCAGCGTCAGCCCGAGCACGAACGAGATCGCGCCCGACCAGACCACCATGAGCAGCGTGTCACCGATGGCTGCGTAGAAGTCCGGCAGCTTTGCCATTACGTTTGGAATGATGTTATTCAGAAACTCTTGCATCCTTGATGACCTCCACTCCTACGTTTTTCTCACTGAGATAGGCGATTGCCTGTGTGATTTGATCGCGGCTGCCGCTGATAATGGCTACCGTGCCGCCGATCGGCGCATCCTGCACGATGGCGATATCCGAAAAGATGATGTTGAGCACAATATCGAATTTGCGCGATACCGTCGAGATGAGCGGCTCGGATACATTGCGCTGAATGTAGCTCAGGCGCACGATAAGCTCGCCCGGATTGAGCTTGACGACCGGCGAATCCTCCGCGATGAGTTCTTCGATCTTGCGGAGATTGGATGTCGTGTGGATGAAGTTCTTGGTGATGTCCTCTCTCGGGTTGGCGAAAATGTTGAACACCTCGCCGGACTCGACCACCTTACCGTGCTCCATAACGGCTACGCGGTGGCAGATCTCCTTGACGACCGCCATTTCGTGGGTGATGATAACGACCGTGATGCCGAGGGCTTCGTTCAGGTGCTTGAGCAGCTGCAGAATCGCCTTGGTGGTCTGCGGATCGAGTGCCGAGGTAGCCTCGTCGCAGAGCAGCACATTCGGGTCGTTGGCCAGTGCGCGAGCGATTGCTACACGCTGTTTCTGACCGCCGGACAACTGCTTGGGGTACGCCTCCGCCTTATCACCGATGCCGACCAGATCAAGCAGGCGCTGTACCTTTTCCGCAATCTGCTGCTTGGAAAGGCCGCTGCCGCGCAGCGGATACGCTACGTTGCCGGCTACGGTGCGCGACGGCATCAGGTTGAAGTGCTGGAAGATCATACCGATCTTCTTGCGGGCCTGCCGCAGCTCCTTTGCCGAGAGCGACAGCATATCCTGACCATCTACGATCACCTTGCCGGAGGTCGGCCGCTCGAGCAGATTGATACAGCGCACCAGCGTCGATTTACCCGCACCGGAAAAACCGATGATGCCGAAGATTTCGCCTTTATCGATGGTGAGCGACACATCCTGCACCGCATGAACGGTTCGCTTGCCGCTCACAAACTCCTTCGAGATATGTGACAATTCTATCAAGAAAATTCCTCCTTATTCCTCTTAAATACGCAAAAAAGCGGGAAGCTCGCAGCTCCCCGCTTCAGAAAATGCAATGAATCCGCAAGGACGCGCAGCGTCAGGCAAGCCGGTTCAAAGTAATTTTGTATTCTGTCGGTCAGGCAGCATCTGAGCATAATACAGCATGTTCATACACATTCGACCCGACATTCGTGCGTTTACGATGAACATTTTGCTCGCTCCCTTCCGATTCCCTACTGGATTTGTTGGTTATAGAATAACACAGCCAATCCCCAGTGTCAACCTCGGAATTGTAGGAATTTCGTTTTCTGGCGGTTTTGCCAGTTTTGTATAAATCAAGTCAGTAAAATTTATGGTATTTAACTGATATTTTCAGCAGTTTGCTGTAATTCAAAGTGGTCTTCTTGGCAGGCATATTGGGTGTTGTACTTTTTATCGGACTTTAACTGTTATATACTGTATGTAACAATTCAATAGAAGGTGATCGCTATGGATAAAAAATTCTACGCACACACCCGCCCAATCAATGAAAACGGCGTTGAACGCACAGAATATCAGCTTCTCTCCGATCATGAGCACGGTGTCGGCATGCTCTGCGGGCAGTTTGCCGAAGTATTCGGTGCACAAGCCGAAGGTCACGAAGCCGGTGTTCACCACGATGACGGCAAAGCAACCGCCGCATTTCAGCACCGTCTTCTGGATAATGGTCCAAAGGTCGATCATGCAACCGCCGGTGCACAAAACATCATGTTGTCAAACAATCTGCTCTTGGCCGCTTGTGTCATGGGGCATCACAGCGGTTTGCCGGACTTTGGCAGTACAAAAGACCCGCTCGGTGCACCTACTTTCACCGGCAGAATAAAAAAGTGGGGCACTCCCGCTATTCCGCCGCTCGACCCGGATTATCCCATTCCGCCGGTACGCCTGCCGCAGCGTCCGGTCACCAGGCCGTCGCTTTCCGAGTCATTCCGCACGCGCATGCTGTACTCCTGTCTAGTGGATGCGGATTATCTGGACACCGAGCAGTTCATGCAGGGCGATATGCCGCGCGGAACCGGAGATTCACTCGAAACGCTGCTCACCCGCTTACAGGCCAGGCTAAATGAATGGGACAACCCGACTTCCGAGCTGAACAAGCTGCGTCAGCAGATCTTGCGGGCGTGCGTTTCCGCCGCAGCCAATCCCAAGGGCATTTACACGCTTACGGTTCCGACCGGCGGCGGCAAAACGACCAGTTCTCTCGCATTTGCGCTGCATCATGCCGTTGAGCACGGTATGAAACGTGTGATTTATGTTGTACCGTACACCTCCATCATCGAGCAGAATGCCGATGTTTTCCGCGGTATTTTAGGCGATGAGAACGTACTCGAGCATCACTCCGGTGTACAGTTCGAGAACGATGAGGAAAACGGCAATCCCGATCCCAAGGCACTGGCCGCCGAAAACTGGGACAGCCCGCTCGTTATCACAACCGCCGTTCAGTTTTTCGAGTCGGTGTACGCTAACCGTTCCTCACAGTGCCGCAAGCTGCACAATCTGGCGAACAGCGTGATTATTTTCGACGAAGCGCAGATGCTTCCGCTGTGCCACCTGATGCCGTGCGTTGCAGCCATCGGTGCTCTGGTAGAGCAGTTCGGCGCAACCGCTGTGCTGTGTACGGCTACCCAGCCGGTACTCGGCGATTTGATACAGCGATTCGCACCGTCGCACGTGGTTTCCGAGATTTGTCCGGAGATTCCGTTCTATTTTGACAAATTCCGCCGTGTGACATTCCGGCAGGTCGGTGTACTCGAGGATGACGTACTCGCTGAGCAGCTGTGCACACATGAGCAGGTTCTCTGCATTGTCAATTCCCGCAAAGCGGCGCAGGCTATTTTCTCGCAATTGCCGGAGGAAGGCAGTTTCCACCTGTCCACACTGATGGTGCCGAAGCATCGCCGTGCGGTGCTCGAGGAAATCCGACGCCGACTGAATGACGGTTTGCCCTGCCGTGTCGTATCGACTTCTCTTGTTGAAGCCGGTGTTGACATAGATTTCCCCGCCGTTTACCGCGAACTGGCGGGTCTGGATTCCATTCTGCAGGCCGCCGGACGCTGCAACCGTGAGGGCAAGCGTGCCGCAGAGGACAGCATTGTTACCATTTTCCGCCGCACGGAAGATGCTCCGCCGCTGTTCAAACGGAACATCCGCATCACAAATAATGCGCTGAAAGATAATGCTAATCCTGCCGCTCCACAGACAATACAGCACTATTTCAGCGAACTGCGTACGCTGACCGGTTCTGCGATTGACCAAGCCGGCGTGATCGACGCATTTGAACGCGGACGCGGCGGCTCTCTGTATCCGTTCCGCACGATCGCCGAGAAATTTCACATGATCGACAACGACACACGCACAGTTTATATTCCGTGGAAGGACGGTTCCGAACTCATTGAGCGGCTTTGCGATGGTGCGTGCTCTAAAAAGCTGTATCGGCAGCTTGGGCAGTATGCCGTGCAGGTGTATGATGAGCATTTTCAGGCGCTGTACGACGCCGGTGCACTTCAAACCGCCGATAAAACCAATGGTCTGGACGACCGCAGTGCTGTGCTGACTGATGCCTCGCTGTACAGTGAAGCGACCGGACTGTCACTCCAGGCCGACAGCGGTCAGGCGCTTTTCGGATAATTTTTCGCGTAAAAAGGAAAACAGGAGAATGTGATAACATTCTCCCGTGCTTCCTTAATTATCTCAAATTAGATTTCAATCCACGTCTAATGACGACAAATACACTATAACAGTTTCTGATTTATTTTGTCAAGTTTCTTTACCCTGCCTTATTGTTCCATTTGCATAAATTTAATTATCTCATATTAGGAAATATGTCTGTTGTAATCAACAGCGTAAAGCGATATAATGTAAGCGTAGATAAGGGAGCTTGCTTCCCTGTCTATCCAATAAATCACACCGAAGCCCTGTCACATATCCCACTCTCTGTTGATGCCAAGGAATATCTGGCAAGGCTTCGTAAAGGAGGGGAAATATACCAATGTCAATTCAAGTTGAAGTCAGCGGTCCATACGCTCTATTCAGCCGACCTGAAATGAAGACCGAACGCGTCAGCTATGACTGCATGACACCCTCGGCGGCACGCGGACTACTGGAAAGTATTTACTGGCACCCCGGTCTGCGCTGGATCATCGACCGCATTCATGTCTGTGCGCCGATTCACTTCACCAACATCCGCCGAAACGAGGTAAAGGACACCATTAACGCGCGTTCGGTCAAGGCGTGGATTGCAAAACCCAAGGGTGAGCTGTTCCTCGCTGCGTCGGAAAGCATTCAGCAGCGTGCCGCAATGGTACTGCGTGATGTCCACTATGTCATTGAAGCGCACTTTGAAATGACCGACAAGGCTGCGCCGACTGACAATCCCGGCAAGTTTCAGGACATTATGAAACGCCGTCTGCGCCGCGGACAGTGCTACAGCATGCCCTACTTCGGCACACGGGAATTTCCGGTAAAGTTTGAGCTTTGTGAACAACTTCCGCCTTGTCCGGAGGAACTGCTCGGTGAACACGATCTCGGCTGGATGCTGCTCGACATGGATTACAGCGATCCCGCCAATATCACACCGATGTTCTTCCGCGCCAAGCTGGTAGACGGTGTCATGGAGGTTCCCCCGATTCACAGTGCGGAGGTGGTCAAATGATTTTGCAGGCGCTGACGCAATATTACGATGCCCTCAATGCCCGCGGTGAAATTGATGCACCCGGCTGGGGCAGACCGAAAATCAGTTATGCGCTCCAGCTGCGAGAAAACGGTGAACTCGCCCAGGTTATTCCGCTGCTGCATGAAGTGGATGCAGGCAAAAAGAAAGTGCTCCGTCCGCGTGAGGATATTCCTCTGCCGGCGGCAGTCAAACGGACTGCGAATCCTAAGTCAAATTTCCTATGGGATAATACAGCCTATTTGTTGGGTATTGATGGCAAAGGAAAACCCGACCTTACTGCTAAATGCTTTGCAACTGCCGTTTTATTGCACCATGAATTGCTTGATGATGTGGACTCTCCTTTTTCTCATGCGGTGCTGGCATTTTTTGATACATGGCAGCCTGCCGAAGCTGCACAGCACCCTGCTCTTGTCAATGATTACGACAAAATCATTTCCGGTGCCAATCTGGTATTTTATGTGAACGGACAGTATCCGGCAGATGATCCGGTCATCTGCGCTGCATGGCAGGCGCATTATGACAGTGACTCCGATGCACCCAAACAGCAATGTCTTGTCACCGGCGAACTGGATGAGATTGCCGCCGTTCATCCTGCCATCAAAGGTGTGCGTGATGCGCAGTCCAGCGGCGCCGCACTTGTATCTTTCAACGCACCCGCCTTCTGTTCCTACGGTCACGAGCAGAACTACAACGCACCTGTTGGCAAGCACGCTGCATTTGCTTATACGACGGCGCTCAATCACCTGCTGGCTGACCGCGAGCATACGCAGTACATCGGCGACACCACTGTCGTTTGCTGGGCGGAGACCGCGGAACCGCAGTATACTGATTTTTTCAGCTGCCTTATGGGCAATAACACGCAAAGCTGGTCGGATAATGACTTATCCGCTGCGCTCAAACACCTTGCAGACAGCGAACCGTGTCAGGAATTAAATCTTGATCCTGACCGTGCATTCTACATTCTCGGTCTGGCACCGAATGCTGCGCGTCTGAGTGTGCGATTCTTCTATAAAAACACGTTTGGTGAATTGATGAAGAACGTCAACGCGCACTATGAACGTCTGGAAATCAAGCGTCCGGCGAAGGCGCCTGCCGGCTTTTTGCCGCTGTGGCAGCTGCTTGCCGAAACCGTCAACCAGAGTGCCCGCGACAAAAAGCCGAGTCCGGTTATGGCCGGTGCGACTGCCCGCGCCGTCTGGAACAACGACCGCTATCCGGCTGCACTGCTGAACGGTGTTATGCTCCGTATCCGCGCAGATTCTGAGATAAACTGGCGGCGTGCCGCAATTATCAAGGCATATTACCTAAAAAACAAGGACAAAGACTGTCCCGAGGAGGTTTTAACTGTGAGCCTGAATGAATCCAGCACCAATATTCCCTATACGCTCGGACGGCTGTTCTCGATATACGAAGCCGTACAGCAGGCAGCAAATCCGGGCATCAACACCACCATCAAGGATCGGTATTTCAACTCTGCCGCTGCAACACCTGCCACGATCTTTCCGATTCTCGGCAATCTGTGCCAGAAGCACCTGCGCAAGCTGGATAAAGGTCTGCAGACGTATTATAACCAGCAGATTTGTAAAATCAAGGATATTCTTAGTGAAGCCTATCCAACTCGACTGAGCCTGCCGCAGCAAGGTTCGTTTGACCTCGGCTACTATCACCAGACACAAAAGCGTTACACAAAAAAGGAGGACAAGTAAATGGAACCCATCAAAAACCGCTATGAATTTGTAATCTTTTTCGACGTGGAAAACGGCAATCCGAACGGCGATCCGGATGCGGGCAACATGCCGCGTATCGACCCGGAAACCGGCTACGGTCTGGTGACCGATGTATGCCTCAAGCGCAAAATCCGCAACTATGTAGAGATGGCCAAGGAAGGCGAATCCGGCTACCGCATTTACGTTAAGGACAGTGTGCCGCTCAACCGCAGCGATGCGGAAGCCTGCGCTTATGTCGGCGTAGCGCCGGACAAGCTCAAGGATGCAAAGAAGAAGGACGATCAGCTTGACAGCAAGCTGCGTGACTTTATGTGCCAGAATTTCTACGATATTCGCACATTCGGCGCGGTTATGACCACCTTTGTCAAGGGTGCGCTCAACTGCGGACAGGTGCGCGGTCCGGTACAGCTTGGCTTTGCCCGCAGTGTGGATCCCATTGTGCCGCAGGAAGTCACCATCACGCGTGTTGCCATCACCACCGAGGCTGACGCAGAGAAAAAGGGCACCGAAATGGGCCGCAAGTACATCGTGCCTTACGGTCTGTACCGTGTGGAAGGCTATGTTTCCGCCAACCTCGCCCGCAAGACGACCGGATTCTCTGAGGCTGACCTTGAACTGCTGTGGACGGCAATCATCAACATGTTCGAGAACGACCATTCGGCTGCTCGCGGCAAGATGGCTGTACGCCAGCTGATTGTGTTCAAGCATGATTCCGAGCTTGGCAACGCACCCTCGCACAAGCTGTTTGATCTGGTTCATGCCGAGCACAACGAAGGCGTGATTGCGCCGCGTGCGTACACGGACTACACCATCACGGTTGACGAAGCCAACCTGCCGGCCGGCGTGACCTGCAAGGTACTGGGGTAATCTACGCCGAGGAGGACTTCCTCCAGCTCTCCGGTTTGCAGCATTTCGCATTCTGCCGTCGGCAATGGGCGCTCATCCATGTGGAGCATCAGTGGGCGGAGAATTACCGCACGGTGGACGGCTCGATTCTGCACGAGAAAGCGCACGGCGGCGGCACAGAAAGCCGCGGCGACCTGCTGATTGTTCGTGCCATGCGCATCCATTCGACGGTGCTCGGCGTGTCCGGTGAATGCGATGTGGTGGAATTTCATCGCTCGGAAAACGGCGTTGCCCTGCAGGGACGAGACGGACTGTGGATGCCGTTTCCGGTCGAATACAAGCGCGGCAAGCCCAAGCCGCACGACGCGGACGAGCTGCAGCTGTGCGCTCAGGCGATGTGCCTTGAGGAAATGCTGTGCTGTCAGATTTCCGACGGTGCGCTGTTCTACGGTGAACCGCGCCGACGGACGCCTGTCGAATTTACAGACGAACTGCGGCAGCGTGTACGCGACAGCCTTGCCGAAATGCACGACTATCTGCGCCGCGGCTGCACGCCTAAGGTAAAACCGCAGAAAGGCTGCTCGGCCTGCTCGCTCAAGGAATTGTGTTTGCCCGAGCTGATGAAGGCAAAATCTGTCTCCGGCTACTTGAAAGGAGCGATGGAGGAATGAAAAAGCTGCTTAACACGCTGTTTGTCACCTCCGAGGACGCCTATCTGACACTCGATGGCGAAAATGTTGTCGTCAACCGCGAGAAGCAGGTAACGGCTCGATTTCCGCTCCATGCCCTCGCCGGAATTATCAGCTTCAGCTATGCAGGCGCGTCTCCGGCACTCATGGGCGCGTGCGCAAAACGCGCGGGAGCGTGGATTGAAATTTAGCCTTGTTCACGTCAGCCAGCGTCGCAGGTGTCGCTCCCTTCACGGGAGCGTGGATTGAAATAACTATGACGGCAGCACTTACACTTACGACAACACCGTCGCTCCCTTCACGGGAGCGTGGATTGAAATTATCGTAAGCGGTCGTGATACCCTGCGACAGTGCGTCGCTCCCTTCACGGGAGCGTGGATTGAAATGACCGTAAGGATGAGCGGGCGGTGACGCTCAAAACCGTCGCTCCCTTCACGGGAGCGTGGATTGAAATACGCCAAGACAGATTGTTGCATCACAGCAAGCTGGTCGCTCCCTTCACGGGAGCGTGGATTGAAATCACGGTGGAAAGAATGTTTATTTGTCCGGCGTGGTG
>OLQP01001376.1_pt1 | contig 11404 bp, 9 predicted proteins | sample 1643181 | NCBI WGS metagenome assembly OLQP01 (sample SAMEA3136710, study PRJEB25190) | human gut metagenome | biome: human gut; feature: human-associated habitat; material: faeces | place: Austria | collected 2013 | reverse complement strand
GGATCTTGGATATGGAAAATGTAAGATGTGTGTATGCGGATACAAAGATGCCGCACCACTTCTGCAGCATCATGAACTGATCCGGGTAGCAACAAAATATCCGAATATTGCAAAAGATTATTTCTATAACACGAAGCATCAGACTGTAGAGATCATTAAGTTAAATGGTTCCATTGAACTTGCACCGATCGTCGGACTGTCCGAAGTGATCGTGGATATTGTAGAGACAGGGTCGACTCTCCGTGAAAATGGTCTGGAAGTGTTGGAGGAAGTATGTCCGTTGTCTGCTAGGATGATCGTGAACCCGGTCAGTATGCGTATGGAAAGCGCAAGGATCAAAGACCTGCTGACAAGACTGCGGGAGCAGGTATAATACTGTACAGACAGAAAGAAAATAAAATGAGAGGATGGCGGTTAAGGCTATGAGAATACAGCGTTTGACAAAAGATGCAAAAGAGAACTTACTGGAGGATCTTCTGAAGAGAAGCCCGAATAATTACGGTCAGTATGAACAGGGAGTTCAGGAAATCCTCGCTCATGTAAAAGAAGAAAAGGATCAGGCAGTATTTGCATATACGAAGAAATTTGATCATGCAGATATCACTGCAGACAATATTAAGGTTACAGAAGAGGAGATCGAAGAGGCATATAAAGAAGTAGATCCAAAACTGGTGGAGATCATCCGCAAAGCTCTTCTGAACATCCGTACGTATCATGAAAAACAGAGACAGTACAGCTGGTTCGACAGCAAACCGGACGGAACAATCCTGGGACAGAAAGTCACACCACTTCACAGAGTCGGTGTATATGTGCCGGGCGGGAAAGCGGTATATCCATCTTCTGTATTGATGAACATTGTACCTGCAAAGGTAGCCGGAGTTGATGAGATCGTGATGGTCACACCGCCCGGAAAAGATGGAAAAGTGACACCAAACACGCTGGTTGCAGCACATGAAGCCGGCGCGGATGTCATCTATAAAGTCGGCGGGGCGCAGGCTATTGCTGCTCTGGCATACGGAACAGAGAGCATTCCAAAAGTCGACAAGATCGTAGGACCTGGAAATATATATGTTGCTCTGGCGAAAAAAGCAGTTTATGGTTATGTAAGCATTGATGCAATTGCCGGACCAAGCGAGATTCTTGTTATTGCAGATGAGACGGCAAATCCAAGATTTGTGGCAGCAGATCTTCTTTCCCAGGCAGAGCATGATGAACTTGCATCTGCAATTCTGGTCACAACATCTGAAGAACTTGCCCGGAAAGTATCGGATGAAGTGGATGGCTTCTTAAAAGAACTTTCCAGAAGTGAGATCATCCGGAAATCACTGGACAACTACGGTTATATCCTGGTCGCAGATACGATGGATGATGTGATTGATATTGCAAATGAGATTGCATCCGAACATCTGGAGATCCAGACAAAGAATCCATATGATGTGATGACAAAAGTAAGGAATGCCGGTGCCATCTTTATCGGGGAATACGCAAGTGAACCACTGGGAGATTATTTTGCAGGACCGAACCATGTTCTTCCAACCAATGGTACAGCAAAATTTTTCTCACCGCTTTCTGTGGATGATTTCATTAAAAAATCAAGTATCATCGGATATTCGGAAGAAGCATTACGCGATATACATAAAGATATTGAAGCATTTGCCGAGGCAGAGCAGCTGACGGCACATGCCAATTCTATCAAAGTCCGTTTTGAGGGCGAAGAGTAGAAGACAGCAGAAAAATAAGGAGGCGAGGAGCTATGAACAGAACAGTCACCAGGACAAGAACGACAAAGGAGACGGATATTACGGTAACTCTGAACCTGGATGGAACCGGAAAGACGGAGATTGATACAGGAATCGGTTTTTTTGATCATATGTTGAATGGATTTGCAAGACACGGATTGTTCGATCTGACGGTACATGCGAAAGGGGATCTGGAAGTGGACAGTCATCATACCATCGAAGATACGGGAATCGTACTTGGACAGGCTATTCTGGAAGCAATAGGAGATAAAGCCGGAATCAAACGTTATGGCCACTTTATGCTTCCAATGGATGAGACACTCGCACTTTGTGCGGTGGATCTCTCCGGAAGACCATATCTGAATTATAATGCAGAGTTTGTGTCAGATAAGATGGGTGAGATGGATACTGAGATGGTAAGGGAATTCTTTTACGCAGTTTCTTACAGCGCAATGATGAATATCCACCTGAAGATTCTGGATGGTATCAACGATCATCACAAGGCGGAGGCGCTGTTTAAAGCGTTCGGAAAAGCACTTGATATGGCGACAATGGAAGAGCCAAGGATAAAAGAGGCATGGACCACAAAGGGAAGCCTCTAAAAGGAGACGGACAGACATGAGTTATAAAAGATTAATACCTTGCATTTTTATAAAAGACGGGAAAGCGGTCAGATGGATTGATGATCCGACTGTTGTATCCAAAGACGTAATTGAACTTGCAAAATATTACAGTGATCACGGTGCAGATGAACTGATCGTGCTTGATCTCTCAGATTCGGATGAAGAACATGATGAAACGATCACATTGATGAAACGGATCAATCGTGTGATCAGGATCCCGATGATCGCAGGCGGCAATATCAGACGCCAGGAAGATATTAAGAAGATTCTGTATACAGGTGCAAAACGGGCAATGCTGAATTTCTCTAAGCCGGATAGTGTCAAACTGATTGAGGATGCGGCAAAGAGATTCGGAAAAGAGAAGCTTGCGGTATCATTGAATGATTTTGATGCATTGTTCAAACATCAGCATCTGATCCAGGATTACAGCAGTGAAATTGTCTTTATGCACAGACTGGATCTGAATTCCATTATGAATGTAACAGATGTACCGTGTGTGATCATTACGGATACGGAAGAAGAGTCAGAGTTATTTAAAATTTTGAAATGCCCGGGTGTCCGGGGGCTTTCGGGAAGATATGTAAGCCGTACAGATATTGATTGTGTGGCATTCAAAGATAAGTGTACGGAAGAAGGAATTAAGATGACATCTTTTGAGAGTATGATGGAGTTCTCACAGTTTAAGACCAATGATCAGGGCCTGATTCCTGTCATCGTCCAGCATTATAAGACACAGGAGATCCTGATGCTGGCATATATGAATGAGGAATCTTTCTATGAGACGATCAAGACAGGAAAGATGACGTATTTTAGCAGAAGCCGGCAGAAACTCTGGGTAAAGGGGGAGACGAGCGGTCATTTCCAGTATGTAAAATCCCTGACGATTGACTGTGATCTAGATACATTGCTTGCAAAAGTAGATCAGATCGGAGCAGCATGCCATACCGGTAATCCGACCTGCTTCTTCCAGCCGCTTGTAGGAATTGACTATGATGAGACGAATCCGCTTCGGATCTTTGAATCGGTATATGACACGATCGCAGACCGTAAAGAGAATCCAAAGGAGGGGTCTTACACGAATTATCTGTTTGATAAGGGAATTGATAAGATCCTGAAAAAAATTGGAGAAGAAGCAACGGAAGTTGTGATCGCAGCAAAGAATCCGAATCCGGAAGAAGTCAAATATGAGATCGCGGATTTCCTGTATCATGCAATGGTTCTGATGGTAGAAAAAGGTCTGACATGGGAAGACATCGTAAAAGAATTGGCAGATCGTTAAGCAGAAACTCTTAGAAAACATGAAAAAGAGCCTGTATGCAGTAAGTTTTGCACATGAGTGAAACAGATATCTCATATATTGTTTCAGAGGTGAGCGCATGTGAATGAAGTGGAAAAGCGAAGAAGAGAACTTCTGGAACAGACACGTTACAGCTATCAGGAATCCGGGATACCGGCAATACATCCTAGATACAGGGCATCTTATAGTGAACTGTATGGTGAGGAAGAGGCAGAACAGGGAAGCCTGGGAATTCGTACATTTATTTGTATGATTCTGTTTGCGGTGTTTGTATTTATGCAGAATGAAGGGATATTCTACATATAAGCAGCACAAAAGTGGTGCAGGAGGTCAGTAAAAACGCTGACATTACCGATGTGTGGAAAAAAATACCATAGAGGAGTAGATTTGAGACCGTTGGTTAAGAATTGAAACTGACGGTTTTTTTGTGTATACTAGCTATATTAAAAGGAAAGCAGAGAGACTGGCGTCAGCCGGTCCCGGCAGATGAGGAGGAAGCAGATATGTTAAAATTATGGATTGTTGGTGCATCCGGACAGATCGGATCGGCCATCAATGAAGTGTTGGATCCATTAGAAATGGAAGTGTTTAACACAGATAAGGAAGAATTAGACATTACGGACACCGATGAGGTGCTGAATTTCGGAGTGATCAACCGCCCGGATGTGATCATCAACTGTGCAGCAGTCACAGATACAGATCTCTGTGAAAAAGAACCGGAGCTTGCATACCGTGTGAATGCGCTGGGAGCAAGAAATTTAAGTATTGTGGCAAGAAAGACAGGGGCCAAGATGGTACAGATATCCACGGATGATGTATTTGACGGAATCCGGCATACCCCATATACAGAGTTCGATGACACAAATCCGAAGACCGTTTACGGACGTTCCAAGAGAGCAGGGGAGAATTATGTAAAGGAATTTACACACAAGCATTTCATCCTGCGCAGTAACTGGGTGTATGGAAATGGTAATAATTTTGTAAACCGCGTACTTCATGCAGCAGATACAAAGGATGAACTTCTGATTGCATCAGATCAGTTTGGTTCTCCGACCAGTGCAAAAGACCTGGCACGTATTATTCTTTATCTGATCAAAACGAATGAATACGGAACGTACCATGCAACCTGTCAGGGTGTATGTAATCGTTATGAATTTGCGCAGGAAGTTTTGAAACTTGCAGGAAAGAGGATCACTCTGCGCCCGGTAGTGACCAGCGAATCGGATCTTTCTTCTGCAAGACCAGCATATGCGGTCCTGGATAATTTTATCCTTCGTATCATCAATGTATACGAGATGCCGGACTGGAGAGCTTCACTGAAAGAATATATGGATGAGAGGATGGAGGACTAATATGGGAGAGACACAGAAGAAGGAAAAGAAGAAAATAGGACTTACAACGAAGATTTTTATTGCATTGCTTGCAGGAGCGGTATTTGGAATTATTTTATGTTATGCGGTTCCAAGTGGACATATCAAAGACGACATTATCGTAGAAGGTGTACTGTACGTGGTCGGACAAGGCTTTATCAAACTGATGAAGATGTTGGTTGTACCACTGGTATTCTGTTCGCTTGTGTGCGGAAGTATGTCGATCGGGGATACGAAGAAGCTTGGTACAGTCGGTGCAAGAACACTGATCTTTTATCTGGCAACAACAGCACTTGCGGTTACCGTAGCATTGTCTGTCGGAAACCTGATCAATCCGGGTGTGGGACTGGACATGAGCACGATCAAGACTAATGCAGCATCTGTAGAAACTATGAAGGCTACTTCATTGACAGACACGTTGTTAAATATTATCCCGGATAACCCGATTAATTCTCTTGCAAGCGGAGAGATGCTGCAGATCATCGTATTTGCATTGATCATCGGTGTGATCCTTGCAAAATTAGGAGAACGTGCAGAGACAGTTGCGAACTTCTTCAGCCAGTTTAATGATATCATGATGGAAATGACGATGATGATCATGGCACTTGCCCCAATTGGTGTCTTCTGCCTGATCAGCCGCACATTTGCAAACATCGGATTCAGTGCATTTGTACCGCTGGCAAAATATATGATCGGTGTATTGATCGCACTGGCAATCCAGTGTTTCGGTGTATACCAGATCTTACTGAAGATATTTACCGGACTGAATCCTCTGAAATTTATCAAGAAGTTCTTCCCGGTTATGGCTTTCGCATTCTCAACAGCAACATCAAATGCAACGATTCCGCTGTCAATCGATACCCTGACCAAGAAGGTGGGTGTATCTAAGAAGATATCATCTTTCACCATTCCTCTTGGAGCGACCATCAATATGGATGGTACTTCGATCATGCAGGGGGTAGCCGTTGTATTTGCCGCACAGGCATTCGGAATCCACTTAAGTATGACAGATTATATTACTGTAATCGGAACTGCAACACTTGCATCCATCGGTACGGCCGGTGTGCCAAGTGTAGGTCTGGTAACACTGACAATGGTATTCAATTCTGTCGGACTTCCGGTTGAGGCAATTGGTCTGATCATGGGTATCGACCGTATCCTGGATATGACAAGAACTGCCGTTAATATCACAGGTGATGCTGTATGTACAACGATTGTTGCACACCAGAACAAGGCACTGGATAAGAATGTGTTCTATGCGGAAGAGAATTAGGATCGAAGATATTAATTTTTAAAAGATGTTCTAATAAATAAAAAACGTATCTCTGAGATGCTTCCTTTTCAGACAGTGGGGAAACATTGCAGAGATACGTTTTTTATATTGTTATACATTTGAAAGAGATTGTCTTACAGGTAATGATACTTGTCTTTCTGACGGACGAAAAATGTAGTGGTCATGATAAGTGTCAGCGCCTCCGCAATGCTGATCGCACTCCAGATACCGTTGATCCCGAACCAGAGTGGAAGTGTCAGGACCATGATGACCTGGAACACTAACGTTCTCAGAAATGAGATGACAGCCGATATCAGGCCGTTATTCAGTGCAGTAAAGAACGAGGATCCGAAGATATTGATACCGATGATCAGGAATGCAATGGCATATACACGGAAGCCGTGCAGTGTCATAGCGTACAGGCCGGTATTGTAACCGACAAATATCTTAGACAGAACAGGTGCCAGTAACTGTGCGGCACCGAACAGGATCACGCCCCAGACCAGTATGATAGACATACTTTTTTTATACAGATTTTTAAGCTCTGCGTGATTTCCAGCACCATAATGGTAGCTGATAACCGGGGCACAGCCAATTGCATAGCCTAAAAAGGTGGCAACAAAGATAAAATTGACGTACATAACTGCACCATAAGCAGCAACACCATTTTCTCCGGCAATCTTCATGAGCTGGAGATTGTATAATGCATTGACTAAGGACATGGACAGGTTAGTCATGAGTTCCGAGGAACCATTGGTGCAGGTCTTAAGAAATACACGTCTGTCGAATACCGGTTTTACAAAGTGAAGGAGGTTGTCGTTCTTACGGAAGAAATATACCACCGGGAGCAGACCGCCGATAAATTCACTGGTCATGGTTGCGAACGCGGCGCCTGCAATTCCAAAGTGTAATACACCGATGAACAGGGCATCGAGAACAATGTTTGTACAACCGGCAGCCACAATGACTTTCAGTCCAAGCTGGGGTTTTCCAGCAGCCACAAAGAAACTCTGGAAGACATTCTGCAGCATGAAGGCGGTCAGGGATATGCAGGAGATCCGTCCGTAAAGAGTACAATAATCAATCAGATCACCAGCGGCACCAAATGCCATGACAATCCGCCTCATAAATATAAAACTGAGAACAGATAACACAAATCCTCCGATAGCAGCAATCGTAACCAGCATTGAAAAATACTGATTTGCCAGTTTTTTCTTTCCTTCACCAAGGGTTTTTGATACAAAAGCACTTCCTCCGGTACCGATCATAAATCCAAGTGCACTGATTCCCATCAGGTAAGGCATAATGAGATTCACGGAAGCAAATGCTGATTTTCCCACAAAGTTCGATACAAAGATGCCGTCCACCACACTGTAGATGGAAGTGAATACCATCATAATAATGGAGGGCAGGATAAAACGAAGTAATTTTTTATAGGTAAAATGCTCTGAGAGCTGAATATTCATACGTATTCTCCTTTTTTATATTTACTGATATGGATGTTTACAATGAATGTAAATGAAAACATATAAGCTAAGTGATTATAGGTTGTTTTTGATGTTCTGTCAAGGAAAATGTCTTTACACATATAAAACGAATTAATAATTAAATGTTCACAAACGATAAATCTATGCTACAATAAAAATTACGGCTTTATGCTTTGATTGAAGATATTACTATAAAAGGAGAGAGTTGTTTTGAAGAAAAATAAATATGAGATTGATATGTGCAATGGAACCATCATGGACAAATTGATTTCATTTTCCATACCACTGATGCTGTCAGGAATCTTACAGCTGATGTTCAATGCGGTGGATATCGTGGTAGTGGGACGTTTCAGCGGAAGTCAGGCGCTCGCAGCGGTGGGTTCGACAACGGCACTGATCAATGTGTTTACCAATCTTTTCATTGGAATCTCATTGGGAGCAAATGTACTTGCAGCGAGATATTATGCGGCCGGAAAAACAAAAGAAATGTCGGAGACGGTACATACGGCTATTGCACTTGCTCTGGTAAGCGGAGTGGCGATGGCGGTGATCGGAGTGGTCTTTGCCAGAGGCGCGCTGGAAATTATGGGGACACCGGATGATGTAATTGCCAAATCCACACTTTATATGCGGATTTATTTCTGCGGTATGCCATTTTTTATGATGTATAACTATGGAGCAGCCATATTAAGGGCAGTGGGGGATACCAAACGTCCGTTGATCTTCCTGATCGTATCCGGAGTGATTAATGCAATATTGAATCTGTTCCTAGTCATCGGTTTTCATCTGGATGTAGCAGGCGTCGGGATTGCGACCGTTATATCCCAGCTGGTATCCTGTATCTTGGTACTCCGGTGCCTGCATCACACAGAGAGCAGCTATCAGCTTCACCTTGCAAAGCTTCGGATCAAATCCGTGTATCTGAAGCAGATTTTTGAAGTCGGGGTTCCGGCGGGAATCCAGAGCACGGTAATCAATATTTCAAATGCGATGCTGCAGTCATCGGTCAATTCTTTTGGATCGATCGCAATGGCAGGATATACGGCATCGAATAATATTTTCGGATTCTTATATGTGTCGGTGAACTCCTTCACACAGGCCTGTATGAGCTTCACAAGCCAGAACTACGGAGTGAAGAAATTAAAACGTATGGACAGGGTTCTGATCGACTGTATGATCCTTTCAGTTGTGGTAACTTTGATCCTCGGAAGCAGTGTGTACATATTCGGACCGGAACTTCTGCATATTTACAGTAATCAGGCAGATGTTATCAAATACGGTATGGAGATCTTTTCTTATACAACCGTTACCTATTTCCTGTGCGGTCTGATGGATCTGTTCCCGGGAGCACTGAGAGGAATGGGATATTCCACGGTACCGATGATCCTTTCTATCATCGGTACGGTCGGAGTCCGGATTATCTGGATCTATGGACTGTTCCCTTCACACAGATCACTGACTTTCTTGTTCCTGTCTTATCCGGTATCCTGGATTGCAACGATCATCATGCAGGTGATCTGCTTCTGGTTTGTAAGGAAGAAGATTCACAGGACGATGGTGATTGCGGCAGAGTGATCTTTTTCGAACATATAAAGATATAAAACTCCCGGAGTCTTTGGGGCTCAGGGAGTTTTTTATATCAAAGGATGCAAGACATATTTTGCAGATTATTCTAAAATAAATGTAAAAGGCTGTAACAAAAATGGAATTCATGCGTCTAATAGATAACAGAAGGGAGGTGACAGGTACTTGAAGCTTGAGTTGGAAGAGATTTATAAAACCTATTTTCAGGATGTGTATTATTTCGTTCTCGCAATGAATAAGGATCCGCACATTGCAGAAGAGATCACACAGGAGACATTTTTTAAAGCACTAAAAGGAGTAAAGCATTTTCAGGGAAAATGCAGCATCAAATCCTGGCTGTGTCAGATTGCCAGGAATGAATACATTTCTTATACCAGAAAAAAACACCGTACAGATCAGGGACTGACAGAACAGGCATACAGTGACGGAAAAACGGATGGACCCGAACAACGTATGCTTCGGAAGGACGAAGCCATGACGGTTTATCAGATCCTTCATTATCTGGACGAACCTTATAAAGAGGTATTTACACTAAAGGTACTTGGCGAATTAAATTATAAAGAGATTGCACAGATATTTGGAAAACAGGAGACATGGGCGAGAGTTACCTATCACAGGGCTCGGGTGAAGATACAGGACATTCTGGAAAGGAGGAGTAGATAATGGCAAAGATTCCATGTGAGATCATAAGAGACCTGCTGCCGTTATATCAGGATGATATATGCAGTGAAAAGAGCAGAAATGCAATAGAAGAACATATAAAAGAATGTGAATCGTGCAGAACATATTTGAAAAAAATGGAAGGTGAGATTCCGATAGAAACAGATAAAATAGAAGGCACAGACGAGGAGTGGAAAGGGTTCCGGGAGTTTTCTGAAAAAGTATCAAGAAAATTAAATAGAAGAATCGTTATGGTGTGCGGAGTTGTTTTCCTGATCTGTATGATGCTGACCGTGGCTCTATATTCGGATAGCTTTCAGTCTTATCATTTATCAAGGATTGCGGCAGAAGATATAAAGGTAGAAGAGGTGTATCAGTTAAAGAATGGCAGACTGTATGTACATGTAAAGAGCAAACGCAGAATCACAGGACTGTCTTATCCTCAGACAGATATAGACACAGATACAAATACGGTAGCAGGTAAAGATGCAGTTGGTGCTGTACGCGAACCAAAGAACTCTGTCACATATGGAATATCTATGAATTCGAGTATAAATCCATTGGCAAGAGTGATGTATATTACGTCCAAAGAGTTTGCATATGTCATTCCGTTTGAAGATGGACAGATTATCACAGATAACGGAACAAAGGCATCGGAATTTGACTATGTCGGAAGATCCGGTGAGAAAAAGATCCTGTGGCAGGAAAATGATGAAGTTAAAAAGGCTCCGGCGAGGGTCGAAAAATTTGTGAAGGAATCATTGGAGAAAGAAGAGGATGATCCGGCAGATGAAAATGCGGTGAAAGTATTATGGGTGAATCCGCAGATGCCGCTTCAGTGATATCTGATTTCATTTTCATAAGAATTAGTGAGAATTAGCGGCATTTAGAGGCGTTCAACCATAAGTGGAGTGCTTTTCTGGGAGAAATATGGCATAATAAAGCCGACAGGAGGTGACGCATATGGTTGAACCATTAGAACTTGGAAGGTTTATATCGACATGCAGGAAGGAAAAAAATCTGACGCAGAAGCAGCTGGGAGAAGAACTGGGCGTGACAGACAGAGCTGTGTCAAAATGGGAGAATGGAAAATCATTCCCGGACATCAGTCTGATCGAGCCACTGTGTCAGATACTGGATATCAGTGTCAGTGAATTCATGCTTGGAAAAAGGATTGAACCGGAACACTATCAGGAAGAGACAGAAAAAGCCTGGATTGCATCGCTGGATGAGCCGTTATTGTATAAAATTCAGATGATCATATATATATTAGGAATTGCAGCGGTTGCGGTATTGCAGGTTCCTCTTTTTTCACACGGACCTATGTGTGTGAATATTATATGCTGGGCTGTATGGGGTGCACTGTTCTTT
>OLQP01001366.1_pt1 | contig 11501 bp, 8 predicted proteins | sample 1643181 | NCBI WGS metagenome assembly OLQP01 (sample SAMEA3136710, study PRJEB25190) | human gut metagenome | biome: human gut; feature: human-associated habitat; material: faeces | place: Austria | collected 2013 | reverse complement strand
GACCACAGGCACCTGAAGCCTGCGCGTCTGCCAATTCCGCCACTCCTGCATTTCACTATAAATCAGTCAGTCTCGCTGACTGCCTAATTATCATACCTCATAGAAAAAGAAATGTCAACATAGAATTTGAAATTTTTTAAATTATATTTTCAACTTAGACAATTTGCCAAAACAAAGTTTTTTAGAACAACTTAATTATTTTTAGCACTTTAACCTGTTGAAAAAAGGAAACGCTTATGATACAATCTTGAAGATTTAGATAAAAACAGAAAGGGAGATTATATGAAAGCATTTCTGATATTAGAAGATGGCCATGTGTTCAAAGGAACCAGTATTGGTTCAACAAGAGAAGTCATTAGTGAGATCGTTTTTAACACATCCATGACCGGATATCTCGAAGTAATGACTGACCCATCGTATGCAGGACAGGCTGTCTGCATGACTTATCCTTTGATTGGAAATTACGGAATCTGTTATGAGGACCAGGAATCCAGGAAACCTTGGATCGATGGTTTTATTGTTCGTGAATTATCCCGTATCCCAAGTAACTTCAGAAGCGTGGATACGATTCAGCATTTTCTTGAAAAGCATGATATACCTGGTATTGCCGGTATTGATACTCGTGCTCTCACAAAAATTCTTCGTGAAAAAGGTACCATGAATGGTATGATCACAGTCAACGAAAATTATGATTTAGATGAAATAATCCCCCGTTTAAAAGCATATACAACTGGAAAAGTAGTTGAAAAAGTTACATGCAGTGAGAAGGAAGTACTGAAAGGAAACGGACCGAAGGTTGCTCTTATGGATTTTGGTGCAAAACGCAATATTGCACGTTCTCTGAATGAAAGAGGCTGTCAGGTAACGATTTATCCGGCACTTACATCTGCTGAAGAAATCCTTGCAGACCATCCGGATGGAATCATGCTCAGCAACGGACCTGGAGACCCGAAGGAATGCACTACTATTATAGAAGAAATCCGCAAACTTTATGCGTCAGATGTACCAATTTTTGCAATCTGCCTCGGACATCAGCTGATGGCACTTGCTACAGGCGGTGATACACATAAAATGAAATACGGACACAGAGGAGGCAATCATCCGGTTAAGGATCTTGCAACAGGACGTGTTTATATTTCATCTCAGAACCATGGATACGTGGTTGATGCGGAAACCCTTGAGAAAAAAGGTATTGCAAAACCTGCATTTGTCAATGTAAACGATGGTACAAACGAAGGAATGGCTTATGAAGGCAAAAACATCTTCACGGTACAGTTCCATCCGGAAGCCTGCCCTGGACCGCAGGACTCCAGCTACCTGTTTGACAGATTTATGGAAATGATGGGAGGAACAGATCATGCCGAGAAATAAAGATATACATAAAGTTCTTGTAATTGGATCCGGTCCGATTATCATCGGCCAGGCAGCAGAGTTTGACTACGCTGGTACACAGGCATGCCGTTCTCTGAAAGAAGAAGGCATGGAAGTTGTTCTTCTGAACTCCAACCCTGCTACGATCATGACAGACAAAGACATTGCAGATAAAGTTTATATTGAGCCTCTTACTGTAGAGGTTGTAGAGCAGCTGATCCTTAAAGAAAAACCGGACAGCGTACTGCCGACACTGGGTGGCCAGGCAGGTCTGAACCTTGCAATGGAACTGGAAGAAAAAGGTTTTCTTAAAGAACATAATGTGCGCCTGATCGGTACCACAGCAGAGACGATCAAGAAGGCTGAAGACCGTCAGGAATTCAAAGACACCATGGAAAAAATCGGTGAGCCGGTTGCTGCTTCTAAAGTCGTAACAACAGTAGAAGATGGTGTGGCTTTTACCAAAAAGATAGGATATCCGGTCGTTCTCCGTCCGGCTTACACACTTGGTGGAAGTGGCGGTGGTATCGCTAATAACGAATACGAACTGAGAGAAATCCTCGAGAATGGTCTCAGACTTTCCCGTGTAGGAGAAGTTCTTGTAGAACGTTGTATCGCGGGATGGAAAGAAATCGAATACGAAGTAATGCGTGACAGTGTAGGAAACTGTATTACTGTCTGCAACATGGAAAACATTGACCCGGTTGGTGTACATACAGGTGACTCTATCGTAGTTGCTCCATCTCAGACACTGGGTGACAAAGAATATCAGATGCTTCGTACATCAGCACTGAATATTATCACAGAACTTGGTATCACAGGTGGATGTAACGTACAGTATGCACTGCATCCGGAAAGCTTCGAATACTGTGTTATCGAAGTAAATCCTCGTGTAAGCCGTTCTTCTGCACTGGCAAGTAAAGCTACCGGTTATCCGATTGCCAAAGTTGCAGCGAAGATTGCGCTTGGATATACACTGGATGAAATCCCGAATGCCATTACAGGAAAAACATATGCAAGTTTCGAGCCAATGCTTGACTATTGTGTAGTTAAAATTCCGAGACTTCCATTTGATAAATTCATCACTGCCAAGAGAACACTGACTACTCAGATGAAAGCTACCGGTGAGGTTATGAGTATCTGCCATAATTTCGAAGGTGCACTTATGAAAGCTATCCGTTCTCTGGAGCAGCATGTAGACAGCCTGATGTCCTATGACTTCACAGGTCTGGATGAGGATGAACTGATTGAAGAACTGGCAGTTGTAGATGACCGTCGTATCTGGAAGATTGCGGAAGCAATCCGAAGAGATATTTCCAAAGAATATATCCACAGAATCACAAAGATCGACAGATGGTTTATTGACAAGATTGCAATTCTGGTAGAGATGGAACAGGCTCTGAAAACACAGCCGCTTACAGAAGAACTTCTTCTTGAAGCAAAACGCATGGAATTCCCGGATTATGTGATCGCAAATCTTTGCGGAAGAACAGAAGCAGATATCAAAGCTCTCCGTCAGGGTTATAAGATCACAGCAGCTTACAAGATGGTAGACACCTGTGCAGCTGAGTTTGCTGCCGCAACACCATATTACTATTCTGTGTATGGCGGTCCGGATACAGAAAATGAAGCAGTTGCTGCCCATGATAAGAAAAAAGTTCTTGTTCTTGGTTCTGGACCGATCCGTATCGGACAGGGTATCGAATTTGACTTCTGTTCTGTACATTGTACATGGGCATTCAAAAAAGAAGGCTATGAGACAATTATTGTAAACAATAACCCGGAAACTGTCAGCACAGACTTTGATATTGCAGATAAGCTGTATTTCGAGCCATTGACACCGGAAGATGTGGAGAACATCGTAAATATTGAAAAACCGGACGGAGCAGTTGTGCAGTTCGGTGGACAGACTGCCATCAAGCTTACAGAAGCACTGATGAAGATGGGAGTCAAGATCCTTGGAACATCTGCAGAAGATGTTGATGCTGCAGAGGACCGTGAGCTCTTTGATGAGATCCTTGAAAAATGTGAGATCCCGAGACCGAAGGGACAGACTGTATTCACAGCAGAGGAAGCTAAAAAGGCTGCCAACGAGTTAGGATATCCGGTACTTGTTCGTCCTTCCTATGTTCTTGGTGGACAGGGCATGCGTATTGCAGTCAGTGACGAGGATGTAGAGGAATATATCGGAATCATCAATCAGATTGCACAGGAACATCCGATTCTGGTTGACAAATACCTGATGGGTAAAGAAATCGAAGTCGATGCAGTTTGTGATGGAGAGGATATCCTGATTCCTGGTATCATGGAGCATATTGAACGTGCTGGTATCCATTCCGGAGACAGTATTTCCGTATATCCGGCACAGACGATCAGCCAGAGAGCAAAAGATACAATTGCTGAGTATACACGTCGTCTTGCAAAAGCACTTCATGTAGTTGGTATGATCAATATTCAGTTTATTGTATGTGGCGAAGAAGTATATGTTATCGAAGTAAATCCGCGTTCCAGCCGTACAGTACCATACATCAGTAAGGTAACCGGAATCCCGATCGTACCGTTAGCAACGAAAGTGATCCTTGGATACAAACTCAAAGATATGGGATATACGCCAGGGCTTCAGCCGGAAGCAAAACATATCGCGATTAAGATGCCGGTATTCTCCTTCGAGAAGATCCGTGGCGCTGATATCAGCCTTGGACCAGAGATGAAGTCCACAGGTGAATGTCTTGGTATTGCAGAGAACTTCAACGAAGCTCTGTACAAAGCATTTATCGGAGCCGGAATCAAACTTCCGAAGTATAAGAACATGATCATCACTGTCAAAGATGAAGATCAGCAGGAAGTTGTTCCGATCGCAAGGCGTTTTGAGGCACTTGGATACCGTATCTATGCAACAAGAGGCACAGCAAGAGTCCTCAAAGAAAATGGAATCAAGGCAATCCGTACTAACAAACTGGAACAGCCGGCGCCGAACCTTATGGACCTTATTCTGGGACATAAGATCGATGTTGTTATTGATACACCTCCACAGGGTGTGGAACATCAGAAAGACGGTTTCGTGATTCGTCGAAATGCGATTGAGACAGGCGTTAATGTCCTTACCAGTCTGGACACCGCAGAGGCACTTGTAACCAGTCTTGAGAATACAGATCTTCACAATCTGACACTGATCGATATTGCAACGATCGCAAGCAGATAATCGAATAAAAATGATTTACTGACCGGAGAAGCCGCAGAAGTTTCTCCGGTCTTGTATGTTGCAGAAAAGAAAAGTTAACCAAAGCTTAAACTTTGAATTAAAATGTATGGAAAGGTTTACGAACCACCGAAACTGTAATATACTGATACATGAAAAATAAAACAGAGAGGAAAAGAAACATGAGTGTTTTGGAGTTTATAAAAGTTGTGATCCTCGGCATCGTAGAGGGTATTACTGAGTGGCTTCCAATCAGCAGTACCGGTCATATGATCCTTGTAGATGAGTTTATCAAGATGGATATGACCACAGAATTTAAGGATTTTTTTCTGGTAGTCATTCAGCTGGGGGCGATCCTTGCGGTTGTTGTCCTGTATTGGAGTAAGTTGTGGCCATTTTACATACGACAGATACCCAAGAAGAAAAAGGCACAGATTGCACGTAAGAATCCGTTTTCTCGCATTGTGCTGACTTTTGTGGAGAAATTCTGTGATAAAGATAAATGGATCCTGTGGTTTAAGATTATAGTGGCATGCATCCCGACTATCGTGATCGCGCTTCCATTCAATGATTTTATCGAAGAGAAATTTAACAACTATGTGGTTGTTGCAATTGCACTTATCGTTTATGGTGTGATTTTTATCATTGTAGAAAATTACAATAAACGAAGAAAACCAATCTGTACATCTCTTGAAGATCTGAGTTTTGCCACGGCATTCAAGATTGGTATTTTTCAGGTATTATCTGTTATTCCGGGAACATCCCGTTCCGGTTCCACGATTATTGGAGGTATCCTTGTTGGTACTTCAAGAACGGTTGCAGCAGAATTTACCTTTTTTCTGGCAATTCCGGTTATGTTCGGAGCGAGTCTGCTGAAACTGGTAAAATTCGGCTTCACATTCACTCCGGCAGAGGTTCTTACACTGGTCACCGGCGTTGTGGTTGCATTTTTTGTTTCTATTATCGCCATCAAATTCCTGATGGGATATATTAAGAAACATGATTTCAAGGCTTTTGGCTGGTATCGTATCGTACTTGGTGTTCTTGTGCTGGGCTATTTTGTAGGAAAAAATTTCCTTGGATAATTGAATATAGAAATGAATCAAATTCTGACCAGGCTGCTGTAAAATATTGTTATGGCAGCCTGATTTCGTTGCTGTTCATTCCGTTCACAGCACTTGGCCAAAATGCATTTTAAATCACCTACGGTGATGGCATTTTGACCTGTATGTCTCGGGATTTTGTCATATATATGACAAAACACCTCGCGGAATATTGACTTATGAACACTGATTTGACTTTTAAGAGCATACATGGGATAATAAAAAGAACTATAGAAAATAAAAAATGAAATAGAACGGTCTTCAGACCGGAGAGGATGGTAAATAATGAAAGCAAAACATATAATGCTCGTACTTGGCATGACAATGATACTTACCTTTACAGGATGTGGTTCTTCAAAACCGGTTGTTGAAGTGACACCGACTCCGGCAGCAACACCGACACCGACAGAAGTTCCGGTAACAGTAACACCGGTACCGACATCCACACCGGCTCCGAAAGTGATTGGAGTTAAAACTTCTCAGGCGAAATATATTTATATGACCAATAAGCTGGAGGATGATATCAGAGAAATCTATCTGATGACTTCAGGTGGGGATGACTGGGGCAAGAACCTGATTCCGGCAGAAGCTTCTGTAAAAGCATCTGAACAGGTACAGATGTTCTATACTCCGGATGACACAGTTGTTTCTTCAGATAGTACAGATGAATCAACAGATACAACAACTACAACTGTATATGATATGAAGATCGTTACTGCAAAAGGAGATGTTTACCAGATTTACAGCATTGATCTCAGTGATATGGAAAAAGCATCTCTTGCTTATGATGAAGAAAGCTCCACAGCATATCTTACATACACAAGTCTTGCAGACAAGTCTGAAAAAGATACAAAGGGCAACTCACAGCAGACAGCATCCTCTGATGAATCCGATGACAGTGATACAGAAACTTACAGTAGTGATGACAGCAGCGATGACAGTAGTTATGACAGTGGCTCTTCGGACAGTAGTAGCTATGACAACAGCAGTGACGACAGCAGTGATGACAGTAGTTATGACAGTAGTTCTTCGGATAACAGTGGTTATGATGATGGCAGCAGCTATGATGACAGTGACGACTATGATGACGGAAGCGATGATTATGTTGATGAGGGAAATGATTCAGATTCCTATGACAGTGGCAGTGATGACTGGAACTACTAAAATATTTTGAGGTTCTATAAAAAATTTCTATTGCAAATTGCAGCTGTTAAATTGATTTGAATTTTTATTACAGTTAAAATATTAGCATGAATATTGAACAACATTTGAGAGAAAAGAAGGGAGATATATTCATGAAGAAAAAAATATTAACTGTAATGCTGGCTGGCGTTATGGCAGCAGGAATGAGTGCAGGAAGTGTACAGGCTGCAACAACAGAGGATACAAGCGGAGATCTGTATGTATTTATTGCTGCAAGCCTTGCAAATGCAATGAATGAGATCCAGAAAGATTTTAATGAAGAGTATCCGGATGTTAATATTCTTTTCAATGCAGACAGTTCAGGTACATTACAGACACAGATCGAAGAAGGTTCCAGATGTGATATCTTCTTTTCAGCAGCAACCAAACAGATGGATGCGCTGGTAGATGAGGAACTGGCCAAGAAAGACTCTGTGGTAGATCTCCTGGAGAACAAAGTTGTTCTGATCAAACCAAAGGATGGCGAAACAAAAGTTACAGGTTTCGAAAATATCACAGATGCGAAGAACATTGCGCTTGCGGGCGAGGATGTACCGGTTGGACAGTATTCCCGTGAAATCTTCAAAAACCTTGGCATCGAAGACGATGTTAACAAGATGGAGATCAATGAAGGCAAGAATGTAACAGATGTGCTTGCATCTGTCAGCGAGGGAAGTAACGAAATCGGTATCGTTTATGCGACAGATGCTGCATCCGTTGCAGACAAAGTAGATGTTATCGCAGAAGCTCCGGAAGGTTCTCTGGAAACACCGGTTCTTTATCCGATGGGACTTACTGTAGATGCAGAGGCATCTGACGCAGAAGCAGCTGCTGCAGATGCATTTCTTGAGTACCTGCAGACGGATGATGCCATGAAAGTATTTGAAGAGTATGGGTTTGCCGCATATAAAGCAGATGATAAGAAAGAAGAAACTGCAGAAGATGCAAAGGAAGAGAAAACCGAAGAAACAGATACTGCAGAAGAAGCTAAATAATTATCGATTACATATAAAAGGGGCGGCATATATGTCAGCCCCTTTTTGTACATACAAAAGGAAAGAAAAGAATGGAATTTTTACAGGAAATAAACTGGAGTCCATTGTGGATTTCTTTAAAGACCGGAGCAGTGGCTACGACAATTGCCTTTTTTCTGGGAATTTTCTGTGCACGTAAGATTATGAAGATGAAGCCGGTATCGAGAGCAATATGGGATGGAATCCTGACTATGCCACTGGTGCTTCCGCCGACAGTTGCTGGTTTCTTTTTGCTGGTGATTTTCAGTCTCAGGAGACCTTTCGGAAAATTTCTCATGGAGAATTTTGATTTTAAAGTGGTACAGACATGGAAAGGCTGCGTGATCGCTGCTGCAGTGATTGCATTTCCACTGATGTACCGAAATGCACGGGCTGCTTTTGAACAGGTGGATGTGAATCTGATCTATGCAGGACAGACACTGGGAATGAGTGATCGCAGAATTTTCTGGAAAGTGATTGTTCCGGCGGCTGCGCCGGGAATTGCATCCGGAACTGTTCTGGCATTTGCAAGAGCAATTGGTGAGTATGGAGCGACTTCCATGCTTGCAGGAAACATTCTTGGTAAGACTCGTACAGTGTCCGTTGCAATTGCAGCAGAAACTTCGGCTGGAAATTATGATATAGCCGGGTTCTGGGTTGTGGTAATCGTAGTGATCTCGTTTGTGATCGTGGCACTGATCAATATTGTCTCAGGGCGGGGCATGAAGAGTAGAAGGTGGATCTGATGGCAATACAGGTAAATATAGAAAAGAATTTTAAAGGCTTTGCTCTCAAGTCAGTGTTTGAGAGCAATACATCAGCAACTGGAATCCTCGGTGCATCTGGAAGTGGAAAGAGTATGACACTTCGTTGTATCGCAGGAATTGAGACGCCGGACAGAGGCAAAATCGTAATCAATGGAAGAACAGTTTTTGATTCAGAAAAGAAAATCAATCTGAAGCCGCAGGAGCGTCGGATTGGGTACCTGTTTCAGAATTATGCATTGTTTCCGACAATGACAGTAAAAGATAATATTCTGTGTGGTTATCGTGGTGAGAAGGGACAGAGAGAAGAAAAAGTCAGAGATTTTATGAAAAGATATCAGTTGGAGGTACTGGAAAACCGTTATCCATCACAACTTTCCGGTGGACAGCAGCAGAGAGTTGCTCTGGCAAGAATGATGATCGGTGAGCCGGAAGCAATCCTTCTGGATGAACCTTTTTCTGCACTGGATGGATATTTGAAGGATGTACTGCAAAAAGATATGCAGGAATTTCTAAAACAGTATCAGGGAGATATGCTGATGGTCACACATAGTCGAGATGAGGCCTTCAGATTTTGCAATGAGCTGATGCTTCTAAAAGATGGCAAGACACTGATATTTGGTGATACAAGAAAATTATTTGAACAGCCACAGCTTCTGGAAGCAGCAAGACTGACCGGCTGCAAAAACAGTTCGAGAATTGAACGTATGGGAGAATATCAGGTATTTGCTCTGGACTGGGGAATATCTCTTCGTACAGAGCAGAAGGTGGAACTGGATATGACACATATCGCAATCCGCGGTCACTGGATTCGTCCGTCAGAGAAGGCGGGAGAAAACTGCCTGGTATTTGAAGCGGCAGAGTATGTGGAGACAACCTTTGAACATCAGTATCTGGTGAAAAGTCCGGGAATGGAAGACGGGGCAGTTCTCTGGTGGATGCGCCCGAAAAAAAGTTTTACGGACGGGCATGATAAGAACCTGCCGAAATATCTCTATCTTCCACCTGAACACCTGATGCTCCTGAAATAAAAATGACTCCCCCTCAGGTTCTGTTCTGATATCGCAGATACCGGGACACAAGCATGGCAAGCTTAAAGGTCATAGCATCTTCGAAGGTACGGAGATCAAGTCCAAACCGTTTCTGTATCTTTTCAAAACGATACACAAGCGTATTCCTATGCACATACAACTGTCTGGATGTCTCCGACAGATTCAGATTATTCTCAAAGAAAGTACGGATGATCGCCAGTGTCTCTCCGTCGATGGAATCCAGTGATTCATCTCCGAAAATTTCCTGGATGAACATTTCACAGATGGAAACCGGAAGCTGGTAGAGCAGTCGGCCAATACCGAGAGTGCGATATCCGAAGACATTGCGTTCGGCATAGAAAATTTTACCAATCTCAAGAGCGGTGCGGGCTTCTTTGTATGCATTGGAAAGATCTTTCAGGTCATTTGCCGTGTTGCTGTAAGCAACCCAGGCCTGTGTCATGGCTTCTGTGCCCAGCATATCTACAAGCATATGTGCAATATTTTCCAGATCGTCATATGTTTCTGCAGATGTCAGTTCACGGACGACGATAATGCCACGATTATCGATAGAAGTGATGAAATCATGCGTGCGTGCAGAAAATATATTTTTGATGGTAGCCAAGGCGTGTTCATCCTTGGACTGACGGGTTTCAACGAGAAAGACAGCTCTCCTTGCACTGGAAGAAATATGAAGTTTGCGTGCCCGGTTAAAGGCTTCTACATCTGTATAATCTCCAAGGAGCAGTTTCTGCATAAAGGCATTTTTGTCATTTTTTTCGGCATAACTTTCCAGGATACTCTCAATCTGGCAGACAGCCAGTTCGCCAATCGTGGAAACAGAATCTTCGCTTCCCCACACAATGAGAAGAAGCTGTTCATTTTTTTCTGTTATTTTGTAGAGACAGCAGGTGGCATTTGACAGACAAAGAGCAGTGCTGTTTCGGAATTCTTCCAGTTTGGATTCTGCTGGAAGGCGGCGGTCACAGGTGGTGACCAAAATGGAATTATCTTCCTGAAGAAGACAGAAATCGAAATGACTGATGCGTTTCCAGTCATCCATATATTTTTGTAGTGTTCTCTGTACTGACATTGAACCATCCTTTCTGAAAATAGTTTTCTGAAAAAAAGACCCGGGGTAAATTGCCCCGGGTCTGATATTCTGATTGAATCTTAGTTTGTGATAACCAGTTCGGTATCTTTGTCGAAGAAATGAGTTTTTTCCATATTGAAATCGAATTTAACCGGATCACCTGTTTTTGCTTTTGTGCCTGGATCAACACGAGCTGTGATCTGAGTTCCGTTTACATCGAAGTACAGGAATACTTCTGCACCAAGAAGCTCGTATACTTTAACAGTAGAAGACATGGAACCGTCAGCTCTGTCTGCAACATCTTCCGGACGGATACCCATAACAACTGTTTTTCCTACATAGCCGCCATCTTTAAGAGCTTTTGCTTTAGCAGCCGGGATAACAAGTTCGTCTTTGCCGATTACTGCAACAAGATCGGAACCTTTTTCTTTGATTTCTGCATCCAGGAAGTTCATCTGCGGGGATCCCATGAATCCAGCTACGAACAGGTTGCCTGGTTTCTGGTACAGATTCTGAGGAGTATCTACCTGCTGAACAACGCCGTCTTTCATAACAACGATTCTGGTACCAAGTGTCATAGCCTCTGTCTGGTCATGTGTTACATAGATGATGGTAGCACCAAGTCTCTGATGGATCTTGGAGATCTCGATACGCATCTGTACACGAAGCTTAGCATCCAGGTTGGAAAGAGGCTCATCCATAAGGAATACCTTAGGATTACGAACGATAGCACGTCCCATAGCAA
>OLQP01001362.1_pt1 | contig 11516 bp, 8 predicted proteins | sample 1643181 | NCBI WGS metagenome assembly OLQP01 (sample SAMEA3136710, study PRJEB25190) | human gut metagenome | biome: human gut; feature: human-associated habitat; material: faeces | place: Austria | collected 2013 | reverse complement strand
CAACGCAGATTCCCGCCGTCCAAGAATCAGCTCCCCTCCTGCAGAAGCAGAGCCATCCAGCATCCCCTTCCCCGGCTGGTGCTTCCGGTGAGAAATAGTGTCGTTTGACGGTTGGTTGTGGGTCGTCAGCGCTGCGCTGGACGACTGCAATGGCTGAGTTTGTGTTTGGTTGGGGGGACGGCTGAGGCGCTGCGCTGTCAGCCTGGATTGCTGATGTGCTGGGATTGCGGATGTACTGGGATTGCGGATGTACTGGGATTGCGGATGTGCTGGGATTGCGGATGTGTTGGGATTGCGGATGTGCTGGGATTACTGATGTGCTGGGATTGCTGATGTGCTGAGATTGTGGATATGATGAAATATGACAATTGTAATATTGTATAGAAATAAGTGGATTTTTGGTAAAATTCGTGTAATAATGATGTTACTATCAGAAATGAGAGTGACGATGGCTTTGGAATATCGTAAAATTGTAAATAAGAATGAATTTTCAGAAAGGGGTTGGATTTATGGGTCTTATCAGAGCGGCTGTGGGTGCAGCGGGTGGTACGTTGGCGGATCAGTGGAAGGAGTTTTTTTACTGTGAGGCTATGGATAAAGAAGTGATGGTTGTGAAGGGGACGAAGAGGTCTTCTTCCAGGTCTTCCAATAAGCATGGGAGTGATAATGTTATTTCCAGCGGCAGCGGGATCGCTGTGGCGGATGGTCAGTGTATGATGATCGTGGAGCAGGGAAAGGTTGTTGAGGTTTGTGCGGATCCGGGAGAGTATACGTATGATGCTTCTACGGAGCCGAGTATTTTTTCAGGTAGTCTGGGTGACGGAATCAGGAAGACCTTTGATACGATCGGGAAGAGGTTTGCTTTTGGCGGCGATACGGGTAAGGATCAGAGGGTGTATTATTTTAATACCAAGGAGCTTGTGGATAACAAGTTTGGTACTGCTAATCCGATCCCGTTCCGGGTTGTGGATTCCAGGATCGGGTTGGATGTGGATGTGGCTGTGAGATGTCATGGTGTTTATTCCTACAGGATCGCGGATCCCCTTCTTTTTTATACGAATGTGTGTGGAAATGTAGAGCGGGAGTATACCAGAGAGGAGCTGGACGGACAGCTGAAGGCGGAGTTTATCAGTGCGCTGCAGCCTGCTTTCGGAAGGCTTTCGGAGCTGGAGATGCGTCCGAATCAGATTGTGACTCATAATACGGAGCTGGAGAATGCCATGAATGAGGTGCTTTCTGCCAAGTGGGAGGAGCTTCGTGGGCTTAAGGTGGTCAGTGTGGCACTTGGTTCTGTGACATTGCCGGATGAGGATGCCGAGATGATCAAGCAGGCTCAGCGTACGGCTATGATGCGTGATCCTGCTATGGCTGCGGCTACTCTGACCGGGGCCCAGGCGGATGCTATGAAGGCTGCGGCTTCTAATTCAGCAGGGGCTATGACTGGCTTTATGGGCATGGGTATGGCTGCTAATGCAGGTGGTCTGAATGCTCAGCAGTTGTTTGAGATGGGCCAGAAGCAGCAGGCGCAGCAGCAGAGTGTACAGCAGCAGGCAGCGCAGCCGGTTTCGCCGGTAGGGAACGGAGCAGGGGCTGCGGCTGGTTCCTGGACCTGCAGTTGTGGTGCGGTTTCTTCGGGGAAATTCTGTCCGGAGTGTGGTGCATCGCGTCCGGTGGAGGACAGCTGGACCTGTTCCTGCGGTACGGTGAATAAAGGCAAGTTCTGTATGAACTGCGGAGCGAAGAAACCGGAGAAGAAGATGCAGTATCGCTGCAGCAGGTGCGGATGGGAACCGGCAGATCCGGAGAATCCACCGAAATTCTGCCCGGAGTGCGGTGATCCGTTCGGACCGGAGGATGCAGTATAGATCAGAAAGAGAGATGGTCAGGAGCAAAATGCAGGGTAACTCCTGCCGGTTGTTGGATACAGAATGATGAAGTGAGGTGAATATATGGCGAAGATGCAGGAGTTTAAGTGTCCGTGCTGTGGTGGCTCCATAGAGTTTGACAGTTCTGTGCAGAAGATGAAGTGTCCGTTTTGTGATACGGAGTTTGATGTTGGTACGTTATCGGAATATGCCCAGACTGTGGAGGAAGAGCAGCCTGAGGATATGAGCTGGTCGGATGAGGCCGGCAGTGAGTGGCAGGACGGGGAGAGTGAGGGGCTGCGTACCTATGTGTGCAAGTCCTGTGGCGGTGAGATCGTGGGAGATGCCAACACGGCAGCAACGGCCTGCCCGTTTTGCGGAAGTCCGGTGGTAATGACCGGGCAGCTGTCCGGTGCACTGAAGCCGGATTATGTGATCCCGTTTAAGCTGGACAAGAAAGCGGCAAAGGAGAGGCTGAAAAAGCATCTTACCGGTAAGAGGCTTTTGCCGAAAGCATTTAAGTCAGAGAATCATATCAGCGAGGTTAAGGGCATCTACGTTCCGTTTTGGCTGTATGACACAGACGCAGATGCAGATATCCGTTACCGTGCAACAAAGACCCGGTTCTGGAGCGATAGTGATTATGATTATACGGAGACCAGCTATTATGCAGTACACAGAAGTGGTTCTCTTGGTTTTGATCATGTACCGGTGGATGGCTCTGCCAGCATGGAAAATGATCTGATGGAGTCTATAGAGCCTTTTGATTTCAAAGAAGCGGTGGATTTTCAGACTGCGTATCTGGCTGGATATTTTGCAGATAAATATGATGTGACAGCGAGCGAGTGTGAGGAACGTGCCAATGAGCGTATCCGCCGCAGCACAGAGGCTGCATTCCGGGATACGGTGAGAGGATACGCCAGTGTGGCACCGGAGAATACCAGTATCCGGCTTCATAACGGGACAACGAAATATGCGTTATATCCCGTATGGATCCTGCAGACGAAGTGGAAGGGTGATAATTACATATTTGCCATGAATGGTCAGACAGGGAAATTTGTGGGAAATCTGCCTACAGACAAGAACGCTTTTGCACGATGGTTCCTGGGAACAACGGGGGTCGTGGGTGTGATCACTTATATTATCCTGTATCTGATCTGGGCTTTGTAGGGAGGTGGATGCCATGAAAAAAAGAATATCTGTATTTTTGATATCGATCCTTTTGTGTCTGGCATGTGCTTTTCCAGTATGGGCAGGCACCGTAAGCCGTCTGGATGACCAGGCGGGCCTTCTGGATGCAGAGCAGCAGGAGAGCCTGAGCAGTACTCTGGATGAGATCAGTGAGCGAGATCAGGTAGATGTTGTGGTCGTTACCGTTAACAGTCTTGAGGGAAAAACGGCCCAGGCGTATGCGGAGGATTATTTTATTGACCATGGATATGGACAGGGGGAAAATGGTGACGGTATTTTATTCCTGTTGGATATGGGAGACCGTAACTGGGCCATTGCAACACACGGATATGCGATAGAAGTGTTTACGGATGCCGGACAGTCCTACATCATGGATCAGGTGAAGCCTTATTTAAGTGACGGTGATTATAACGAAGCGTTTCATAAGTTTGCCACGGAATGCGATGATTTTATCACGCAGGCAGATGAGGCAGAGCCATACGATGTGGAAAACCTTCCAGATGAGCCTTTTGCGGTTGGGATAAACCTGCTGATCGCTCTTGCTGTGGGGCTTGTGGCAGGATTACTGGTGACCGGAAATATGAGAAGAAAGCTGAAAACTGTGCGAAAACAGGATCGGGCGGCTTCTTATGTGCGGCAGGGCAGTATGAATGTGACCAGAAGTAATGATTTTTACCTCTACAGTACGGTATCAAAATCCGCAAAACCGAAAAATGAGGATAATAACGGTGGTTCCAGCACCCATACCTCATCTTCCGGTGATACCTTCGGTGGTTCCAGCGGGAAATTCTGAGAAGATCATCAGGAAAAACAGAATATGATAAAAAAAGAAAGACTGCTGTACCGGAATGGTAGGGCAGTTTTTCTTTTTTCTGTGTGCGAAAGTATGTCTCTGTGGCGGCAGAAACAGGGAATTGCCGTTTATTTTTTGCATTCCGGAAATAACTTTATCTATTTAATAGGTTGAAATCCGTCGAAAAGTGCGTTATGATAATAACAATTATCCACACCAGTGCGTTAAAATTTTACAGCACAGGGGAAATCGGAGGAGTGAATAAAATGGAGTACAAGATTGCCCTGATTCCGGGAGACGGAATCGGTCCGGAGATTGTTGCCGAGGCCAAAAAAGTTTTAGACAGAGTATGTGAGAAATACAGTCATAAATTTTCATACACAGAGGTTCTTTTAGGAGGGGCATCCATTGATGCTCACGGAGTACCTCTTACAGAGGAAGCCATTGCCCAGGCAAAAGCTTCTGATGCAGTACTGATGGGTTCCATTGGCGGTGATGCCAAGACATCCCCGTGGTACAAGCTGGAGCCGTCCAAACGCCCGGAGGCAGGTCTTCTTGCGATACGTAAGGCGTTGAACCTGTTTGCAAACCTTCGTCCGGCTTATCTTTACAATGAGCTTCGTGATGCCTGCCCGCTCCGTGATGAGATCATCGGAGATGGTTTTGACATGATCATCGTAAGAGAGCTTACAGGAGGTCTTTATTTCGGAGCAAGAAAGACTACTGAGGAGAACGGAGTCCGCACAGCGGTAGATACTCTTTCTTATAATGAGAATGAGATCCGCCGTATTGCCATTAAGGCATTTGAGATCGCACGTAAGAGAAGAAATAAGGTTACAAGTGTAGATAAAGCCAATGTTCTTGATTCTTCCAGACTCTGGAGAAGTGTAGTGGAGGATGTGGCAAAGGATTATCCGGATGTAACACTGGAGCATATGCTGGTTGATAACTGTGCAATGCAGTTGGTACGTGATCCGAAGCAGTTTGATGTTATCCTTACAGAAAACATGTTTGGAGATATCCTCTCTGATGAGGCAAGTATGGTGACCGGTTCCATCGGAATGCTTTCCTCCGCAAGCTTAAATGAGACAAAGCTTGGTCTCTATGAGCCGAGCCATGGTTCTGCACCGGATATCGCAGGCCAGAACAAGGCAAACCCCATCGCAACCATTCTTTCCGCTGCCATGATGCTGAGATATTCTCTGGATCTTGATAAAGAAGCAGATGCTGTGGAAACAGCAGTACAGAAGGTTCTTACAGAGGGTTACAGAACAGGAGATATCATGTCTGACGGATGCAAGCTTGTCGGAACCAGAGAGATGGGCGATCTGATCGCAGATGCCATTGCATAAATAAAGCGGGACAGAAAGAAGAAAACGAAACAGAACAGAAAGAACCGGTACCTGGAAGAGGAAGTCTATAAACAGATACCGGATCCTATCGTAAAGAATAAAAAGGAGAGACCTTAAAAATGAAAAGTGATACCGTAAGAAAAGGCACACAGCAGGCACCACATCGTTCCCTGTTCAATGCCCTTGGAATGACAAAGGAAGAAATGGACAAACCACTGGTAGGAATCGTAAGCTCTTATAACGAGATCGTACCGGGACATATGAACCTTGACAAAATTGTAAATGCTGTAAAGCTCGGCGTTGCAATGGCTGGCGGCACACCGGTTGTATTTCCGGCGATCGCAGTATGTGACGGAATCGCAATGGGACACGTTGGCATGAAATATTCCCTTGTAACACGTGACCTGATCGCAGATTCCACAGAGGCCATGGCACTGGCTCATCAGTTTGATGCCCTGGTCATGGTTCCCAACTGTGACAAAAACGTACCTGGCCTTCTGATGGCAGCAGCAAGGATCAACGTTCCTACTGTATTCGTAAGTGGCGGCCCGATGCTTGCCGGCCATGTAAAAGGACACAAAACAAGTCTTTCCAGCATGTTCGAGGCAGTAGGCTCTTATGCAGCAGGAACCATCACAGCAGATGATCTGGAAGAATTCGAGAATAAAACCTGCCCGACCTGCGGATCATGTTCCGGTATGTACACTGCGAACAGCATGAACTGCCTGACAGAGGTTCTCGGTATGGGACTGAAAGGAAACGGTACCATCCCGGCAGTATACTCTGAACGTATCCGTCTTGCAAAGCATGCAGGAATGCAGGTAATGGAAATGTACAGAAGGAACATCCGCCCAAGAGACATTATGACAAAAGAGGCAGTTTTAAATGCACTTACAGTAGATATGGCACTTGGATGCTCCACAAACAGTATGCTTCATCTTCCGGCTATCGCACATGAGATCGGAATGGACTTTGATATCAGCTTTGCAAATGAGATCAGTGAGAAGACTCCGAACCTTTGCCACCTTGCACCGGCAGGCCCGACCTACATGGAAGACCTTAATGAGGCCGGCGGTGTCTATGCGGTCATGAATGAGCTGAATAAGCTGGGACTTCTCCATACAGAGTGTATGACAGTAACCGGAAAAACAGTAGGTGAGAATATCAAAAACTGTGTAAACCTGAATCCGGAGGTTATCCGCCCTATCGACAATCCGTATACAAAGACAGGCGGACTTGCCGTACTGAAAGGAAACCTTGCACCGGATGGTGGCGTTGTAAAACGTTCTGCAGTTGTACCGGAGATGCTGGTACATGAAGGTCCTGCACGTGTATTTGACAGCGAGGATGACGCAATTGTTGCCATCAAGAGCGGTAAGATCGTAGAGGGAGATGTTGTGGTTATCCGCTATGAGGGACCAAAGGGTGGCCCTGGAATGAGAGAGATGCTGAACCCTACATCTGCCATCGTGGGAATGGGACTTGGTTCTTCTGTAGCCCTGATCACCGACGGACGTTTCAGCGGTGCATCCAGAGGAGCCGCTATCGGACACGTATCACCGGAGGCAGCAGTAGGCGGCCCGATCGCACTGGTTGAGGAAGGCGATATCATCAGCATCAATATTCCGGAGCTGAAACTGGAGATCAAGGTTTCAGATGAAGAGATGCAGGCTAGAAGAGAAAAATGGCAGCCAAGAGAGCCGAAGGTGACAACCGGATATCTGGCAAGATACGCTTCCATGGTAACATCCGGAAACCGTGGTGCGATCCTGGAAGTACCGAAAGCAAAATAAGGAGGAACGAAAGATATGCAGCTTACAGGTGCAGAGATCATCGTAGAATGTCTGAAGGAACAGGGCGTTGATACCGTATTTGGATATCCGGGCGGCGCGATTCTGAATGTTTACGATGCCTTATATGAATACAAAGATGAGATCACACATGTACTGACCTCCCACGAGCAGGGTGCATCCCATGCTGCTGACGGTTATGCAAGAGCGACTGGAAAGGTGGGTGTCTGCCTGGCAACCTCCGGTCCAGGAGCAACTAACCTGGTAACAGGGATCGCGACTGCATACATGGATTCCGTACCGATGGTAGCCATTACTGCAAACGTAGGAAGACCACTCCTGGGAAGAGATTCTTTCCAGGAGGTTGATATCGCAGGTATCGTAATGCCTGTAACAAAATACAGTTTCATCGTAAAGAATATCGAAGATCTTGCAGATACGTTAAGAAGAGCATTTTATATTGCAAAAAGCGGAAGACCCGGCCCGGTGCTTGTGGATGTCCCGAAGGATATCACAGGAATGAAATATGAATATGAGCCATGCCCTCCGGCTACGGTTAACCGTGAGATCAAAAGTATCCGTAAAGAAGATATTGATCAGGCACTGGAAATGATCAGAGAGGCAGAGAAACCGTTTATTTTTGTTGGCGGCGGATGTGTGATCTCTGGTGCTGACCAGGAAGTACGTGAGCTGGCTCGCAGGATCCAGGCTCCTGTCTGCGATACTCTGATGGGCAAGGGTACCTTCCCGGGAGAAGATCCTCTCTATACAGGTATGGTAGGTATGCACGGAACCAAGACTTCCGATCTTGGCGTAACAGAGTGCGATCTTCTTATTGTTCTCGGTGCACGCTTCAGTGACCGTGTAACAGGAAATACCAAAACTTTTGCACATAATGCAAAAATCCTTCAGATCGATGTGGATGCTGCGGAGATCAATAAAAATATCAAAGTGGATGCCAGTGTGATCGGTGATGTGAAGGAAGTGCTGAAACGCCTTCTGGAGGAAATTCCGAAGAAAGAACATCCGGAGTGGATCGCACATATCCAGGAATTGAAATCAAAATATCCGCTGAATTATGATCACACACAGCTTACAGGTCCGTATATTATAGAGAAGCTTTATGAGTTGACCAACGGTGATGCGATCATCTCCACAGATGTTGGACAGCATCAGATGTGGGCGGCGCAGTATTATAAATACAAAGAGCCGAGAACTCTTCTTACTTCCGGCGGACTTGGAACCATGGGCTATGGCCTTGGCGCTGCAATTGGCGCGAAGATGGGCAGACCGGAAAAAACAGTTGTAAATATAGCAGGTGACGGATGCTTCCGTATGAATATGAATGAGCTGGCAACAGCTGCACGCTGTGGCAGACAGCTGATCCAGATTGTTATGAACAATCATGTACTGGGAATGGTGCGTCAGTGGCAGACGCTTTTCTATGGAAAGAGATACTCTTCCACAGTACTGGATGACGCCGTTGATTTTGTGAAATTATCAGAGGCGCTGGGTGCAAAAGCCATTCGTGTGACAAAGATGGAGGATGTGGAGCCTGCACTTAAGATGGCACTGGCAGCAGAGGGACCTGTCGTTCTGGATTGCTGGATCGATCAGGATCTGAGTGTGTTCCCGATGGTACCGGCTGGTGCGAACCTTGATGATGTATTTGACGAGGAGGATATGAAGAAACATGAGTAGAGTGTATAATTTTTCTGCCGGACCGGCAGTGCTTCCAGAGGAAGTACTCAAAGAAGTAGCGGATGAGATGATGGATTATAACGGCACAGGAATGTCTGTTATGGAAATGAGCCACAGAAGTGCAGCTTTTCAGGAGATCATTGATACTGCAGAGAAAGATCTCCGCGAGCTTATGAACATTCCGGATAACTACAAGGTACTTTTCCTTCAGGGAGGAGCATCCCAGCAGTTTGCCATGATCCCGATGAACCTCATGAAAAACAAGGTCGCAGATTATATCGTAACAGGACAGTGGGCAAAAAAAGCTTATCAGGAAGCTCAGAAATACGGAAAAGCAAACAAGATCGCATCTTCTGAAGATAAAACCTTCAGCTATATCCCGGACTGCAGTGATCTGCCGATCAGCCCGGATGCAGACTACGTATACATCTGTGAGAACAACACCATTTACGGCACAAAATTCAAAAAACTTCCAAACACAAAAGGTAAGACTCTGGTAGCAGATGTATCCTCCTGTTTCCTGTCTGAGCCGGTGGATGTAAGCAAATATGGTATTATCTATGGCGGTGTTCAGAAGAACATCGGACCGGCAGGTATGGTTATCGTGATCATCCGTGAGGATCTGATCACAGAGGATGTTCTTCCGGGAACCCCAACCATGCTTACTTATAAGACACATGCAGACGCAGGCTCTCTTTACAATACGCCGAATGCTTACTGCATCTATGTATGCGGAAAAGTATTCAAATGGCTGAAGAAGATGGGCGGTCTGGAAGTGATGAAGCAGCGCAATGAGGAAAAAGCCAAAATCCTTTATGATTACCTGGATTCCAGCAAGCTGTTCAAAGGAACTGTAGTTCCGGAAGACAGATCCCTTATGAATGTACCGTTCGTAACCGGTGACAAGGAAATGGATGCCAAGTTTGTTAAAGAGGCAACTGAAGCAGGACTTGTAAACCTGAAAGGACACCGTACTGTTGGCGGAATGCGTGCCAGCATCTACAATGCCATGCCAAAGGCCGGCGTAGAGGCACTGGTTGCATTCATGAAAAAATTCGAGGAGGAGAATGCATAATGTTCCAGTATCATTGCCTGAATCCGATCGCTGAAAAAGGTCTGAAACTTTTTGGCGATAATTATAAAAAAACAGAGACAGCTGACCAGTGTGACGCAATCCTTGTAAGAAGTGCAAAAATGCACGACATGGAGCTGCCGAAGAGCGTTTGCGCAGTTGCACGTGCAGGTGCAGGCGTCAATAATATTCCGGTTAAGGAGTATGCAGAGAAGGGTGTTGTTGTATTCAACACGCCTGGAGCCAATGCAAACGGCGTAAAAGAGCTGGTACTTGCAGGTATGCTCCTTGCATCCAGAGATATCGTAGGAGGTATCGAGTGGGTTGCACAGGAGAAAGATAAAGAGCACATCGGCAAGCTTGCCGAGAAGCAGAAAAAACAGTTCGCAGGATGCGAGATCAGCGGCAAAAAGCTTGGTATCATCGGTCTTGGAGCCATTGGAGCCATGGTGGCAAACGCAGCATGCGGTCTTGGCATGGAAGTATATGGCTATGACCCATATCTTTCTATTGATGCGGCATGGAACCTGTCCAGAACCATCAAGCACAGCAAGAGCCTGGATGAGATCTACAGCCAGTGCGATTATATCACCATTCATGTGCCGCTTCTTGACAGCACTAAGAAGATGATCAACAAAGAAGCTTTCGATAAGATGAAGGACGGCGTAGTTCTTCTGAATTTTGCAAGAGATCTTCTTGTTGATGAGGATGCGCTGATCGAGGCTGTTGAGAGTGGCAAGGTTAAGAAGTATGTAACTGACTTTGCAAATGAGACAGTTGCAGGACGCGAGGGTATTCTGGTAACTCCGCATCTTGGTGCGTCTACAGAGGAATCTGAAGAAAACTGTGCAGAGATGGCTGTAAAGGAGATCCGCGATTACCTTGAGAATGGTAATATCAAAAATTCAGTTAATTATCCGAACTGTGATATGGGTACCTGTGTGGCTGTTGGAAGAATCTCTCTTGCGCACAGCAACACACCGAATATGATCAGTCAGGTTACCAAGATCCTTGGATCTGAGGGACTGAATATTGCGGATATGACGAATAAGAGTAAAGGGGAGTTTGCTTATACTCTTATTGATCTTGAGAGTGCGGCATCTGCTAAGGCGTTGGATGAACTCAAGGAGATTGAGGGAATGTACAGGGTGCGTGTTGTTAAGTAAAGGAACAAGAGGTTAGAAATACTTTTTTTTAAATACTGTGTGGCGTTTGCTTTTTTGGCGAATGGTGCACAGTATTTTTTTTGAGGAAAAAAGGAAAACCGCAAAGGGGCCGCAAAGCCGCGGCCCCTCTGCACACCCCTCGGGCTTTTTTTAGGAGTGCTTGGTTGTGGAGGACGGGAGTTTGGTTGACTTGTGTCTGTATGCGACGGTGCTGGGAACGAAAGGTTGAGCCGATGGAGGAGAACGGCCTGACGGGGTTGTTGAGAGTGAAAAAGTCTTGAGGCCGTTATAGGTATGTGACGGTATTGGATGTGGAAGGTTGAGCCGAGAGTGAGGGTGGGAGGGCGTTGGTAGGTCTCGATGTGCGGGGCACATCTGCGGATTTTTTGGAATAATATAGAAGTGAATTTGAGCGGTAAATATATCAAATGCAGATATATCAAATGATCAAATTCAAATATATCAAATGATCAAATGTAAATATATCAAATTCAAATATATCAAATGATCAAATGTAAATATATCAAATGCAAATATATCAAATGCAAATATATCAAATGCAAATATATCAAATGCAAATATATCA
>OLQP01001349.1_pt1 | contig 11668 bp, 10 predicted proteins | sample 1643181 | NCBI WGS metagenome assembly OLQP01 (sample SAMEA3136710, study PRJEB25190) | human gut metagenome | biome: human gut; feature: human-associated habitat; material: faeces | place: Austria | collected 2013 | reverse complement strand
AACAGCGCTTCCGACAGCTGTACTGGCAGAGGCGAAAAGTGATGAAAAAGAACTGACAAAAGTAACGTTGAACGAGGTAGCTCATTCTGTTTTTTATGCGCCTCAGTACGTTGCCATTGAAAAGGGGTATTTTGCAGACCAGGGTCTGGATGTGGAACTGGTGACTGGTTTTGGAGCGGATAAGGTTCTGACAGCTTTGATCTCCGGGGAAGCGGATATTGGATTTATGGGAGCGGAGGCCTCTATTTACGCGTATCAGGAGGGAGCCACAGATCCGGCAGTGAACTTTGCCCAGCTGACTCAGCGTGCAGGAAATTTCCTGGTGGCAAGAGAAGAGATGACGGATTTTCAGTGGAGTGATCTGAAGGGGAAAAAAGTGCTTGGCGGTCGAAAAGGCGGTATGCCGGAAATGGTTTTTGAGTATATTCTGAAACAAAACGGACTTGACCCGCAGAAGGATCTTTCCATTGACCAGAGTATTGATTTCGGTTCTACGGCAGCAGCTTTTGCAGGGGATGACTCTGCGGATTTTACAGTAGAGTTTGAGCCTTCTGCTACAGCTCTGGAAAAGGAGGGAACCGGTCATGTGGTTGCTTCGCTTGGGGTGGAGTCCGGATATGTGCCTTATACTTCTTACAGCGCAAAAACCAGCTATCTGAAAGAGTATCCGGATGTAATACAGAAGTTTACAAATGGTCTTCAGATGGGAATGGAGTTTGTGCGGGAGCATACACCGGAGGAGATCGCGCAGGTGATTGCGCCTCAGTTTCCGGAAACTGATATGGAAACGCTTACAACTATTGTAAAACGTTATCATGAACAGGATACCTGGAAAGAAAATCTTATATTTGAAAAGGAAAGCTTTGAGCTTTTGCAGGATATTCTGGAGGATGCAGGGGAACTAAGCAGGAGAATGCCCTATGAAAAGCTTGTTACAGTGGAATATGCGGAAAAAGCAGCAGAATGACAGAAATCTGCGATTTTTGATATTGACACTTTTTTTCTCCTGTGACACTATTAAATAAGAAAACGGAAGGAGAAAAAATATGTCGGACAAAAGACAATGCGGTGTGCTGCTGCCTGTCAGCAGCCTGCCGTCAAAATATGGAATCGGATGTTTTTCAAAAAGCGCCTATGATTTTGTAGACGCATTGAAGGCGGCAGGACAGAGCTGCTGGCAGATTCTGCCTCTGGGTCCTACCAGCTATGGTGATTCGCCCTATCAGTCATTTTCCACCTTTGCAGGCAATCCTTATTTTATCAGTCTGGAAGACCTGATCGAAGAGGGAGTTCTCACGCAAAAGGAGTGTGACGCAGTGGATTTTGGCAGTGATCCTGCCAGTGTGGATTATGCGAAGCTGTATAAGGGCCGGATTATTCTTCTTCGAAAGGCTTATGAGCGCAGTAATGTGGGGGAAAACGAGGAATTCAGACGCTTTCAGGAAGAAGAAGCCTGGTGGCTGAAGGACTATGCGCTTTTTATGGCTGTGAAGCAGAGATTTGAGGGAAAGCCCTGGAGTGAATGGGCGGAGGATATCCGCCTCAGATGGCAGAATGCTCTGGATTATTACAGACGTGAGCTGTACTTTGAAATTGAATTTCAGGAGTATATGCAGTTTAAATTCAGGCAGCAGTGGATGAAGCTGAAAGCCTATGCCAATAAACAGGGAATTGAGATCATTGGAGATATTCCCATTTATGTTGCCATGGACAGTGCAGATACCTGGGCAAACCCGTGGCTGTTTAAGCTGGATGAAAATAATTGCCCCACACAGGTTGCCGGTTGTCCTCCGGACGGTTTTTCAGCAACGGGACAGCTTTGGGGGAATCCCCTTTATAACTGGGAGGTGCACAGAAACTCCGGATTTGAGTGGTGGATCAAACGGATCGAAAACTGTTTCCGCCTTTATGATGTAGTAAGAATCGACCATTTCCGTGGATTTGATGAGTATTATGCAATTCCTTATGGGGATAAAACTGCGGAACACGGATGGTGGGAAAAAGGACCGGGCATTGATTTGTTCCGGGCAGTTTCTGTAAGGCTGGGGGCAAGAAAGATTATTGCGGAAGATCTGGGATATATGACAGATTCTGTGAAGCGTCTTGTAGAGGAAAGCGGCTATCCCAATATGAAGGTTATTGAGTTTGCTTTTGATGAAAGAGACACAGGAAATGCAAGCGATTACCTTCCTCATAATTATCCGGAAAACTGCGTGGTTTATACAGGTACACATGACAATGAAACGCTTTTGTCCTGGTTCCGGGATATTACGCCCAAAGAACGCAGACAGGTAAGAGAATATCTGAATAATTTTTACGGTTCAGACCGGGAAATCTGTCAGGATCTGATCTGTCTTGTTATGAGAAGTGTGGCAAAGCTCTGTGTAATTCCCATGCAGGACTATCTGTATCTGGACAATTCCGCCCGGATGAACCAGCCTTCCACACTGGGAAATAACTGGAAGTGGAGACTGATCCCGGGACAGTTTACAGAAAACCTTCAAAAAGAAATGAAAGTGCTTGCAAAAAGATACGGCAGGCAGTAGGATGCGGCGCAGAAAAAGCCTCCGGAATGTTCCGAAGGCTTTTTACCGTAAGCAGATAACGGGAATCGAACCCGCCTCCCCAGCTTGGGAAGCTGGTGTTCTACCGATGAACTATATCTGCATGAATTTATTATAGCACCGGAGTTTTTTTGATTCAAGAAAAATTCAGAAAATACTTTGAGAAAAGTTGGGTTTTGTTACTGGGTACAGGTTACATCCTGCGAGATGTTTTGGCTCTGCATATAAAAGTCCCGGGGCATACAGGGAAAAATGCCATTACCGAAGGTGACTCAGAATGCATTTTGATTCATATTTCAGACAATTTAAAAGTATTGTCCTGTATGGGAGCTTGCAGGCAGAAGGCGGATATGATCAGAAGAGTATCCGGAAATACCTGAAAATGAAAGGGAGAGAAAATGAAAAAGGAAGTGAATCATGCCATACGGAAACGGTTTAATGAAGTGATCTATCATGTTGCGCGTTATATGGAAATTCTGCTGTCTGTTGTGATTCTGGGAGTGATCGCACTGGTCGGTATCCGGTTGGTCTGTGATGTGACGAGCAGAGAAATCCTCAGTATGAATGTGGATTTCTTTACGGAATTTCTTGCAAATGCGCTGTCTCTTGTTGTTGGAGTGGAGTTTGTAAAAATGCTCTGCAGACATTCTGCTCAGACCGTTGTGGAGGTTCTTATGTTTGCAACAGCAAGGCAGATGGTAGTAGAGCATCTGAGAACCTGGGAGACGCTGATAGGAGTGATCGCCATTGGGATTTTATTTGCGATCCGCAAGTTTCTGATGACAGAAGTAGACGACATGGTGTACCATGAGAGAAATAAAAGAAAAGAGGAAAAACAATCATGAAAATAGGATTTATCGGATGCGGAAACATGGCTTCAGCTATGATCGGCGGAATTTTGAAAAAGGGAATTGTAAAAAAAGAAGAGATCATTGTGTCTAATCTTACAGAGGCAGGGTCAAGACGGAGCCGTGAAAAGCTGGGTGTGGAGACAACTATGGACAACCGTCAGGTGGTTACACAGGCAGAAATTGTATTTCTTGCAGTAAAGCCACAGTTTTATGAAGAGGTTCTCACAGAGATCAAAGATCTTTTGACAGAAAAGCATATTCTGGTGGGAATTGCCCCGGGTAAAACACTGAAATGGCTGGAAGATACCTGTGGCTGCCCGGTAAAAACAGTACGTCTGATGCCCAATACTCCGGCTCAGGTGGGCGCAGGCATGACAGCAGGCTGCTGCAACGACCGGGTAACGGAGGATGAAGCGCAGAAGATCAGAGAGATTGCAGAAAGCTTTGGAAGATTTGAATTTATTCCAGAGAGACTGATGGATGCGTTCAGCGCAGTATGCGGATGTTCACCGGCTTATGTATTTATGTTTATTGAGGCGATGGCAGACGCTGCAGTTGCTCAGGGGCTTCCAAGAAGCCAGGCGTATTCTTTTGCGGCGCAGGCAGTGATGGGAAGCGCAAAAATGGTACTGGAAACAGGAAGGCATCCTGCTGAACTGAAAGACATGGTATGCTCTCCGGCGGGAAGTACCATTGAGGGAGTTCGGATTCTGGAAGATAAGGGAATGAGAAGCGCTGTGTTTGAGGCTCTTACAGGGGCGGCAGAAAAAGGAAAACGTCTGTAAAATAAAATATCAGGATTTATTTTTTGTAAAATTGTGTTAAAGAACAGAATGTGCTAAACTATTTCCTGTAAGGGAGGTTTAGCACATGTTTTTTATTCAGAAACTTCTTGAACAGTCTATGAGGCTGGAAAATAGCAGGAAGCTGGCAATACGGATTGTGGGGAAGCTTCTGGGGATCATTCCGGTATTTTGCAGCAGATATCTGGAAAAAAGGCTGACAAGCGGAAAGTGGAATCCTGCAAAAAAGTGGAGAAAAGCGCGGCCGTGTATAAAGAGAAGGCGCAGAAGAAAAAATAACTGTCCATAAAAAGAGGAGGATTATTTTTCTGTAAGACCGCGGCTTAAAGTACTGTTGTGGTATCTGACAGAGAAGGTAACATCTTCACCGAACCAGTCAGGAGGACAGTAGGATTCTGCTTCTTCCTGAGAGGAAAATTCTACTTCAGCCAGAAGAAGCCCTTCGTATTCCTGATGAAACACATCAAGCTCAATAGTCAGCCCGTTTTTTTCCGGGATAAGGTATCTCGTTTTTGAGATCACAAGTCCGTCAGCCTTGGGTTTCAGGTGAAGATAGGCATCTTTAGTCAGAGGAAGATTGTATTCTTCCCGTGTCATGAATCCCTTTGATTTATAAGTAAGATAATATTCGTCGTCCTGTCTGCGGATGCGTACAACCGGTTCGGTACAGAGGTAGCCCTGCTCAATTTCATGACAGGGATATTGTGCCAGGTTATCGGGAAGCCGGTCTTTTTTTATAAGAAATTTTCTTTCTATTTCCATAACATACTCCTTTTGCTTAAATAGCTGTAAAAAATAACGGTAAACGAGAAAGCTTAAATCATTGTAAAAATTTCTTCTGTTTGTTTCTGTGCGGCGGGGAAATTGTTCAATTTCCTGTTTTACACTCCAATAAAGCTGCGCGCAGTTTTATGATATGTGTTTTGAAGTATTTTCAGCCGGGGTCAATAATCTGTATTATTATATCATGGGGAGAGCTTTCCGTCACGTGATTTTGCTGATGTTCAACGGGCTATAAGTAACCACCGCAGCTGCCTGCAGGTAATATTCCGCAAAGTGTTTTTTGCTGTTTTTGACAAAAATATATATACAGGACAAAATGCATTCCAGATTGTTTTCGTAAAGGGAGATAGCCGAACAATATTTCTTGTATGCCGGTGGAAAAAAGTGGTATACTTACAGACATATGGAAAGGGACATGAACCCTGACAGACGGGAGGATTTATTTATGAGCAGAGTATATATTTTTCTGGCAGACGGATTTGAGGATATTGAAGGACTGACTGTTGTGGATCTTATGAGAAGAGCGGGAATTGAGGCGGTTACAGTTTCTATTAAGGAAACAAGGGAGATTACGACTTCACACGGGATTGAGATGAAAACGGATCGTGTTTTTTCGGAAACAGATTTTTCAGATGCAGATATGCTGGTACTTCCGGGAGGAATGCCGGGAACAAAATATCTGGGTGAGCATCAGCCCCTTACAGGCCTTCTCACAGAGTATTATGCAAAAGGCGGAAAGGTTGCAGCCATCTGCGCAGCCCCAAGTGTTTTTGCAAAGCTGGGATTTCTGAAAAACAGAAAGGCGACCTCCTATCCTTCTTTTATGGATCAGCTTGACGGAGCTGAAACCTGTGAGGATCCTGTTGTTGTAGACGGAAATGTGACTACCAGCCGCGGCCTTGGAACTGCGGTTCCTTTTGCTCTCAGCCTGATCGCGCAGCTTGTGGGAGAGGAAAAGGCGCAGGAAATCGCAGAATCCATTGTATACAGGGGATAGAGGTCTATAAGGGAACATAAAACTGAAAAAAACTCTGGTGTTTTTATGTCAGTTGTGCTATACTTCGATAATGACTGTAATTGTATCTTTTTTTAAGAGGATACACTTGCCTGAAATGCTGAAACACAGGCAAAAATAGAGTAAATTTTAAAAATAGAATCAGAACCTGACAAGTTTAAGGAGGAACAGGAAACATGAGTTTACAGGTAGAAAAAATGGAAAAAAACATGGCGAAACTTACAATTGAGGTTTCCGCTGAAGAATTAGACAAGGCAATGCAGAATGCATACCTGAAAGCAAGAGGCAAAATCTCCATTCCGGGATTCCGTAAAGGCAAAGCTCCGAGAAAAATGATCGAGCAGATGTACGGAAAAGGAATTTTCCTTGAGGACGCTGCAAACGCTCTGATTCCGGAACACTACAGCAAAGCTCTTGAGGAGTGCGACCTTGAGATTGTTTCCCAGCCGGAGATTGACGTAACTCAGGCTGAGCCGGGAAAAGCTTTCATCTTCACAGCAGAAGTAGCTGTAAAACCGGAAGTAACACTTGGCGAGTACAAGGGTGTTGAGGTTCCGAAGTCTGAGACAGAAGTAACAGACGAGGACATTGATGCTGAGATCAAAAAAGAGCAGGAGAAAAACTCCAGAACTGTAACAGTTGAGGATCGCGGAGCAGAGAACGGCGATATCACAACAATCGACTTCGAGGGATTTGCAGACGGCGTTGCTTTTGAAGGCGGCAAAGGAACAGATTATCCGCTGACACTTGGTTCCGGTTCCTTTATTCCGGGATTCGAGGACCAGCTTGTAGGCGCTAAAGCAGGCGATCACGTAGAAGTAAACGTAACTTTCCCTGAGGAATATCAGGCAGCAGAGCTTGCAGGCAAAGCAGCAGTATTCCAGTGCGATGTGAAGAAAGTAGAAACAAAAGAGCTTCCGGAGCTTGACGATGATTTTGCTCAGGACGTTTCCGAGTTCGATACTCTTGCAGAGTACAGAGAGGACGTTAAGAAAAACCTTACAGAGAAAAAAGAAAAAGAAGCACGCGCAGCAAAAGAAAATGCAGCAGTAGATAAAGCAATTGAGAACGCTGAGATGGAAATTCCGGACGCTATGCTCAACACACAGGTTCGTCAGATGATGAATGACTTTGCATCCAGAATGCAGTCTCAGGGTCTGACTATGGAGCAGTACTTCCAGTTCACAGGAATGACAGCAGAGAAGATGCAGGAAGAGATGAAACCGCAGGCTCTGAAGAGAATCCAGACAAGACTTGTTCTTGAAAAGATCGCAGAGACTGAGAACATTGAGGTTTCTGAGGACGAAGTAAACGAAGAAATCAGCAAGATGGCTGAAATGTACAAAATGGAAGCTGACAAATTAAAAGAGCTTCTTGGAGACCGTGAATTAGAGCAGATGAAGAAAGACATGGCTGTACAGAAAGCAGTTACTCTTGTAGCAGACGAGGCAAAGGAAGCGTAAAAAGCGCAAGCGGACATCTTTTGAATCCACTGTGACGCGACGAATGGAGGCATATATATGAGTTTAGTACCTTATGTCATTGAGCAGACAAGCAGGGGAGAGAGAAGCTACGACATTTATTCAAGACTTCTGAAAGACAGGATTATTTTTCTGGGTGAGGAAGTGAATGACGTAAGCGCCAGTATCATTGTGGCACAGCTTCTGTTTCTGGAAGCAGAGGATCCGGGCAAGGATATTCAGCTTTATATCAACAGTCCGGGAGGTTCTGTTACCGCAGGTATGGCAATTTACGACACCATGAAATACATTAAGTGCGATGTATCCACCATCTGCCTTGGAATGGCAGCCAGCATGGGCGCATTCCTTCTGGCAGGAGGAACAAAGGGCAAGAGATTTGCTCTTCCGCACTCTACCATTATGATTCACCAGCCGTCCGGCGGCGCTCAGGGTCAGGCTACAGAAATCCAGATTGTGGCAGATCACATCGCTCAGACAAAGCGCACCTTAAATGAAATGCTGGCTGAGAATACAGGACAGCCTCTTGAAGTGGTTGAAAAGGATACAGACCGCGACAATTATATGACTGCAGAAGAAGCAAAGGCATATGGTCTGATTGACGGCGTTGTTGAACATAAATAAAAAAGACTAAAGAGAAGACTCCTTTAACAGGGAGTCTTGTCTTGCTTTTATCTCAGCATATCAATATAGAAAGGAATAGAGAAATATCCATGGCAGATAAGATAAGAGAAGGAAAGGTCAGATGCTCTTTTTGTAATAAATCCGAGGATCAGGTACGGAAGCTGATCGCAGGCCCGGAGGGAGTGTTCATCTGTGATGAATGCATCGGAATCTGTGCGGAGATTATGGAAGAGGAGCTGGCCCAGTATGGTCCGGAGGATGATTTTGACACGGATATCAACCTTCTGAAACCAGAGGAAATCCACAAAATCCTGGATGATTATGTAATCGGACAGGAGGATGCAAAAAAAGCTCTGTCTGTGGCAGTTTATAATCATTATAAAAGAATTACCGCAGCAAGAAATCTGGATGTGGAGCTTCAGAAAAGCAATATTCTGATGCTTGGCCCAACAGGTTCCGGAAAAACTCTTCTGGCTCAGACTCTGGCCCGCCTTCTGAACGTTCCGTTTGCAATCGCTGATGCCACCACCCTGACAGAAGCCGGATATGTAGGAGAGGATGTGGAAAATATCCTTCTGAAGATCATCCAGGCAGCTGACTATGACATTGAGCGGGCACAGTACGGAATCATTTATATTGATGAGATTGACAAGATCACCAGAAAAGCTGAAAACGCATCCATTACCCGTGATGTATCCGGAGAGGGTGTACAGCAGGCTCTTCTTAAGATCCTTGAGGGAACTGTTGCCAGCGTTCCGCCTCAGGGAGGAAGAAAGCATCCGCATCAGGAGTTTATTCAGATAGACACAACAAACATCCTGTTTATCTGCGGCGGCGCCTTTGACGGAATCGAAAAGATCATTGAGGCCCGTCAGGATACCAAAGCTATTGGGTTTGGGGCCGAGGTTACGGCAAAAGAGGAAAGAAATGTAGGCGAAGTTCTGAAGCAGGTAATGCCGGAGGATTTCATAAAATTCGGACTGATCCCGGAATTTATCGGACGAGTGCCTATTGTTGTCACTCTGGACGGACTGGATGAAAAAGCTCTGATCCGTATCCTCCGTGAGCCGAAAAATTCTCTTACCAAACAGTACCACAAGCTGTTTGAGCTGGATGGAGTAGAGCTTGATTTCCAGGATGAGGCTCTGGAGCTGGTGGCAAAAAAATCTCTGGAAAGAAAAACAGGCGCCAGAGGACTTCGCTCCATTATGGAAACATCCCTGATGGATCTGATGTATAAGGCGCCTTCAGACAATACAATCCGTAAGGCAATTATTACAAAAGAGGCTGTTGAAGGAACAGGAGAGCCGGAGATCATTTATGGAGAAGCCCCGGCAGCACAGCCTTCCGCGAGAAGAAATTCACGTTCCAGGAAAAAGGGCAAACCGGAAACAGCCTGAGGAAGGAAATGACAGCAAATGACGCAGCCAATTAACACTTTGCCGGCGATCGCCCTTCGGGGAACAACGATCCTGCCGGAAATGATCGTCCACTTTGACATAAGCAGAGAGCGTTCCATAAAAGCTGTAGAAGCGGCAATGCTTCGCAGACAGGAGATTTTTCTGGTGACGCAGAAAGATCCGGAAACAGAGAATCCCGGAATTTCAGATCTGTACAGAGTGGGCACCATTGCATATATCAAACAGGTAGTAAAGCTTCCCCATGATCTTCTGCGGGTTCTGGTAGAAGGCCGGGAGAGAGCCGAGCTTTTATCTCTTGTTCAGGAAGAAACGTTTCTGGAAGCGGAAATATCCGGTTCCACGCAGGAAGAGGCTCAGTATGCAGACACTGTGCGGGAGGCTATGTACAGAGGAATTCATGGTCTGTTTCATCAGTATTGTATGGAAAGCGGAAAGGTCAGCCGGGAGCTGGCGGCCCAGATTATGAATATCGAAAATCTTGAAGAACTGATGACACAGATTTCCGTAAATATTTCCCTTACCTGGCAGAACAAGCAGAAGCTTCTGGAGGCCGCTACTCTTGAGGAACGGTATGAAGTTCTTGGAGGGATCCTTCAGAATGAAATTGAAGTTTTTAAGGTAGGACAGGATCTTCAGAAAAAACTGAAGCTCAGGGTTGATAAAAACCAGCGGGAATATATTCTGAGAGAACAGTTAAAGCTGATCCGTGAGGAACTTGGAGAAGAAAGTGTTTCCGATATGGCGGATGAGTATGGGAAAAAACTGGAACAGCTGGATGCTCCTGCGGAAGTAAAGGAAAAGCTTACAAAGGAGATCAGCCGTTACCGCTCCATGAGCGGCAGCTCGGCAGAAAGTCCTGTGCTTGGAACTTATATTGAAACACTTCTGGCGCTTCCCTGGAACAGCCGTTCTGAGGATTCTGATGATCTGGCAGAAGCATGGAAAATCCTTGAAGAAGGGCATTACGGACTGAAAGAGGTCAAAGAAAGGATCATGGAATTTCTTTCTGTGAGAAAGCTGACAAAGGGCGGAAAAAGTCCTATCCTCTGTCTGGTGGGACCTCCGGGAACCGGTAAGACCTCCATTGCGAAGTCTGTGGCAGAGGCTCTTCACAAAAAATACGTCCGCATCTGTCTGGGCGGTGTCCGGGATGAAGCTGAGATCAGAGGGCACAGAAGAACCTATGTAGGTGCCATGCCGGGAAGGATCACGGCGGCTCTGCAGCAGGCAGGAGTCAGCAATCCTCTGATGCTACTGGATGAAATAGACAAGACCGGAAGCGACCACAGAGGCGATACAGCTTCAGCGCTTCTGGAGGTTCTTGATCCGGAGCAGAACAGCCGCTTTAATGATCATTACGTGGAAGTGCCACAGGATCTTTCCGAGGTTCTATTTATTGCCACAGCCAATGATATTCAGGAGATTCCACGTCCCCTTCTTGACCGTATGGAGGTTCTGGAGATTTCCGGCTATACGGAAAATGAAAAAGAACATATTGCAAAGGATCACCTGATTCCAAAGCAGATGGAGGTCAACGGACTTCCAAAGGGAAGTCTGTCGATACAGACGCCAGCTCTTCGGAAAATCATTAATCTTTATACCAAAGAAGCCGGAGTCCGGTCTCTGGAAAGAAAGATCGCGCAGATCTGCCGCAGGGCAGCCCGTGAGATCATGGAAAACGGACAGGACAAGGTAAAGGTCACCACAAAGAATCTGGATAAGTTCCTGGGAAAAAGCCGTTATTCCTATATGATGGCAAATAAAAAGGATGAGATCGGTATTGCAAGAGGCCTTGCATGGACACAGGTCGGCGGCGATACGCTGCAGATAGAGGTCAATGTGATGCCTGGAAAGGGCGAGCTGGCGCTGACCGGACAGCTGGGAGATGTGATGAAGGAATCCGCGCAGGCAGGTATTTCCTTTATCCGTTCCATTGCAGACCAGTATAAGATAGGACCGGAGTTTTTCCAGGAAAACGACATTCATGTACATATTCCGGAGGGAGCAGTTCCAAAGGACGGTCCCTCAGCCGGAATCACCATGGCCACAGCCATGCTGTCTGCGATTATCAAAAAGCCAGTGAGAGCAGACGTGGCAATGACAGGAGAAATTACTTTGAGAGGCCGTGT
>OLQP01001331.1_pt1 | contig 11808 bp, 10 predicted proteins | sample 1643181 | NCBI WGS metagenome assembly OLQP01 (sample SAMEA3136710, study PRJEB25190) | human gut metagenome | biome: human gut; feature: human-associated habitat; material: faeces | place: Austria | collected 2013 | reverse complement strand
ACGTGGTGTTCATCCTGGCCACCACCGATCCGCAGAAGGTGCCCGAGACCATCCATTCGCGTTGCCAGCGGTTCGACTTCCGCCGTATCTCGGCCGAGTCCATCGTGTCGCGCCTGGGTGCCATTTGCGTGTCCGAGGACGTGGAGTTCGAGGGCGAGGCGCTCGATCTGATCGCCCATCGCGCCGAAGGCGGCATGCGCAACGCGCTGACGTCGCTCGAGCAGCTGATCGCGTTCGGCGAGGGCAAGGTGACGATGGAGGTGGCCGAGAGGCTATTGGGCTCCATCGACACGAACGACCTGGCCGAGATCGTGCGCGCAATCGGTACGCGCGACGTGGCCTCGTGCTTCCGCTGGACGGCGGAGTACGTGGAAACGGGTGCGGATCTGGCGCAGTTCGTGCGCGATTTGGCCGAGCATATGCGCAACATGTACGTGCTGTCGCTGGCGGGCGCCGACGTGGCGCTCGAGGTGAGCGAAACCGTGCGGCGCGAGCTTGCGAGCGAGCTGCCGCTGTTCGGCCCTGACCGCCTGGCGCGCCTGCTGGGCGTGCTGGGCGACCTGTCGGCCGAGTTGAAGACGTCGACGAACCCGCGTCTGTCGTTCGAGATCGCGCTCACGCGCATGGTGCGGCCCGATTCCGACTTGACGCTGGAGGCTCTTGCCGAGCGCATCGAGGCGCTGGAGAGCGGGCACTCCGCGGTTGCGCACGTGATCGGGGGAGGGGCTGCTGCGGTTGCCGCCCCTCAGGTTGCGGCGGCTTCGGCTCCCCAGGTTTCGGTTGCGCCCGTGCCGGCTTCTCCGCCTGCATCCCCTGCGACCCAGGGGGCGCCGATGCCCGCCTCCCAGCCTTCCGCGGCTCCCGCTTCCGCTCCTGGTCCCGATCGCGCATCGTCGGCCGAACGCGCTGGGGCGACGCCTGCCGCGCCGGTGCAACCCGTCGCGGCTTCGCAGGTTGCGGCGCCGTCGCGCGAGGCGGGCGGCGTCCTGCCGCAAGGGGCGGAGGGCGTTTCGGCTCCTCGACCCGCATCGCCCGTGATGCAATCTCAGGCTCCGTCTGCCGCGGCCCCCTCTGACCAGCTCAAGGCCAGCCTGCAGAATCCGGCCGCCTTGCAGCGCGTGTGGCAGGCGGTGCTGGCGACGCTCAAGAAGAACAAGGCTGCTTACGGCGTGCTGTTTCTCAACACGAAAGCGGTGTACGACGCGGGCAAGGACACGTTGATCATCGAGTTCCCGGCCGAGAACTCGTTCGCCTTCAAGGCGGTGCAGAAGCCCGACGTGCAGGAAGCGGTGTCGGTCGCGCTCAACCAGGCGTGCGGCGAGTCGTTGCACTTCGCGTATGCGCAGGGCGGCGCGGTTGCCACGGCGGCGGCTCCGGCCGCGCGTCCTGCGCCGACGTCGGCTTCCGCGCCGTCGCCGACGCCGCGTCCGACGCCTGCTCCGGCCCAGCGCCCGCAGCAGCCTCAGCAGGCGGCTCCGGCGGTTTCTGCTCCCGCGCCGCGCCCGATGCCCGTGCCGGACTACGACATACCTCCGTACGAGGACGAGGTGGTTCCGTACGATGACGGTTACGTCTCGTCCGCGCCGACGCCCGCGCCTGCTCCGAATCCGGCTTCGGCGCCGACGCCTGCTGCCGCCCCGGCTCCCGCGGCTCCGGCTCCGGTGGATGCTCGCACGTCGGCGACGCCCGAGCCTGCGGTGCAGCAATCGCCCGAAAAGCTGCAGGCCATTCTGGCCGCCGGTTTCGGCGATGGCGTGCGCGTCGAAGAAGTGAGAGAATAGCGCGACAGCTAGTTCGCCGCACGTATGCGGCTTGTTCGAAACGACCATGACAGATAGGAGACGACGATGTCGAAACGAGGCGGTTTTCCCGGCGGCGGCGGTAACATGGGCGCCATGATGAAGCAGGCGCAGAAGATGCAGGCCGAGCTTGCGCGCGCCCAAGAGGAGATCAAGGACATGACGTTCGAGGCCACCGCCGGCGGCGGCATGGTGAAGGTGGTTGCGAACGGCGACATGACTGTGGGCAGCATCGTCATCGACCCCGAGGCCGTGGACCCCGAGGACGTCGAGATGCTGCAGGACATGGTGGCCGCCGCGGTGAACGAGGCGCTGCGCGGCGTGTCCGAGATCAGCTCCCAGCGGCTGAACGCCGCGACCGGCGGCTTGAACATCCCGGGCCTTATGTAACCTGGTTCGGATAGAATCGCGATCATGTACGCTGCGCCGTCCATCCAGAAACTGCTCGACGAGCTTGAGCGCTTGCCGGGCGTGGGGCCGAAGTCGGCGCAGCGTATCGCGTACTGGATCCTCAACGCCGACAAGGCTACGGCGCTGCGCTTGTCGGAGGCTATCGCCGAGGTGAAGGAAACGGTGCGCTTCTGCTCGCGCTGCTTCAACTACGCCGAGGACGACCTGTGCGAGATCTGCCAGTCGTCCAAGCGCGACGCGGGCATCATCTGCGTGGTCAGCGAGCCGCGCGACATCCCGCCCATCGAGCGCACCGCGGTGTACAACGGCGTGTACCACGTGCTGGGCGGCGCCCTTTCCCCGATGGAGGGCATCGGCCCCGACGAGCTGCGCATCGCCCAGCTTATGAAGCGCCTCGCATCCGACGAGGTGCGCGAAGTGGTGCTGGCCACGAACCCTAACGTTGAGGGGGAGACCACGGCGACCTACCTCGCCCGACTCATCAAGCCGCTCGGCATCGCCGTCACCCGTCCCGCCAGCGGCCTGCCCGTCGGCGGCGACCTCGAGTTCGCCGATGAGGTTACCCTCGGCCGCGCTATCGAAGCCAGACGGCCGCTGTAGGGGAGGCGGGCAGGGGAGTTTACTCCTCTCGCTTGCGAGTTTAATCTTGCCGCGAACGTATCGAAGCGAGCGTATGAAGTACTATGGGACGTATGGCGACGGCATTGACGGGTGATGTCGGGTGCCGAAGGGGCGAGGGGGACGTATGAGGGCTTGGCCGGCGGCGAAATACCTGACGTACTGTTTCTGGCGTTCGTGGATCCTCGTGGTGTATACGGCGCCGATCTGGAGCTACGTAGCGAACGGGACAGGGTCCGCATCGTGCTCGTTCTCCATGTATGCTTGGTCGACCGTTGCATTCGCGCTGGTCGCGGCTCTGTTGGCGTTGTTCCATGAAAAGGCTTCTCTCGTTTTGGCGCGCAAGGGCGTTATGTGCCTTGCGGGCGTAATCTCGTCGGTCGGCATGTTGATGGAATATGCGGGCGCGTTTCTGTTCTTTGACGGAGCCAACCTGCTGTTCGTGTCGGGAGCGCTCCTAACGGGCGTCGGCACCGCGTTCATTGCCGTACGCGCCGGTCAGATCTACGCGGCGACGCGTCCGGTGGTGGCCGTGACGAACACGGCGCTGTCCGAGTTGGCCTCCGGGCTCGTCTTCTTCTTCGTGGTGGGCACTGTGCCGCAGATCGCGCTGTTGGTGGCGGCGCTATTGCCGTTGGCCGCCGCGTTGATGACGCTGTTCGAGTCCGACGCGGACGCGACGCGCGGACTTGTGCGTCGCCGCGCGGCCGACATCGATGCGGCCACGCGTCGTGCAAGCGTCTTCGCGTTCGCGCGCTTCCTCGTAGTGGTGTTCCTGCTCACGTTCATGGCGAACCTGTCGAAGGGCGCTTTCGCCCTGCAAGATGCCGAGGCGTCGTTAGCGAGCGGCACGATAGGCGTGTCGCTGGTCATTTTGGTCAGCTTCGTGTTGGTGCTGGTGAGCAGCTTGCTCAAATCGTTCGATTTCGGCGTGGCGTATTACCCGCTCGTGCTCATGCTCGTGCTGGCCGTGGTGGTGGTGTTCTCGTCGGATGCGGGCAATATGGCCGCTGCGGCGGTGATCGTGCTGGTGTACTGCTTGTTCTCTCTGTTCATGTGGTGCTTGCTGACGTATTTGGCTCGCAGCGATTATTGGAGTTCGATTCAGGTGTTCGGGTACGGACGCTCGGTTTTCGCGCTCGGTTCGTTGGCAGGGCTCGTCGTGGGGCAGGGTTACCCGCTTGCCGAGATGGATGGCTCTGAGTCGTTCATCGTCGGCTTGGTGTTGGCGTTTTTGCTGGTGGCAGCATCCATGCTGATTTTCAGGGAAAGCGATGTGCGCAAGATCACCAGCGCGGGATGGCTGGCGGTCGAAGCGGTGGCCCCGAAATCGTCGGTATCGGACGGGCTCGATGTCGTTCGCGATGCCGTCGTCGCAGACGACTCTCGCGACATGTTTTCCGAGGAGGTGATCGCCGAGATGGGGTCCGGGGTCGATGCCGATGGGTTCGCGGCCGATCACAACCTCACTGCACGCGAGCGCGAAGTGTTCGAGCTTATGCTGCGCGGCCGCGATGCGAAGTCCATCGGCGAGGCGCTGGTCATCTCCGACAACACTGCGAAGGCGCATATCCGCAGCATCTACGCCAAGACGGGCGTGCACACGCGTCAGGAGTTCATCGACGCCACCGAGCATGTGATGCGCTGAGCCGTTAACGATCTCGCCTCCCCTCGATGGCCGCCTCTGCGGCCATTGCTTTGTCTAAGGGTTGTTTCTCCTGATGAAAAGACAGTTTACTCCTGCAGTCAGCCGGTTTAGCCCTTCCAGGCGATAGGCGAGCGCCTTCGTCGCGCGCACAATCTCTCTCGTGAAGGTCGCAGGAACGTTCTACCCCTGCGGCCGTAAGGAGACGAGAGAGAAAGGCGATGTGTATGAGTCAGCTCAACATGTCGAGGCGCGGGTTCGTGAAAGCCGCAGCCGCCACCGGAGCGCTTGCCGCATTCGGCGCGACGGCGGTCGACGGCGCGACGTTCCGCGAAGCGCATGCCGACGAGACGACCTCCCAAACAAAGAAGGTCTACACCTCGTGCCAAGCGTGCATCTGCAGCTGCGCCGTCATCGCGACGGTGCGCGACGGACGCGTCATTCGGCTCGAAGGCAATCCGGAAAGCCCCATCAGCCGCGGAGGCCTGTGCGCGAAGGGCCTTTCGGGCATCCAAGCGCTGTACAACCCCTGTCGCAACAAGTACCCCATGAAGCGCGTGGGGGAGCGCGGCACGAACAGCTTCGAGCGCATCAGCTGGGATCAGGCTATCGAGGAGATCGCGCAGAAGCTCACGCAGGACTTCTTCAAGTACGGCGGCGAGTCGCTGGTGACCTCTACGGGCGGCGGCGGGAACCCGCACTTCAGCTCGCCGTGTCGCTTCACGCAGGCGTTGGGATCGCCGAACATCTTCGAGCCGGGCTGCGCGCAGTGCTTCCTGCCGCGCATGGCCACGTTCTCGCTCATGTACGGCGGCAGCAAGTCGGGCACCACGTCGATGGCCGATTCCAAGTACGGCGGCTGTTCGTCGCTGTACTTCCCGGAGGACAATCCTATCCAGACGCTGGTCATGTGGGGCACCTGCACCAGCTACCACGCGCCCAGCGGTTCGGGGCGCGCCATTGCCGAGCTGCGCGCACGCGAGCAGGGGCTCAACATGGTAGTGGTGGACCCTCGCTTCACGCCCGATGCGGCTATGGCCGACGTGTGGCTGCCCATTCGTCCCGGAACCGACGTGGCGCTTATGATGACGTGGATCCGCTACATCATCGAGAACAAGCTGTACGACGAAGATTTCTGCAAGCGTTGGACGAACCTGCCGTACCTCATCGACACCGATACGAAGAAGATGCTGCGCGCCTACGAAGTGGGCCTGGGCGAAGCCGATGCGGAAGATGCGGAAAAGACGTTCGTGGTGTGGGATCAGAAGACGAACTCCGCGAAGGCGCTGCCATGGCCGTACGACGAAGCGCTGGACCCCGCGTTCTTCGGCACGTACGAGATCGACGGCGTCGAATACCCCACGGCGTTCACGCTGCTGCAGGAGCGCGTGGACGAATGGACGCTCGAAAAGGGCTGCGAGGTATGCTGCCTTGAGAAGGACCAGGTGGAGAAGGCCATCCGCATCTACGCGGAGAACGCGCCGTCCGGCCTGGTTCTGGGCGTGGCCACCGACATGAGCCCTCAGTCGGCCCAGGGTACGGAAGGCGCCTGCATCCTGGAGTTCTTGCTGGGCAACGTGGAGAAGCCGGGCGCGCTGCTGCAGCGTTTCCCCGACCCGCCGAACAAGGTGGATCTCGGCACTATGAACACGCTGGTCACAGGCGATATGCTGGAGAAGCGCCTAGGGTATCGCGAGCACAAGGGCCTGGGCATCTGGTCGCATGCGCACATCCCCACGGTGTTCAAGGCCATCACCACAGGCGAGCCGTACCAGCCGCGCAACTGGATGGAGCGCTCTGGCAACAAGCATGCGATGATCGGCAACGCGGGGCAGCTGTCCGAGATCATCGACAAGATGGAGATGATCTGCCATCTGTACATGTACCCCACGGCCTTCACCATCGAAGCGGCCGATTACGTTCTGCCCACGCAGGAGTGGCTGGAGAGCTATTTCACCATCGCCCACGCGAACAAGATCATCATCCGCCAGCCGGTGGTGCACTTGTACGAAACGGTGAACGAGGGCGTCATCTGGTCGGAGATCGCGCATCGTTGCGCCGAGCTGGGCAATCCGTTCGCTCAGAAGGCCTTCGACAAGGAATACCTGGCAACGCTGGGCACCGATCTGGTGTACTGGCGCGGCCAGCAGGAAATGATGGACTTCCATATGGGCTCGCTGCCTATGAGCTGGGACGAACTGGCCGAGATGGGCACGTACGAGTGGATCTCCAAGGAAGACTACCTGACGTATTACACCTACAAGACCATCGATCCGAAGACGGGCAAGGAGAAGGGCTGGAACACGCCGTCCAAGAAGGTCGAGCCGTATTCGGAAGGCACGCTCATGCTAGGCCGCACGGGCGAGCCGTGGGCGAGCGCCGAGGGCAAATCCTACGTCATGCCGCCGGCCGACGAAGATTACGATCCTTTGATCTACTATCTGGAGCCCGAGGAGACGAACCTCACCGATACGGAATATCCCATCATGCTGACCCAGGGACGCATTCCGCACTACCATCACGGCACGTTGCGCAACATTCCGTATCTGCGCGAGCTGTATCCGGTGCCGCTGGTCAGCATCCATCCCGAGACCGCCGAGAAGTACGGCGTGGAGGACGAGCAGTGGGTGTGGGTGGAAAGCCGTCGCGGCAAGGTGCGCGGGAAGGCGCATGTGACAGCGGGCATCGCAAAAGACGCCGTGCACATGGAACGCTTCTGGAATCCCGAGTACCTGGACACCGACACGCCGAGCAAGGCCTGGACTGAGATGAACGTGAACATCCTCACCAAGACCGACGGGCGTTACAGCCCCGAGCACGGCACGTACACGCTGCGCGGCTTCACGGTGAAGGTGTACCCGGCTCCCGAAGGCGCGCCTGAAGGCGCATGGATCAACCCGACCGATTTCGAACCGTGGATGCCTGAATTCAGCGAATCCACTGAGGTGGTGTTCAAATAATGGCTCATTACGCTATCGTCGTCGATCTCGACCGCTGCATCGGCTGCCACGGCTGTGAGATCGCCTGCAAGAACGAGAACAATATCGCATTGGGCGAGTACTGGAACAAGGTGGTGGAACGCGGGCCTTTCGGCGAATATCCCGATTTGGAGATGTATTTCCTGCCCACCATGTGCCAGCAGTGCCAGGATGCGCCCTGCGTGAACGTGTGTCCCACCGGGGCCAGCTATCGCGACGCCGACGGCATGGTGCTGGTGGACAAGGAGAAGTGCATCGGCTGCAAATACTGCATGATGGCCTGCCCGTACGGCGTGCGTTCATGGAACGCGGCCGAGAGTGTGGTGGAGAAGTGCACGCTGTGCGCGCATTTGTCCAAGAACGGCGAGCTTCCCATGTGCGTGCGCACGTGCTCGGCCGGCGCCCGGTTCTACGGCGATATCGACGACCCCTCGTCCGATGCGTCGAAGGCTCTTGCCGCGGCCGATCCCGCCAGCATCCACACCCTGCAAGATGTGGGGAACCATCCGGCGACGCACTACATTCTGTCGCCGAAACGCGCCGCTTGGAAGGAAGGTGAGTAGCCATGACGATCCAGTGGTCTTTGGTTCTGTTCACGGTGCTGTCGGGATGCGGTGCCGGACTGTTCGCCTGCACGGCCCTCGATGAATTTCGCGGAGGCGCGGCGTCGAAGGTGCGCTTGCCGGCATGCGCGGTGGCGGTGGCGCTGCTGGTGGTGGGCGGCATCGCGTCGGCTACGCACCTGTCGCACGTCGATCGCATGATGGCGGTGCTGGCTCATCCTACGGCGGGCATCTTCCTGGAAGCTTTGCTGCTGGGCCTGCTGGCGGTTTGCATCGCGGTATACGCGCTGCTGGTGAAGCGCGAGGCATCATCCGGAGCCCGCAAGGCGCTCGCCGCGACGGGTATCGTGCTGGCCGTGGCGTTCGCGTTCGCCTGCGGCGTGTCGTACATGATGACGTCGCGCCCGGTCTGGAACACCGTCGCGCTTCCGTTGGCCTACTTGGGAACGGCGCTGGCGACAGGTGCGGCGTTGTACCTGGTGATGTGTGCGGCGCTCAAGGTTGACGAGGGCGACGTGAAGAAAGCCGGCGTGTACGCGGCGGCGGGCGGTGCGCTGTCGCTGGTGTTGACGGTGGCGTTCGGCCTTGTCAGCGGTACCGCCTTCGGCGATCAGGCCGCGCTCTTCTGGGTGGCCGTGGTGCTGTGCGGTTCTGCGGCGCCGGCGGTTTGCGGCGTGCTGGTCGCGCGTAAATCCGGCGGCGCGCTTTCGTTGGGCGTGGTGGCGCTGGCGGGCGCCCTGGTGGGCTCCGTCGCCGTTCGCGCGGTGATGTGGCTGGTAGGCACGGCAGTGGCGAACTACTTCGGGTTCGCGTTGTAACCGGAGATCCCCCGAGCGCCGTATCGCGCGGCGCCCGGGTTCGAGGATGAAAGCAAGGCGAGAGTATGGCTGACTACACAAGGCGAGCCTTTCTGGGATTCACCGCCGCCACGGCCGCGCTCGCGGGCGTGGGCGCCTCGGCGATCGCCTTCGCGGGCGAGGGCGGGCTGCTGCGACCGCCGGGCGGCCAGGACGAAGGCGCGTTGGTGGCTGCATGCGTGAAGTGCGACCGCTGCCGCTCGGCATGCCCGACGAACGTGGTGGGGGTAGCGCATGTGGAGGATGGGCTGCTGCAAGCTCGCACCCCCGTGCTCGACTTCCACAAAGGGTACTGCGATTTCTGCGGAAAGTGCCAGACGGCCTGCCCGACCGGGGCGTTGGGGTCGTTCGATCCCCAGCGCGACAAGCTGGGCGTGGCGGTGGTGCAGAAGGACCGCTGCATCGCGTACTTCGAAGGATGCGTCGAATGCGAGAAGGCGTGCCCGTACGAGGCGATCGCGTTGGACGATGTCGGGCATCCGGTGATCGATGCAGCGAAGTGCAACGGTTGCGGCGTGTGCGAGAACGTGTGCCCCGCGCTCGTGTACCGTTCGTTCGCGGGCGGGTCTCGGCGGGGCGTTGTCGTGGTGGCGCCCGAGCGCTACGAGCGTTTGGGGAGGACGACGGTTGAGGGCGAGAGCGAGATGATCGTATGAAACGGGAAGGGAAGCGGCGCGTGAGGGCGTCGACGTTGCGCGTGCTGAGCGCGCTCGGCGTCGCGGCTCTCGTGTGCTTGGGGCTGGCGTTGCACACCGGCACCGGAACGCCCAGCTCGTTCGGCATCGCGGACATTGCGGCGCTCTGCCCGCTCGGCGGTGTCGAGGCGGCCATTGCTTCGAGAACGGTTGTCCCTCCCCTGCTCATCGGGCTGGCGATGGTCATAGTGCTGACGCTGCTGTTGGGCCGGGCCTTCTGCGCCTGGGGCTGCCCCGTCCCGTTGTTGAGGCGGGTGTTTCGAGGAAAGAAGGCCTCGAAGCGCGATGCTTCTTCACGGGATTCCGGGCCTCTCGATGTCCCGGCGTCCGAGCGCGGGGGTTTGCGCGATTCGCGCAACTGGGTGCTGGGCGGGGCCATCCTCTCGACGGCTGCGTTCGGGTTCCCGGTGTTCTGCCTTGTGTGCCCGGTCGGTTTGACGTTCGGAACGCTCGTCGTGGTGTGGAGGGTGTTCCAGTTCAACGAGGTCACCTGGTCGCTTCTGGTGTTTCCGGCCATGCTCGTGCTGGAGTTGGCAGTGCTGCGGAAATGGTGCCATCGGTTCTGTCCGCTGGGAGCGCTGCTGTCGTTGGTGTCGCGCGGCAACCGCACGTTCCGGCCGCAGGCGAACGTCGGGACGTGCTTGCATGCGGCTCACGGCGAGCGCTGCCATCGGTGCGCCGACGCGTGCCCGGAAGGCATCGACTTGCATGATCGGGCGGCTTCCGCTCCGCTCAACGAGTGCGTGAAGTGCCGCGAGTGCGCCGACGCGTGTCCCGTGCACGCTATCACGTTTCCATTCCTGTCCAAGAAACCCCTGCTCGAGCCTTCTGCGGCCGAGCGCGATACGAAGGAGGAGCAATGAGCGTCGAAGAGGTGTTCAAGGCTGCACCGGGATGCCAGAAGGTGCTGATGGCCGCGTTGGAAGCGTGTCGTACGCCGCGCACGCCCAGCGAGCTGGACTCGATCATGGACGAGGTGCTCCGATGTAACCGTTCGGTCTATCGTCCGGCGGAGCTGCGCGCGCTGCTGGAGCGCTACGGCGCGCTGGCATACGAACCCAGCGAGGAAGAGCAAGCGGCGCAAGCTGCCCTTGAAACGGGAGGGGAACCTGAACTTGTTGTAGACGAGGACGGCAACTTCGTGACGACTGCGCCGACCGAGGGCGTATGGGCGATCACCGAAGCCGGCGCTGCGTATCTCGATTCCGATCCTATCGGCGCGAAGGCGCAGGCGCTGCTGGCCAAGGACGCGGTCTACCTGCCGGTGTATCGCGCCTTGCTGGAGTTCGCCGCCGAATGCCCACGCGACAAAAGCGCCATCGACGCGGTGATCGACCCTCATCCGCTCGTGCAGAATCCGCGCTTGTTCGCCGGATATTTCCTGGGCGAGCTGGAGCGCATAGATGCAATGGAGTGGGCCGATGCCTGGCATGTCACGGAGCGCGGTCTCGACTTGCTGGAAGCGCTGCGCGATGGAGAAGACGACGAAAGCGGCGTTGCCGCGAAGGAGGCATGATGATTGACGAGGGAATGCGCGCCTTGGCCGAGGCGCTCCGGCAGCAGAGTGCGGCGTACGGGTTCGTGGCGCGTTTGTTGCGCACCGAGGTGGATGACGAGGCTCTCGGGAGGCTGCGCGCGATGAGGTTTCCTGCCGCGAGCGGCAACGATCATCTCGATGCGGGCTATCGAGGGTTGTGCGCTTATCTGAACGCAGGCGGAGAGCGCCAGCACGGCGATTTGGCCGTGGACTTCCTGCATACGTTCATCGGCGTGACGCAGGATCGAGAGCAGGTGGCTTTTCCGTACGAGTCGGTATACACCTCGCCTGAGCATCTGCTGATGCAGGATGCACGCGACGAAGTGCTGGCGGCGTACCGTGCGGCGAAGGTGGTGTTGGTGGACGAAGCGTGCGAGCCCGAGGATCATCTGGCGTTCGAGTTGGAGTTCATGCAGCTGTTGGGAGAGCGCGCCGCCGAGGCGCTGGAAGCGGGGGACGATGGATCGTGCGCGAACCTTTTGGAGGCTCGCCGTGCGTTTCTCGAGGAGCATCTGCTGAACTGGGTTCCCGATTTCGCCGACGACGTGCAACGCGTTGCACGCACGGGATTCTATCGGGCGTTGGCCGACATCGTGTTAGGGGTGCTTGAAACGGATCAAGCGTTCCTGGAAGACGTGCTGGACGATGCCGGGTTATAGGCAAGAAAGTGTGTCCGTTTTAGGGGTGTAAGGGCAGGTCAAACCC
>OLQP01001323.1_pt1 | contig 11937 bp, 4 predicted proteins | sample 1643181 | NCBI WGS metagenome assembly OLQP01 (sample SAMEA3136710, study PRJEB25190) | human gut metagenome | biome: human gut; feature: human-associated habitat; material: faeces | place: Austria | collected 2013 | reverse complement strand
GGACGCCGCGTCCGCGCGGCTCGCCCGGCGACGGGAGAGCACCGCCGTCGCGCCGGCCGCGGCGGCCAGCGCCAGGACGCTCGCCAGCAGTAGGCCGTTCGCGTCGCCCGTCTTCACGTATCCCACGGCCTTCTGCGCCGCGCGCGAAACCGCGTCGACGGGCGTCGCAGGCGCCGGAGCGACCGCGGCCGAGAACTCCACCTCGATGGCGTGGTTCGCCTGCACGTCGACGAAGCGGTAGCTGTCAGCGTTGAACGAGCGCTTCTCACCATCGATGATCAGCGCGCTGACCTGGTATCCCGCATCGGGCAGGAACTGGAATGTGCGGGACTTGCCGCGCTCCACCGGCACCGCGCCCTCCGGCGAGATGCGGCCGTGCCCGCCGGACACGCCGGCCGAAATGGAGAAGATCGCTGGTTCGTCGTCGGTGTCCGGCGGCGCAGGATCAAAACCCTCCACGCGGAACGTCACCTCGATCCTATGGTCGCCCTCGACGTTCTCGAACAGGTAGCTTGTGCCGGGATCCTGCACCCGCACGCCGTCCACCAAGACCGCATCCACCTCGAAACCCCGATGGGGCTTGAACTGGAACAGCTGGGAATCGCCTTGCACCACCTTGCACGCGCCCGACGGGGCGATGGAGCCGTGCAGGCCCGCCACCGCGGTGATCACATGGGTGACCGCCGGCGTCGCGCCGGCATCCTCCTTGAACGTCACGCGGAGCGTCGTGTCCTCAGCGACCTCGAACAGCCGGTACGACGTCCCCTCGAACGCAACGGCATGGCCGTTCACCGTCACCCGTTCGACGGCGAAGTCCGCATCGGGAATGAGCGAGAAGTCGATGGTCGATCCCTCGTCCACCTCGAAGGTGCCCGAAGGACTGATGGAGCCGCCCTCGCCCGCCTCGGCCGTCACGCGCACCTTGCCGGGAGCCGGCTGGGACGCCTCGGCGAACGCCACCTCCACGCGCGTCGGGCCGGTCACGTTCTCGACCGCGAAGGAGCCGTCGGCCCACGCGTCGCGGGAAACGTCGACGCCGTTCACCTTCACGCCGGCCACCTCATAGCCCGCGTCGGGAACGAGCAAAAGCGAGAGGGACTTGCCCTCCTCCACCTGCACCACGCCGCTCGGCCACACCCGTCCGTGCGCGCCGTGCGAGACGACCACGTCGTGGAAGACGGGGATCGGCTCGCCGTCGCTCATCGGGCGGAACGTAGCATGCACCTCGGTGTCGGCGACAAGGTCCGTGAGCATGAGCGAGGAGCCCTCGGCCGCAACCTCGGATCCGCCCACGAGCACCTTGTCCAGCGTGTAGCCGTTTTCGGGCACGAACGAGAACGTCTGGCTCCCGCCGCGCTTCACGCGCACGTCGCCCGACGGGGACACCGCGCCGTGCTCTCCCGCCGAAGCGTGCACGGTCACGTACGCGGGCTGATCGGGGCCGGGGGCCTCGGGCTCGAACGTCGCGCGCACCGTTGCCGCGCCGCGCACGTCAGAAAGGGACAGCAGGCCGTTCGACAGCTCGTCCTTCGCCTCGCGCTCGACGCCGTTCTCGTCGACCATGAGCGATGCCAGGCGAAAACCGGCGTCGGGCCTCACGCTGAACATCGCCTGGCCTCCGTCAGGCACGTACGACGCGCCAGAGGGCGAGATGGAGCCGCCCGCCGAGGCGGAGGCCTCCACGCGGTGCATCCGCACGGGCGCGGGCCCTTCCTCGCCTTCGGCCAGCTTGCGGAACGTCACCTCGATGACGATATCCTCCTGCGCTTCGTCCACCATGAACCAGCAAGCCCCGGCCGCGCCGGGAGCGCTGGCGGCGAACACCGACGCGCAGCCGTCCAGCGTGCCCGCCCCCTCGCCGCCGAGCGCGTGGAAGTCCATCTCGACGCCGTTCACCGTCACGCTTTCGAGGACGTGGCCCTCGTCGGGATAGACGTAGAAAGGCAGGTTGCGCGTGCCGCGGGGCACCGAGACGAAGTCGGGCTGCACGGCGCCGCCGCCGTTCGAGGCGGACTCGGCGCTCACCTTCACCTTCACCTCGACGTCCACGTTCACGTACGGGGGCTCAACGGGCGCCGGACCGCCGGGAACGCGCTCGAACACGGCGTGCACGCTGCGGTCGGCCTTCACGTTCTCGAACGTGAAGGTGCCGTCGGCCGCCAGATCGGCCGGAGCGTCCACGCCGTCGATCACGAGCTTCGCCAGGACGTAGCCCTCGTCGGGCATCACGGCGAACGAGGCGCGGTCGCCATCGATCACGGCCACCGTGCCGCGCGGCGCGATGGTGCCGCCGGAGGTGCTGGTGGCGCGCACGACATGCGTTTCGGGCAGGTCGGGCGCGGGGTCGCCGTCCAGCGGGGCGAACGAGGCGACCACCGTGGCCTCGGCGTCCACGCCGTCCAGCACAAGGCGGCAGCCTTCCTGCACCCGGCCCATCACGCTGTTGCCGTCGAGCGTCACGTCGGCGAGCCGGTAACCGTCGTAGGGCAGCATGACGAACGAGACGCTGCCGCCCTTCTCCACGCGCACGTCGCCCGCAGGCGAGATGGTGCCGCCCTCGTCGGCCAGCGCGTGCACCACCGCGTAGGAGGGCTCCACCGGAACCGAGCCCGCCGGGCGAAACACCGCGCGGATGGCGTGGTCGCTGCGCACGTCGGAGAACGTGTAGGCGCCATTGGCCGCGGCGGACGCCTCAACCGTCTCGCCGTCTATCAGCAAATGCGACAGCTCGAAGCCCGCGTCCGCCTCGATGGCGAACGTCTTCGAGGCGCCCTCGTCCACGACCACGCGGCCGGCCGGATCGATGCTGCCGCCCGAGGTGGCCGTCGCCGTGATGGCGTGCACCTTCGGAGCGGGCTTGTCGGACTCTTTGAAGGTGGCGCGGATGCTGGCCTTGGCGCGCACGTTCTGGAGCTCGTAGGTGAGCCCCTGCACCTCGACGGGCTGTCCGTTCACCAGCACCTGGTCCAGCTTGTAGCCCTCCTGCGGCTTGAACTGGAAGGCCTGGTCGGTGCCCAGCGGCACTTTCACCTGGCCGGACGGGTCGATGGATCCGCCCTCGCCGGCCGAGGCGTCGATCATGATGTAGCCGGTGGGCTGATCGGGGTCGCCCTCGCCCGGATCGGTTCTCTCAAGCGCGAAGTACGCGCGGATGCTATGGTTCTCACGCACGTCGGCGAAACGGTGGTAGCCTTTCGCCAGCTGGTCGGGCGCGAGGTCGGCCCCGTCCACGACCACGCGGTGCAGCTGGTAGCCCGCGAACGGCGCGAACGACAGCGTCAGGGCCGCGCCGTCGGCCACGGACACGTCGCCCTCGGGCGCGATCTCGCCGCCCGCGGTGGCGCTGGCCGACACCGTGTGGGTTTTCGGGGGCACGGCGCCCTGCTGCTCTTTGAACTCGACGTGCACCTCCGTATCGTCTTGCACGTCGGCCAGGGTGTAGCTGGCGTCCGAGAACGCGAACGTGCTGCCGTTCACCGTGACGGAATCCACCGCGAATCCGGCATCCGGGATGAACGAGAAGGTTTGGGAAGCCCCGCGCGCCACGCGCACGGCGCCCGCCGGCGAGATGGACCCGCCCGCGCCCGCCGTCGCCGTGACCACGGGGTCATCCGGTCCGGCCGTCTTCGCCTTGAACACGGCGTGCACGGCATGCTCGTCGTGCACCACGTTGTCGAAGCGGTGCATGCCCTTCTCGGCGGCCTCGGCGTGCGGCTGGCCGTCGACGTGCACCTCGTCCAGCTCGTAGCCCGCGTACGGGATGAACGCGAAGCTCATGGAGCCGCCGTGCGGCACCTGCACGGAGCCGGAGGGCGACACCGTGCCGCCCGCGGTGGACGTGGCCTCGATCGAGTGCACCTGGGGGACGTCGGGGGCCGGCCCCTCGCCCACCGGCTCGAATGTCGCTGCGATGGAGGCGTTGGCCATGATGGCGCCGAGGGTGTAGGACAGCCCCAACACCGCCACCGGCTGGCCGTTCACCTCCACCGAGGAAAGCGCGAAGCCCTCGTCGGGAAGGAAGTGGAACGTCTGGCTGCCGCCCGCCTTCACGCGCACGGAGCCCGACGGCGAAATGGAGCCGCCCTCGCCCGCCGAAGCGCTCACCAAGTAGCAGGCGTCCTCGGGCACCACGATGCCCGACTCCTCGAACGAGGCCGTCAGCGCGCAGTCCGCCCGGATGTCGTCGAGCACGAACACGCCGCCCGCCACGCGGTCGGTCACGTCGACCGCCGCGCCGCCGTCCTCGGCCAGCATGAGCGACTTCAGACGATGCCCCTCGTCGGGATGCAGGTAGAACGTGAGCGACGAGCCCTCGGACGCCTCCTGGCTGCCCGAGGGCGAAATGGAACCGCCCTCGCCCGCGCTCGCCGTCACCGTATGGCGCGCGGCGGCGACGGGCTCGAAGACGGCCAGCACCGTGCGGTCGGAGACGACGTTCTCCACCTTGAGGGTGCTGCCGTCGAGCTTGCCCGTCGCGTCCTCGCCGTCCACGGTGAGCTCCTTCAGCCGGTAGCCCGCGTTGGCGCGCACCGTGAGCTCGGTGGAGCCGCCGTGGGCAACCTCGACGCTGCCAGGCTCGATGCTGCCGCCCTCGGCGGGCGTGGCCGTAGCCGTCACCATGTGCTTCTGCACGGGAATCTCGCTGCCGGGCTTGTACGTCACCGTCACCTCGACGTCGTCCGTCACCGCCGAGACGACCAGCTCGTTGGGGCTGGTGGGCTGGACGGGCATCGGGTGGCCCTCGCCCGTCTTCATGGTCACCGTGTCCACAACGTAGCCGCTTTCCGGCAGGAACGCCACCGTGGCCGAAGCACCCTCCTGCACCTGCGCCTGCGCGCTGGAGGCGGGCTGACCACCCTGCACGGACACCTCGCCGTGCCCGCCTTCGACGCGCGCCGACACGGTGCGCAGCGTCGGCTGCGGCTCGATCTTCTTGAACGAAACCGCAATGCGGTGATCGCCCGCGACGTTCTGGAACGTGTAGGAGTTGCCGGCGATCTCGTCGGTTGCCACCGCGACGCCGTCGACCTTCACGACGTCCACGACGTAGCCCTCGTCGGGGAGGAAGCGGAACGTCGCGGAATCGCCCTCGGCGACTTCCAAGCTCCCCGACGGGTCGATCTGGCCGTTGCCGCCTTCCACCGACGCCTCGATGGTGAACGAGGGCTTGGAGGGGAGCTTCCACGCGACGGCGAACGCGCCCAGGGCCGCGGTGTCGAACACGGCCTTGTCGTCCCGCACCGCCGCCTCGTACGTCGAGACCTTTCCCGACGCGTCCAGGCCCACGACGAAAACCTCGGCCCCGGCGGGGATGCCGGCGGCGGAAAGGCTCACGGAGGCGCTGCCCAAAAACGGCACATAGCCCTCGGGGGCGCCGGTCAGATCGACCTGCCAGGCGCCGGCCATCGTCGCGCCCCCCGCAGCCTCCTGCAGCGCGGCGTAGGTGGCGGTGGCGGCATCGACGGCATCCGTGGACAGCACGACGGCGTAGTGCGCGTTCGCCGTGACTACGATGTCCCTGCCTTTGTCCTCGAACGTGCGCTGGGCGTACGCGCTGGAGACGACCACCGTGATATCGGTCGAGACCGAAGCGCCCGACTGGTCGCTCACCACCACCGTGTACACGTAGGTCTTGCCGTCCTCCAGTGTGTCGGCGTGCTGCGACAGCGGGTAGACGGCGCCGCCTTCGAAGCTGAAGCCGTCGTCGGGCGCGCCTTCCACCGTGCGCGTCCACGAGTACGCGAGCGGCGCCTGGCCCGTGGCGGCCACCTTGAGGTCGTACTTCTCGGAATCGGCCTTGATCTCGTCGATCCTGGCCGCGTAGTCCTCGGTTTTGCCCGTGATGGCCAGCGCGGGGATGGTGAGCACGCTTACCGTGGTGCTCATCTGCGACGTTCCGTCGCCGTTGGGCTTGGCCGCGTCCAGTTCGTCCGAGACCGACGGGGAATAGCCCCCTTCGACGGCGGAAGCAGGAAGCGGCGTGTACGATACCAGCAGGCACATGCACAGCAGTGCCGCCAAGAGGTTGTGAGCGTGCCTTCTCATAGCATGCATCTCGCTTCCTTCTTCCTAGCTCTGAACGAGCACGGTCAATTTGGCGGCCGCCTGCCCCACCAGCTGCTCGCTCTGTTTGTCGTACGCGTAGAACACGGCCGTGCACGGGTACTCCCCCGCATCCAGGTCGACGTCGAGCTTCGCCTTCTGGATGTGATGGTTCGGCTCGATCATGCCCGACGTGTAGATGGTGTCGCCCGTGTCGTCGCGCGCAAGCTCCACCTTCATGAGGTAGGGGTTGTTCGGCACGTTCTCGATGCGCAGCTCGGCATCGGAGGCGCCGTCCTCGAGCTGCACGGTGGAGGCGATGGAGATGTTGAACATGCCCTCCTCCACGATGCGGTCGAGCTCGGCCTGGATCTCCTCGGGCGTCTTGCCTTCCAGCTGGCCGACCGCCGCGTTCGGATCGCGACCGGCGCCGTTGTGCGAGAACAGCGCGAACGCCAGCACCAGCGCCGCCAGCAGCGCGAGGATGGCCACGATGACGGCCACGTAGAAGCTTTTCGGCTTGCCGGCGGGCTGGTCGGGAGCAGCAGACGCCTGACCGGCGTTCCTACGCGCAGGCATGGGAACGCGGTCGCGCTGCGGGTTGGTACGTGCGGTGTTGCGGTCAGGCGTCTGCATGGTTATCGTGGATCCTTAATCTCTGGGGGCTTCGGTTCTTTAGTTGGCCGCGCTGTCGGGAGCAACCGTGTAGGTAAGCTTCACCGCATCCGTAGCGGCTTCGAACGTCTTCTTGAGCTTCGTACTGGAAGCCTCGACCTTGAACTTCAATTCGCTGGAAGTAGCGGAACTTGCCGCACCCGCGACTTTGAACGCGTCGGCAGCGTACGTCGAGGCGACATCCCACGACTTCGGCGCTGTCTCGTTCGTGGTCAATTTCAGAGCCAGATCTCCCACGTTGCCGGTAGGCGTTCCCTGGCCGTCAAGGGTTCCGGTCTTGAGCACCCAGTCTCCGGGCGTCCCTTGGGCCTCAGCCTTCGCAGCCGTGATCTTGATCGGGAAAACGGACTTGTTCTGGATGAGGTAGGCATCCTGAGACGGGCACTTGGCCTGCCCCCCTTCCGTATTCGCGACGATGGTCATGTTCAGCGGCAGCGCGACGACGATATTGCCCACCTCCGTCTTCACCTTCACGGTGGTGCTCGTAGTCCCGCCATTCGACACCGACTGATCGGTGACGGTGCCGACTTCCGCCAGCTCCTCGGCGAACGCGGGGACGGCGCCCATGGCGAGCGTGGCCGACAGGGCCAGCGCCGCAAACGTCTTCTTCCTCATGTTCGTTTCTCCTTTCGTTGTCGTCATCTCTCTTCTTGCTTCTTCGCTTGTCGAGGTCATCCGTCCATCAACCACCTCGATCCCGCACATCGAGAACGCGCATCCACGCATCACCCCATCACGTTCAGCGTCACTTTGGCGGCCGCCTTGCCCACTTCCTCGTGGGATTCCTGGTCGAGCGCCGTAAACGTGGCCGTGGCGGGATAGGCGCCTTGGTCGATGTCCTTCGACAGCGTGATGTCCTCTATGTACTGGCCCGGTTTGATGGCCTTGGTCTCGTACACCGTTTCGCTCGTGTCGTCCAACACGATGGACACCTGCATGAGGTAGCGGTTGCCCGGGACGTTCTCGATGTAGGCCTTGCCGGGCGCGGCGCCGTCGTCGAACTGGATGACGCTGGCGATGGAGATGTTGAACATGCCCTCCTCCACGATGCGGTCGAGCTCGGCCTGGATCTCCTCCGGCGTCTTGTAGGGCGCCTGGCCCTCCTGGGCGTTCAGGTCGAAGAACCCGTCCCCCGCGCCCGCGAACCGCCATACTCCGAAGGCGATCGCCAAGAGCACGACCGCGATTCCGACGATGACGGCGATGCGCTTCGCACGCGACCCCTTCCCGCCTTCGGCGGCGTCGCAGGGAGCCTGGTGCGGCTCGTGCTCGTCGGCGGGCGGGTTGGCGCCGTCGTTCTCGTGCTCTTTTTGGTCCATCATCGGTTGCTATCCCTTTCTGTCTTTCATGCCGCTCCCACCGTCCATGTCGCCCCTCCCAAGATCGACCTTGTCGTCAACAGGCTCGGTAGGATGAACGCACACACCACTCTGCCGAACCGCAAGGTTCGGTTTCTCTGCCGCATTGCCCTATCCCTTTACTCCTGCTTGCAACGCAATTCCGCCATGTTGCATTTCCCAAGATATACGCCAATAAGCTGTATATATTCAACATGTTAGCATGCGAAAGGAGGCCGTACACTCCCCGATCGTCGCTCTTGACGCCGTCAATTCGATGGCAAAATCCGTGCGGCCGCATTAAAACCGCAGGTGGAATATATTCCGCACTAGCTGCTTTCTTTTCAGGACGGTAACAGTAGTTCATATTTTCTACATATTCAGAGAGAGCTCATCGACAGACGCGACCGCGAATCGACCTGCGCTCCTCGTCGCATCAGACGAGGAATCGATCCGCACCATGGCACCGACTTCGACATGAACGCCCTCCTGCCGCAGGGGGTTCCGAGCAGCCTCCACGCAACCCCCGCCGATCCCGATCTGAAAGAGAAGCGGCCTTCCGATGGCGAAAAAGCATCGAATTCGGAAGTCCAGGGCAAGCTGCCGACACGACAGAAACTTGTCTTTGCGCATAGCGCCAGGTCGTAAAAATGCTCGTCTTCAGCGCCGTGCAGCGAACCCGCCCGAAGGGCTCAGACGCTTCCGAATTCGATAGTTTTTTGCCATCCAAGGGCCGATCCGCCGCCGAGCAAAAGCCCGCCGAAGTCGACCTAGTGCGGCGGATGCCCTCGATCCAGCAGCGGAAAAGCCGATCCGCCGCTGGATGGCCGTTGGAAAAGCGCCGCCGAGCCGCCTTTTACACTGCGGCCACCGTGTAGGCCATGCTGACGACGGCCTGGTCGTCGGCATGGTAATTCAGGACAGTGCCTTCCGACAGGGACAGCCCGAAGGTCAAAGGCAGGTTGCCCTTTGCGGGCACGGCGAAGCCCGCAAGGTCGGCCTCTTGCAGGGACCCGCCGAAGCCGACCGACGCGGATGCGCCCCCTGCGGAGGCTATGGCCACCCTGGCCGCGCTCCGCGCCGCACCGTCGGGAATGAGCCGAGCGGCGCCCGGCAGCTCCGTGCCGGAAATCCCCGTCACCTTGAGGGGCCGAACCGTCGACGACTCGATAGCCGCCGGCTTCGAAGGGGACACCGCACCGGACGCATCGACGGTCACGATCACGGAGGTGGGAACCGAAAACGACACGATCAAGCTCCACTGCGCGTAAAGCTTGAGATCGGCCGTCAAGGGGGCGTCGAAGGCGAAGCGGGATCCGCCCTCCGGCGCGTCGAACCAGCCGAGGAACGCGTAGCCGTCGCGCGCGGGCTCGGCGGGCGCGGCGGGCACCGTGTTGTAGGGCACCTCCACCTCCGTCGCGGGCGAGCCGTCGCAGGGGTCCAGGACCATCTTCACGGTCCGGGCCGAGTCCGTCACGCGGATGCCCAGCGCCGTGGAGCCGGGCTGGTCGGCCGCGAGCGCGGCGCCCGGCAGCGCCAGCGCGAGGGCCAGCGAGCACGCGGCTATCGCGCGCGCTGCCGCGCGGATCCCCTGTTTCTTCGTCCTGGTCGGCATGTCTCGCCCGTTCCTTTCGCAAATCCGTATCGTCGAGGGGCCTTCAACCTGCGCCGCGTCCCCTGCTGGCGGCCCCTGCCGGGGACGCGGGCCCGGCAGGTTCAAGATGCCCGATCAGAGGCAGAAGCAGGGGCACACGCCATGCCCATAGTTGGCGGTGCTGTTGGCGCCGGGAATACCGCTCACGTCCACAAGACCGAAGACGTTACCGCCGTAGGGGCACACGGTGCGCTCGTACCAATACTCGGACGCGCCCGGAGACGACTGGAGCCCCTTCTTCAAGATCGCGTACTTCGCGCTCTCGAACCCGTTCACGCCCCTGCTCTTCCAGTACTCGTACTGGCTCCCTTCGGCGTTTATCCACTTGGCCCTCCCCCACCTAGGGTCGTAGCTCGAAGGCACGTCGCCCCCCAGCTCGCAGAACGATGCCACGAAAAGCCTGTCCTCCACCGTCGCGAGATCGGCGACGCTCGTCGAGGAGTACGTCGGGCAGTACTTCTTCGCAACCGGCGCGATGGCCTTCTGCAGATCGGCCGGCACCGTGTCCCAGATGGCGCCGCCGTTCATGGAGGCCCTGAGCGCGCTCGCTCCCCAGCCGCCTTCGTTCGTGCCCAAGGCGTTCATCGCGGCTTTCCCGTTCAACAGGTTCTTGAACTGGAACGTGAGGCCCGCCTTGCCGGAGGCGTCGGCCTTGTCGTCGTGGAGGATTCCGATGATGCGCACGTCGTAGTACGTGCCGCCCCACTTCGTCTTGCACTCGTACTTGGCATCGTCGGCGACGTAGCCGCTGTACCGCGCGTAGTGCGGGGAGTCCTCGCCCTTGGCGGAGATGTCCTCGGCGTGGGCCTTCACCTCGGCCACGTCGTAGACGATGCCGGAGGCCGCGTCCTTGAGGTAGAAGCTGGGCAGCTCGAACGTGTACGACACCGTGGCGAGCGGCTTCACGGTCGCGCCGTTGTCGGCGGCGGACTTCATCACCTGGGCGCTCGCCAGGTCCAAGCGGTAGGTGCACTCCAGCCTCGCGCCCGCCGCGATCTTGAAGTCGCCCTCTGCCGCGGGCGCGGCGCTGTTCACGCCGGCGCCGTAGCCGAACTCGACGGCCTTCGAGGGATCGCCCTCCGGATAGAGGCCGAACAGCCTCTGGCTGGCGAGGGCACCCTCGCCCGGCTTCGCCTCCAGCACCCCTTCCGCGCCGTCCGCCGCGCATCGCACCTCGGTCATGAGCGCCGGGCCGTCGGAGTTGTTCTCGAAGTAGGCGTTTGACTCCACGCTGGCCTGGGGGTTCGCCACGTCGTAGCCGGCGTCGCCGCCTAAGGCGACGGCCACCGGCGCGGTCACGCTGATGGGGGCCGCGGCGGCGCGCTCGGCCGCGAGGTAGGCTCCGGGGACGGGCGGGGCCGTCTCGCCCGCCATGGGCGCGGGGGCTTCCCGCGGGCCCTCGCCCGGCGCCACCTCCACCGCGCGCGAGGCGCGGGCGAGCTCGACGCCGTCGAGGGTCAGGGCCACGGCCACGTCGGCGGAGCCCTCGGACTTCCCGGTCGCGGTGCCGTCCGGATCGACCGAGAGCGGTTTCGCGGGATACGAGTAGGATGTCTCCACCGGCTCGGGGGCCAGCAGCTCCCCGCCCCCGAGGAGGTCTGCGGACTCGCCGGCCGCTATCGCGAGCGGCTCCGCGGAGAGCGAGGCCGCGTAGGGCATGACGTGGTTGCCCGCGGCGGGCAGGCCCGGGTTCCACGAATCCTCGGAGCCGGCCGGGCAGTAGACCGAGACGCCCGCGCACTCGGCGAGGGCGTCCGCGGCTGCCCCGGGCGAGCCGAGCGCGACCACGCGCGAGAGCGAGGGGCAGGACGCGAAGGCGCGCGGGCCGACCGTCGCGACGGAGGCGGGCAGCCACGCCTCGGAGAGGGCGCACGCCTCGAAAGCGCGCTCGCCCACCTCGGCCAGCCCGTCGGGCAGGTCCGCGGAGGCGAGCGACGAGCAGCCCGCGAAGGCGGCCTCCCCGATCGTCGACAGCCCCGCCGGCAGCTCCACGGACTCCAGGCCGGCCAGCCCCGCGAAGCCCGCGGGCGCGACCGAGGAGACGCGGTAGGACGCCCCTCCCAACTCGGCGGTCGCGGGGACCTCGATCGAGGCCGGGGCGTCGCCGCCCGCCCAGGAGGCGGCCAGCGTGTAGTCCTCCAGAACCTCGAAGGCCAGGCCGGAGCCCGCCTCGCCGGAGCCGCCTTCGGAACCCCCGTCCCCGCCGTCCCCGTCGGGACCCCCGGGGCC
>OLQP01001322.1_pt1 | contig 11966 bp, 12 predicted proteins | sample 1643181 | NCBI WGS metagenome assembly OLQP01 (sample SAMEA3136710, study PRJEB25190) | human gut metagenome | biome: human gut; feature: human-associated habitat; material: faeces | place: Austria | collected 2013 | reverse complement strand
GTGAGAGGTCGGTAAACACGAAAATAGGAGATAAACACCTATGATTAGTGTTTACTTCCTACTCGATTTTTTAGCCCTTTTGGCTTGAAAACCTTGGGATATGATGCCGAAACCTATGAGATGCTGGGAAGAAACCTATGAGTTATGATGAAAGAAACTATGAGTTGTGGGGGAGAAAACTATGACTTATTTTTTTTAACATAAAGCTCTAAAGCGGCCAAAGGAGAATAAGAGAGGTTGGAACGTAAACAGTTGGGAATGAGCAGATTTGCACAAAGTTGCCAAATCGGCATAAAGCAAGCGAGTGAGGAATATTGAAGTAGTTCAGTTACTAAATCGTGAGCCACAGTTACCTATGCAAAGCAGGTAACAATGCGGAAAGGCAACTTTGTGCATCAACGGATTTTATTGCGCTGATTCTCAATGTTTTGCGTATCAATGAACGCTTACAAAATGATTATATTTGCACACTCAAAATGTAAGCGTTATGAAAATCGAAAAATTCAAGGTGTTGCTCTACCTGAAAAAGAGCGGAATGGACAAGAATGGAAAAGCTCCCATCATGGGACGCATCACGGTGAACAGGACTATGGCGCAGTTCTCCTGCAAGTTGTCTTGCACTCCATCGCTTTGGAATCCTCGTGCCAGCCGATTGGAGGGCAAGAGCAAGGAAGCCGTGGAAACCAACAAGGACATCGAGCAGTTGTTGCTTTCCATCCAAAAGGCTTTCGATGTGCTTGTGGAAAAGAGAACGGACTTCGAGGCTAAGGATGTCAAGGAGGCACTGCAGGGCAGTGTCTGGACTTACAGAAAGATTCGCAAGAATCTCGCTGAGTTCATCGGGGAGAAGTATAGGTTGACTGATTTGGCTTTCGGACAGCTGACCGAGCCTTTCATCAGTGACTTTCACCATTACTTGCTTGACGAGAAAGGCTTTTCATCAGGAACCATCACCATCTATGTGTCGCTCTTCAAGAAGATGTGCCGCATCGCCTTTGAGCGAGGCTTGTGCAGGAACAGCCTTCATAGACACCGTTTCCATCACGAAAGCCAATGTCAAGGTGTTGGAGGATGGCGACAAATGGCTCGTCTATAACCGCAAGAAGACCGGAACACTTGCCAGGGTGAAACTCCTGCCCGAGGCGTTGGAGCTGATGGCGAAATACGAGGACGGGGCAAGAGATACCCTTTTCCCATTGCTGAGCACGAATCGTGTTCGTATCGATCTCATCACCATCTGCAAGTTGGCGGAAACGAGCAAGACCTATTCCTACCATTCGGGACGACACTCGTTCGCCAGCCTCATTACGCTGGAGGCTGGTGTGCCGATGGAGACCATCTGCAAGATGCTCGGTCACAAGGATGTGAAGATGACGCAGCGGTATGCGAGAGTGACCCAAAAGAAGCTGTTTGAGGACATGGACAAGTTCATCGCTGCAACCGAGAAGGACTTCGTTCTCGCATTATGAACAAGGCTTTCAACTTTTCTTTTCACAGTTCAACTACATTATTATATTATAAGGACAACAACTATGAGCAGAAGTACATTTTAAAAACAAGCGTTTTCAATTTCTGTGGCAGTATGTTGCCGGGGTTTGCCGACTTCAACGCCAAAAACAACAAGAAAAACTTGCACGACTGCAACGAATACATGAACAATGATGAGTTGAGAAATACGTTGAAGTTCTCACAACTATCTCGGTATGCAAATAAGCAAGCCACAACTAAATTGCCACGTTACACCCAATCAGTTGCATGGCTGCACTCAGTACACTTACTTTGCACCCGACAATCGGTCAATGGTGCAAACCGTGACCACTATACTAACAAATAAAACAGCATAAGCTATGGCAAAAACAAAAGATGTAGGATCGTCTTGACCGTGTCGTCCGCATCCTCGGAGGGAGGCGCATGAGCGTATCGGGCATCATCGAGAACATCGTGCGCCACCACCTAAGCCTTTATGAAGAGGACTTCGAGGCTTGGCGCAAATTGTGAGAATTAAGGTCTGCGGCCTTGGACGTGGATAGCTGAAAGGCAGTAGTTCCAACTAACGTGTTCTGAGAGGGAGCGAGGTTATGTTTTGGGAACCCCAAAACGCCTCGCTCCACCATGAGGGCGGAGGAATTTTGCTCCCGACGGTCGCAGAAAGTGAGTGTATCAACTGTAATCAGTATATCGAATGACAAGCATACAGGAACAGGACAAGAAAAAGGGCGGAAGACCGCCCACAGGCAGGGTTCGCAAGTTGTCGAAGTCTGTCACGGTAAAGTTCTCGAAGCCAAGCTACGAGGCTTTGAGACTGAGGGCGAGAAAAGCCAACCGCAAGTTGGCGGAGTATATCCGTGAGTCAGCCTTGAATGGCGAGGTGGTCAGCGGACACAATGCAGAGACGGTAGCCATTGCCAAGAGCCGAATCTATGCAGGGAGGACAACCAAGTTGTCACCAAGTAGAACAGACTCAACCAACGGCAGAACATACCCAAGACCCTTGGAGTGGCATTTCTTCCTTTGGGCTTTTTGCTCCTGCCAATGCTCAGACCTTTGAGCCATTCCCAGAGGATGAATCAGTCAAGAAGAAAAAGAAGAAACGCAGAAGAGGCTTTAGCCTTTGATGCAAGTTACAAACCATTCAAACAACAAAAGAAAGATGAAAGAAGAACTATTGGAAGCCATCTACGGCACAGTTGAGAGATTGGAGCAGAAAGTTGATGAACTATCTGTCTCCACAAAGAACGCAGGAGCGGAAACCGTTCCTGCAAGTAATGACATAACCAAGTTGGATAAGTCAATCAATGCGATGTTTATCAAAGAAGAGGAAGTCAGAGGTAAAATATCCAAATTAAGAGATGCCATTGTCGTTTTTGCAGACCTTATTAAGGTTGAACTTGGCAAAAATGAGCAGCGAAGCAAGTTCTTGGTTGATGCAGTCAAGCAGATGAGACAAGAGAATGATATTTCCTCAAAGGCATTGCAAGATAAACTTGAAGTAATGAACAAATCACCTCAAAAGAAGGTTGTAACCCATCGTTTCGAGCCAACCTCAAAGTATGTTCTTCTTTTCATTGGTGGCTTGGCTCTATCTCTTGTCATTTCCATTTGGGGCAATCTCACCCAATGGCGAGAGCACCAAGATTGGGAGGAGGCAGATTTGAAGTATAGGGCATTGAAAATGGTTCTTCCATCTGATGACCCGAATATTCGCTACATCGAAAAGCATTTCAATGTGCAACGAGATGAAGATGTGATATACAAGCTCAGAACCAGAGTTGATGTTTATGAAGATTCTGTCTATCAACACCATAAAATGGTTGAGGTAGCATCATATAAAGATAGTATAGCAAGACAACTTATTGATGAATCAAATAGGATAAAAATGCAGATAAACAGTAAGAAAAGTAAATGAAAACGTTATTCTTGTATTATTATGCAAAGTGTAATCACGTATAACATAGTTTAATGTAATTAAAATATCCGTCTAAAATTCTGTTGTTTCAAAAAGTATTTATACCTTTGCACTCGGAATACAAAATGAGACAAATAATTGCAGTTTGCTTTCGTTTTGGTGCAATTGTTCCAATAACCTTTGCGCAAGGTTGATACAGCCCCGTCTGGGTAAAAAGGCGTAACTTCTAAGACACGTAGATTCCTAGGCAGTTAACAGTTTGTTTAATTTTAAAACAGAAAATTATGGACAAAGAAAAAGAACTTCTTTCTAAAGAAGAGCTCGCTTTGATGCGAGGGGGCTTTGGTGTCGAGGATGTCACAGTTTATGCACTTGGAATACAAGGTGTAAATAATTGTTGTAACACAACAAATAACGGAGGAACAACATCTCCTTCTAAGCCAACGACTTCAACAAGAACTACCGACACTACGTTGAAGCCATAAGATAGTTAACGGATACACTTGCATTCAATAATTTTATGGTCAAGAGAGTTTATTTTAATTCTCTTGACCATTTTTCAAAAGTAAGTAATATGGACAATAGAGTTTTGTACACAATATCAAATAAATGGATAATGAGGCATGATGAATATTATGGAAACTCATATGCCTTGTACAACATTGAAACACGAAAATTAGCAAGATTAACAGCTTCGCTTTATACACTTTTGCATCTCTTCTACACAAATGCCAGAGCATACGAAGATGTGAAAAATAGTCTTGCAGAACAAGGCGTAAATTTGAAATGGGACAATGTTAGTCAAATAGAAAAAGAGTTTGGGTTCGAGCATCTGTTTGTCCAAAGTAAAAGCTCATATCATTCAACGAATCGTTTTTCGAACATTCATGCTATTGAGCAAATTCCTATAACATCCTCACCTATGGATGTTGAACTTCTATTGACACACAATTGTAATTTAAAATGTAAGCATTGTTTTCAGTCATCAGAATTACATAGTGATAAAAGAACTCACTTGTCTACGCATGAATGGGAAAAAATCTTCACAGAATTAGAAAAAGCCAATATTTATAATGTCATTATTAGCGGTGGGGAGCCTATGATGTATCCTCATTTCGAACAGTTGCTAAGAAAAGTAACAGATTTACGTATGAGTTTTTCTATTCTTACTAATGGCATGCTGATTTCTGAGAAAAATTTGGATATTTTCAAGAAAAAAAATGTATCTGTAACAATTTCGTTGGATGGATGTACAGCAGAACAACATGAGTTCCTTAGAGGGAAAAATACATTTGAGCATATAGTCCATACAATTGATCTAATGGTGCAGAATGGTGTAAACCTCAATATTGCACATGTTGTAAATGCCCACAACAAGGAGCATTTGGAAGAGTTGATACTTTTTTTAATAAACAAGGGCGTACATCATTTGTCTATTAATTTAGTAGAGCCAGAAGGAAGGGCGTTTTCAAACGACTTTTTACTTTTGAGCCCAAAAGAAGAAAGTCTAATGCGCAAAAAGATCACTCAACTTCAAACCAACTACTCTGATAGAATTACAATAGACTTTCCTAATCTCTCATATAAAGAAAACATAGATGGCTATAGTAAGGATGAAAAGGTCTTTTGTGCAGCAGGGACAAAACGTGTCGCTATAAGTTCCGATGGTTGTGTATATCCATGCGTTTATGCTTTTTATCTTCCTTTTCTGAAGATAGGGGATTTAAAGACAGAAACTTTGCAAGACATTTGGGAGAAAGAATCGGCATGGCAAATGATGCGAGGTGGTATAACAATTTCGCAAATAGACACTTGTAACTCATGCAAGTTACATAGCTTTTGTTGCATGAGAAACTGTAGAATAAAGTCTTATTCTCAGAAATTAGGACTTTATGCCAAGCCTGATAATTGTCTTATAGATAAAGTAGAATAATATGAGAAAGTATTTTGCATTACTAATAATGTTCTTAGGGCTATGCCCTATGCTGATGGCACAGAACATCCAAGGGGTTGTGACAGACACAAAAGGTAAGCCAATTTCATTTGCCAATGTTGTGGAACTGTTACAATCAGACTCTTCTTTCGTTAAAGGAACGGTTAGTAAGGAAGATGGTTCTTTCATGCTTGAAGGCGTAAAGAGTGGCAATGTCATTCGAGTTTCTCTCATCGGTTATGAAACACAATATATAAATTATACGGGGCAAACTACCGTCACCTTAAAACTTCAGGAAAGCACCAACATGCTTGGCGAGGTTGTTGTCAAAAGTTCGTTGCCAAAGACCGTGCTGCGAGGTGAGGGAATGATAACAAATATAGAAGGCAGTGTATTGGAGAAAACTTCCAATATGGAACAGTTGCTTTCACGCATTCCTAATGTGTCTGCCAAAGATGGACAAATAGAAGTGTTTGGTCGTGGCACACCTGTAATATTTATCAATGGTCGGAAGATGCAAGACCAAATGGATTTGCAACGTTTGCAACCAAGCAACATAAAGAAAATTGAAGTAATCAACAACCCTGGTGCACGATATGATGCCAGTGTGAAGAGTGTCATACGCATTACCACAAAGAAGACACAGGGCGAAGGCTTCAGCTTTGACAATAAAACTACGTTTTCGGTCAATGAAGAAAAACGTTTGAGCTCTTATGAGTCGTTCCAAGGAAATTATCGAAGAGGAGGATTGGATGTCAATGGGTTCTTGTATGGTGCATATGCTCACACTCCAGAAAACAAACAAGTGACGCAATATTCATACATCACAGATACTTGGCAGCAGAATATGAACGTCAATCAGGAATTCACTAACATCAACCCATACGCACGCTTGGGGGTAAGCTATATGCTTGGCGAAGAAAGCAATTTGGGTGCCAGCTTCAGCTACAATCGTTTAGCAAAGGATAAGGGCGAAGGAACTCAGACGTTCAATATAATGCAGAACAATGTACAGAAGGAATCTTCAACCGTTGATTATCTGAGTCCAGGTCAGTCAACGACTTATTCCGCCAATGCTTATTATGTTGGCAAGATAGGAGGGCTGAATGTGGATTTCAATACAGATTATTATTGGTATGGCAAGAAGCAGTGGATGGACTTACACGAAACAGTGCTTGACGAATATCGCCAGACAGAGACGGAAAAGTCTGATGTCTGCTCTTATCGCAACAATCGCAACTATTTGTTGGCATCCAAACTTGTCCTTAGTATTCCTTTGTTGAATGGCAATTTTTCGTTGGGCGGTGAATACAGTCATGTGAATCGAAGATGTCACTACCAAGTGGAGCCAGAAGTGGTTGATAACGAGAAAGAAAAAGTCAAAGAGTCAATGACATCGGCGTTCGTTGACTATAGCCGTAAATTCGGGCTACTGACGATGCAAGCTGGGCTTCGCTATGAATACATCGACTTTGACTATTATGACAATGATTTGTATATAGCAGAACAGAGCAAGACTTACGGCAATTGGTTTCCGTCTTTGGCTCTCTCGCTTCCTGTTGGCAAGACACAGATGCAACTGACGTATGCCACCGACATCTATCGTCCAAGCTACAACGAGCTTAGAAGCGGTGTGCAGTATGACAACCAATACACATACGAGTCGGGCAATCCATTCCTCGTTCCTTCAATTACACACAATCTTACCTACGGACTCTCTTGGGAATGGCTCAATCTGCAATTGGTTTATTCGCATATCTCAGATGAGGTTTGTACGATGACGCAGACTTATCATGGAGATCCGATGAAGTCACTTGCTCGCCCAGAGAACATCAATAGCTACAACTCTTTCCAAGCAGGACTGACGCTGAACCCTACCTTTGGCATTTGGCATCCAACATTGGAAACAATGCTCTTTAAGCAATGGCTCAAGATGAATACGCATGTGGGCAATAAACTTGACAATCCTGTGGCAGTTTTCCAACTTACCAATGCGTTTGACTTCAAGTTGCTGACGGCTTCATTTGTAATGACCGCACAGACCGAAGGTAATATGGGTAACAAATGTATCCGCCAAGGCTATTTCAATACAGACCTGTCACTCTACAAGTCGTTGCTCAAGAATCGCCTTACGTTGACACTTGACGTTTCAGATGTATTCGGAACGGGGAATCAACATCGCACATTCTATTCAGGTGTGCAAAGAACAATGTTATATGACCTAAATTCCACAAGTACCATTACCTTTAGCATCCGCTATCGCTTTAACGCAACGAACAGCAAGTATAAAGGAACTGGTGCAGGTCAATCTCAAAAGAACAGAATGTAAAGTCATAAAACTAAAGCTTCGGAAAAGAATAAAAATCAACTTGTTGCAAACAGAAAGTTTCTTAAAATGAAAACATAGAAAGTTAATTCTTAATATAAATGATATGATTTTTCCTATTATACATCAACATGACTCCATGCAATGCGGAATAGCCTGCTTGCAAATGGTATGTAAATATTTCGGCAGAGAATACTCTTTGGATTCTCTGTCGAAACTTTGTTTTGCTACTACGGAAGGAGTCTCTCTGTTAGGTATCAATGAGGCAGCAAACACACTTGGCTTGCATACTACATGCGCTAGAGCTACAACTATGGTACTAGGTGAAGTCCCTTTGCCTTGTATCCTTCATTGGAACCAGAACCACTTTGTGGTTTTATATAAGGTTAAGAAAGGAAAGAAGTTCTATGTCGCTGACCCAGGAAAAGGATTGGTGGCTTATAGTTTAGAAGAGTTCAAGCAGCATTGGATAAGCACAAGTTCCAATGGCGAGGACAAGGGAATTGCTATGTTCTTGGAAACCACCCCTGCATTCTTTACCTATAATATGGAGGGTGAAGAGAACATCAAGGAAAAGCGTTCTTTCCGCTTTCTCCTTGGATATGTGAGGAAATATCGCAAGTATTTCGGACAAATTATCTTGGGCTTGATAGTTGGAAGCCTCTTGCAGCTTGTCCTGCCATTCCTAACCCAGTCCATTGTGGATGTCGGTATCAAGAATCAAGACATTGGCTTTGTTTGGCTTATCCTGTTGGGGCAGTTGATGCTTACAGTCAGCCGAACGGCAATAGACTTTATCCGCAGATGGTTGTTGCTTCACATTTCCCTACGTATCAACATTTCATTGGTGAGCGATTTCTTCATCAAGCTCTTGAAATTGCCTATGTCTTTCTTTGATACGAAACTCATGGGCGACTTGATGCAGAGAATGAACGACCATAGCCGTGTGAACAACTTCCTCACGCAGCAGACGCTCAACATCACCTTTGCCATGCTCACCTTCGTGGTGTTCTCCGTAGTGCTGTTCTTCTACAACAAGTTGGTGTTTGCCATCTTTCTGTTGGGAAGCATCCTCTATGGAGGCTGGATGACATTGTTCTTGAAGCGGAGAAAGGTGCTCGACTATGAACTGTTCGAGCAACAAGCCATCAACAACAACAAGACCTACGAATTTATCACCTCCATGCAGGAAATCAAGTTGCAGGATTGTGAGCAGCGCAGAAGATGGGAATGGGAGGACACGCAAGCAGACTTGTTTGGGGTGCAGATGAAATCTCTCAAACTCCAACAGACACAGGAGGCAGGAAGTATCTTTATCAACGAGGTGAAGAACATCATTATTACGGTAGTGGCTGCTACCGCTGTGATTCATGGTCAAATGACACTCGGTATGATGCTTGCCGTGCAATACATCATCGGTCAACTCAACTCACCAGTGGAGCAACTGATGAATTTCTTCTATTCCCTGCAAGATGTGAAGATTAGCTTGGAGCGAATCAACGAGATTCACCAGATGGATGATGAGAATGGAAAGGAAGGCTTGCTAACTTCTATTGAAGATAAGAATGAGGGCATTGACATCAAGAACATCATGTTCAAGTACGACCCACATGCTTTGCGCAAAACCATAGACGATGTGAGCATTCACGTTCCGCAAGGTAAGGTAACAGCCATCGTTGGCGCATCTGGCAGTGGAAAGACCACCCTCATCCGTTTGATGCTTGGTTATTATCCTGTCTTGGAGGGAACAATCAACATTGGAAATACTGACATCAACAAACTCAACAAAAAGTGGTGGCGCAGACAATGTGGTGTTGTCATGCAGGATGGTGTTATCTTCTCGGAGAGTATCGCAAGAAATATTGCTGTTGATGATGGCGATATAGACAAGGAAAGGTTGTTGAAAGCTGCCGAGATAGCTTGCATCAAGGATTACGTGATGGCTTTGCCTCTGAAGTTCAACACCAAGATTGGGCGTGATGGCGTGGGACTGAGCCAAGGACAGAAACAGCGTATCTTGATAGCAAGGGCGGTGTATAAGAATCCCGACTACATCTTCCTTGACGAGGCGACCAACTCGCTAGATGCTAACAACGAGAGAAGCATCGTGGAGAACTTGGATAAGTTCTACAAGGGCAAGACTGTTGTGATTGTGGCTCATCGCCTAAGCACAGTGAAGAATGCCGACCAAATCGTGGTCATCGACCATGGTAAGGTGGTAGAGGTAGGCAACCATGAGTCTTTGACCGCCAAGCGAGGGGCATATTATAACCTTGTGAAGAATCAGTTGGAATTGGGAAACTAAAATGCTTTTGACATGGAACAGAAAGAAAAAGAATCAGATAACATCGAGTTGAGAAGCGAGAAGGTGAGGAACGTGATAGGCAAGGTTCCTCCTCGCCTCGTCAGCTTGGGAACGGTTGTCATTACGATAATAGTCCTCGCCCTCGCAGTTGCTTTCTACAAGATACCTTATCCTATATCCATAGAGGCTAATGGTGAGGTCATCAATCAAAGAACAGTACAAGTGTTTGTGCCATACAAGTATTTGTATCTTTTCGATGAGCCAAGGACGGCTCATGTATCTTTCGAGGGCAACGATAATGCATCTTATAACTGCAACATCACAAGCCATAAAGCCAGGCTCATACATAGGGAAGATGGAAACTATTTTATGGCAATAGCCACAGTGAGTACACAGAGACAAAATACTCCTATACTGCAAAAGTATATGAAAGCTGATGTGAGAATCATCGTCAGCAATAAAACGTTATGGCAACAGGTATTCGGATAAACTATATCCGAATACCTGCTGTTTGTTTTTGGATGCATATTGTGTTGGTAAGCATCAGATTTTACGCAAAAGTTCTAAATTCCATAATTTTCTCCTAGCGAGTTATGGGATATTTAGAAATTTATCGTATCTTTGTCCCCGAATTAAGGCGTTCTTTGCATATTGCAAAATACAGAAACGAGCAGAAGTCCGCTCGTTTCCATATTGTTACCTATATAATATAGGCAAACGCCCAACTTCTTGATTTTCAATCAAAGTCCAAATTAGAGCGAGTTATGAGGCTTAACATTAAGCTCTAAAGCAGCCAAAGCGCGAATTCAACAAGCAAGTGCTTGGATAGACTTATATCCGAACACTTGTTGCTATCTCCATAAAGGTTCGTTTTCCCATCCTTGTGGAAAGCCCATGGCATGTAAATCAATATTGGGATAATCTGCGAACAATCTGAGCAGAGAGCTTTTTAAATCCATACAAGGAGTTATAGTTTGCTCCATTATAATAAGGTGCATAACTGATGGTAAAGTTTGATAGGCTTTTGGGTTGGAGCAATCCAAAAAAGTGGAAGCCGATTTGGCAATTGTGGCTTCAAGGCAAAACGCCTATTCCATATACGGGCATGGTGAGCACAACAATTGCGAAGCACGGTTATACACCTTATCCAACTTTCCAAGTAAGTGTATTGAGGTAGTCCAAACTCTCTTGCCACTTGCTTTTTGAGACGATTGTCCTTGAACAGACAAAATAATTTGGAAAGCGTACCAAACGAAACGACCTCTAATGTTTTCCACACAGGAGGGAGAGAAGGGAAAGTATATTTCTCGGAATGCTCCTTGATGAAATCTTCATTTGAACGAGATACCTCTTTCTTGATATTGTCAAGGCAGCCTTCATAAAAGTCTGCATTCTTGAACAATGATGCATCCATAAACCAAAATGCGCCATGCTCCATGGAAAATATCTGAATCATTTTGGTCCGAAGAGAAATCTCTATATCTTGAATTGCCTTGAATATAAGTTAACGAAGTTCTTTGTCAAAGAGATAAAGGTCGATGGCTTGTTCAAATGTACTACCCAGTTTATAATGATGAAACTGTCTGTCTTCCTCCATATATCGTAGGTAACTGGCAATACGAAAATAACTGATATTGCGAAGCTGCAATTTGGCAGTTGCAATATCTTCTATCACCAGCCCTCCGTTCTGGAGCAAGGCAACCTGTTCATCTACGTTTATCGGTTGTTTGTCGTAATCCATATACCCTTTATAAAAAGCGAAGTCCCACCGTGGTACGCATCGTTGAGAGGCGTGGTGGGATTTGTTGCTGCAAAAATACTCTTTTTTATTGGAAACTCCAAATATTTTCTTCAAAATCTGCTTGTCAAATATGGATTTTAACGTAAAAAGTTCTAATTTCCAAGGTTTTCTCCTTGTAAGCTATGCGAGATTTAGAAAAATATCGTATCTTTGTCCCCGAATTAAGGCGTTCTTTGCATATTGCAAAATACAGAA
>OLQP01001315.1_pt1 | contig 12060 bp, 7 predicted proteins | sample 1643181 | NCBI WGS metagenome assembly OLQP01 (sample SAMEA3136710, study PRJEB25190) | human gut metagenome | biome: human gut; feature: human-associated habitat; material: faeces | place: Austria | collected 2013 | reverse complement strand
TCAGATAAGCAGTCTCATGTAATCTGCTCTTAATGGATTCCGCCTTAAAGTATGTTTTATCAAATATTTCTCCATCTGGTAAAAAAGTAACGCTCGTTCCCGTATCGCCTTTCCGACACTTGCCGATGACTTCCAACGGTGCTACTGCTTTCCCTCTCTCGTACATCTGCTGATACACCTTACCATCTGACTGTACTTTCACTTCAAGCCAGACAGAAAGTGCATTAACAACGGAGGCTCCTACTCCATGAAGACCACCGGAAATCTTATAACCTCCCGTACCAAACTTACCTCCGGCATGCAGCATAGTAAATACCATCTCTACTGCCGGAATTCCTGTCTTATTATTAATTCCTGTCGGAATACCTCGTCCATTATCCCGAACCGTTGCCGTTCCGTCTTCTTCAAGAATCACCTGAATATTACTGCAATACCCTGCCAGATGTTCATCTACAGAGTTATCTACAATCTCATAAATAAGGTGATTAAGACCTCTGGTCGAAACACTTCCGATATACATTCCCGGACGCTTTCTTACCGCTTCTAGTCCCTCAAGAACTGCAATGCTATTCGCATTATATGCCATCTGTTCTCCCATAAATACCTCACAATTTTATTATAATTACTTACCTTTATACACATCTTCTCATAGATATTCACCTGTAAATATCCACTTATAAATGTTTACTTTCTATATCCTTTCTTATAGGAAGGAATCTGTTGCTGCCAGTCAGGACAATCTGTATCATAATATAACTTATTCTCATAAATCATATTTATTTCACCATTTTTATATTCAAATGCCACCGAAGAGCAATTCTTTCCAAAAGGTGTCTTCCAAAACTGACCAAGGGAACGTCCTGTCAAATTAAGGATAAAACTTCTTACTACGCAGCCATGTGCCACAATGAGAACATTCTCTGCTTTCCCTTCTAATGGAATAATCTCCTCTTTAAAGAATTCGTCAGTTCGTCTTAAAACATCCTGGAAATATTCTCCATACTTTGCTGGGCGAAAATGTTCTGGATCAAGACGGAATCTCTGATAGCGTGTCATTGCCGGATTCTCCATAATCTTTCCGATACACTTTCCCTCGGAGGTTCCAAAACTCATCTCCTTCAGACGGTCATCGCGGACAATCTCTATCGGACGGTCCATGCGAACAATCTGTGCCGTTTTATACGCTCTTTTTAACGGACTGGAAAAAATATGATCAAAAGGAATCTCCTTCATTCCTTCTGCTGTCATCTGCGCCTGCTCGATACCTTTAGGTGCCAGAGGAATATCAACCTGTCCCTGAAGCTTACTCCTCTTATTCCACTTTGTCTCTCCATGTCTCATTATATATATCTTCATCTGTAAAGCTCCCTTTTCCTGAAAATTATTCATTCTGTAAAAATGCTTCTGCTATCTCTTTTAACTTCATTCCGTTAGACGCTTTTAATAAAAGTACGTCATCCGGATGTATATATGTTAAGAGATACTCCTGTAATTCCCCTCTTGTCTCAAAATGCTTTACAACAATTCTCGCATTATTGTCTTCAATACCTTTTAATATTTCTTCGGAAAGTTCACCGTAGGCAGCAACTTCATCTACCTGTGTCCCAGCAATAAACTTACCCACTTCATAATGATATTCTCTCTCTTTTTCTCCAAGTTCAAGCATATCTGCCAGTGCGGCAATTCTCCTGCCCTTCACACCTTCCATAGAAGAAAGTACCGAAATACTTGCCTTCATAGAATCTGGGCTGGCATTATATGTATCATCAATCAACGTACAGCTCTTTAATGTATGCATCTGCTGACGCTGTCCATGGAAAGTACTAAGTGCCTTCGCTGCCACTTCCATGTCAAGTCCCATCTGATGTGCGACACCTAATGCAACTAAGGCATTACGTACATTATGCTCTCCCATAGTGCCAAGAACAACTTCCATATTTTTCTCTGCTTCGCCGTCTTTATAATAAAAATGAAACAGGGTCTGTCCATCCCGCACACGTACTTCTTCTGCTCGATAATCACATTCCTTATTCAATCCATAAAAAAATGTTCTGTGAGAAAGCTTTCCACGATATGGTGCAAGGAACTTATCATCCCCATTCAAAAAGACCATACCATCTTCTGGAAGTCCTTTTACAATATCCATCTTCTCGAGACAAATATTCTCCTGAGTTTTCAACTGTGCAATATGACTTACTCCAATCATCGTCACAACTGCTATATTCGGACGAATCATATTGGTAAGCTTCTCGATCTGCCCTCTTTCACTCATGCCAATTTCAAGAACGGCAATCTCATCTTCCGCTGTAAGATGAGAAAGAGTCAATGGCACACCAATCTGACTATTCTGATTCCCGATCGTCTGGAATACCCTCTTCTGTGAAGCTAATGCTGTGCTGATCATCTCTCTTGTTGTTGTCTTTCCAACACTTCCTGTTACAGCAACAACCGGAAGATTCATACGATTTCTGTAAAATGTTCCTACCTTCTGCATCGCTTCTACTGTATCTGCCACTTTAATCCATGGCTTGTCCTCAAAACCAGTTAACGGCTTATCATGCTCTGATGTAAACGTCGCCCCATTTATCTTAAGTGCGCCATCAATAAACTTATGTGCATCCACTCTCTCCCCGATAATCGGTACAAAAATGCTATCCTCGTTACCGGAGCGGGAATCGATTGAAAACTCCTTGATTACTTTATTCTCATCTCCACATAAAAGCTGTCCTTCGGCAGCCTTTACAATATCTTTAATTGTTATATTCTCCATGATTATTCTCCTGATAAATAAATACTATCTTTAGTCAATTAAAATCTCTCCAGGAAATTCTAACATAACATATGATACAAACTTGCTGCTCGCCACCTGCAGAGGTGGGAGTCATCTCCCATCTGATATCTTACAGCAATCTGCAAACAGATGCAAGAGCAGTCTCCTTTTTCCAAACATTTGTTCTGACATATTATACATCATCAAAAATAAAATTTCAAGATGAAATTCTATAGAGCTTTTATGAAGCTTTATAAAATCCCACAACATCCATTCCATAATGCAATATAGCAGCAATTATAGTCAATTCAAGTCGAGCAGCCGCGAGACTTGGCGCGTGATTCTGGTCAGCGTAAGCTGACATATTCTTTACAGAATCACTGCGCATCCTCGCGGAGCGTTTATCTCAGTCGGAGATTGGACTCCCACTGAGACAAATTTGCTGTCACTCACCACCTGAAAGAGGTGGGAGTCTTCTCGACTGAGATAAAAAATTAAACAATACGCACAAAAAAGCATGATATAACAACTGCCTCCTGTCAATGCACGATGATGCGCTGCATCCATCGCTTGCTCTAAGGCGCAGTTATTATATCATGCTTATTTATTTTAGTTTTTGGCAAAATGGCTATTCAAGTAAAAACTTTATGCACAATGACCTTTTTTCTCGATAACTTCAATTACCGAATCAACATACTTTTCACATTCTTCCTTTGTTTCCGCTTCTACCATAACACGTATCACTGGCTCTGTACCACTTTCACGAACAAGGATTCTTCCTGTTGCTCCGAGTGTTTCTGCAACCTGCTTTACTGCTGCCTGTACGTCAGCATCATTCTGTGCTTCCGGTTTACTCTTTACACGTACATTCTTAAGTACCTGCGGATAAATACGAACCGGTGATGTCAATGTTGCTAAAGACTGCTTCTTCTCTAACATTACTTCCATCACCTTAATAGCTGTAAGGATTCCATCTCCGGTTGTTGCATATTTACTGAAAATAATATGTCCTGACTGTTCACCGCCGATACGATGTCCATTCTGTACCATATTTTCGTAAACATATTTATCTCCAACCTGTGTCTTTTCATAATCAACACCAAGTTCGTCAAATGCTTTATACAATCCAAAGTTTGACATAATTGTTGTTACGACTGTATTATTACGAAGTTCACCTTTTTCTTTAAGATATCTGCCGTAAACATACAGAATGAGGTCTCCATCTACAACGCTTCCATTCTCATCAACAGCGATACAACGGTCTGCATCCCCATCGAAGGCGAATCCCACATCAAGCTGATTCTCTTTTACAAACTTCTGAAGCACTTCGATATGTGTAGAACCGGCATTCATATTAATATTCAGTCCGTCTGGCTGTGCATTAATTACATAGGTCTTTGCTCCTAATGCGTCAAAAACACTCTTTGCGATCATCCAGGAACTTCCATTAGCACAGTCCAATCCTACCTTCATATTCTTATAAGAGCGTGTTGCAAGAGAAATCAAATAACCGATGTAACGATTTCTTCCTGCGGAATAATCAACTGTACATCCAATCTGATCACGTACTGCCATCGGAATTTCTAACTTACCATCAATATAATCTTCCACTTTAAGGATTGTTTCCTCATCCATCTTCTCGCCTTTAGAATTAATGAGTTTAATTCCATTATCATAGTATGGATTATGGCTTGCAGAAATCATGATACCACAGTCAAAATCTTCTGTTCTTACTACATAAGAAACGCTAGGTGTTGTTGTTACGTGCAGTAAATATACATCTGCCCCTGAAGCTGTAAGTCCTGCTACTAAAGAATATTCAAACATATAGCTTGAACGACGTGTATCTTTACCAATTACAACTTTACATTTCTCTTCTTTATCTTTACCATAATACCAGCCAAGAAAACGACCTACCTGATATGCGTGCTCTACTGTTAGATTTACATTTGCTTCTCCACGGAAACCATCTGTTCCAAAATACTTACCCATTCTCTTCTCCTATCAGCTATTACTTATTGTTCTTTTTACATCTTATTCCTGTATTTTTTAATATATCCAAGATTCAAGAATGCCCCGGCATTCTTGCTGAGATATGCGCGTTCTACATATTTTCATAGTTTCATTTGCATATTTTAACTTATGTATGATAACACTATTCATGACGTAATGCAACGATTGGATCTAAATTGGCTGCTTTTACTGCCGGAAGCAATCCAAATACTACTCCGATTATTGTAGAAAATGCAATTGCCAGAATAACTGCCGGTATACTGATTGCAATTGGAACATTTGATATCTTTCCGATAACTTCTGCTAACGCAATACCGGTAATCGTACCAATGATGCCTCCAAGACTGGTCAGTACCGCCGCTTCTGTTAAAAACTGTGCCAGTATTCGATTCTTTCTCGCACCGATCGCCTTTTTCAAACCGATTTCTCTTGTACGCTCTGTTACAGATACAAGCATGATATTCATAACACCGATACCACCAACTAATAATGAAATACTTGCGATCCATATTAACTGTTTATTTGTCGTTGCGCTTACCTGCTGACTTTCTTCTGCGGTCTCATTCATATTTGCCGCACGATATTTGATATCTTTATTCGTTACCGTTTCGTTTAATAATGTTTGTGCGGCTTTTCCAACAGATGTCATATTATCTGTAGAATCTGCCAGCAGCTTTGCATTCTGTGGCTCATCATACTGCTGAACAATATTCCAGTCCACATCAGGAATTACAACAATACCACTCGCACTTCCGTCGTTATATACATAAGTATAGTAATCCTCTACAGAATTAATTACCGGGCTGAAGGCGGTAGACTCTTCAATGACACCAACAACAATAAATGGCTCTCCTTTTATATCAATGGTCTTTCCTACCGGATTCTCGTTTCCAAAAAGAGAGTCGGCTGCTACACTGTCTACTACTGCTACTTTACGATACTTCTCATAATCGCTCTCCGTAAAGCCTCTTCCTCTTTTCATTACATAACCACAGGTTCCAAGATAATGAGAATCTGCCCCGATCAACTGCCCACCGGAAAGCACTGTTGAATTATAGTAAATGTAATCTACCTGTGTACGTGACATATAAAGGGAAGCATCTTTTACATGGGAAAGCTCAGCTAACTGTTCACGCATGGCATCATCAAGAACAGGAATTCCCTTCGGAATTCCATATTCCATTTCTGCTGGATAGTTTCCACTTTCTGTTAACTGTACTGTTGTTGTATTGGTACCAGAACCAATCAGATTCTTTTTAATCTGTTCATTCGTTCCCTTAATTGTTGATACAATGGCAATAATTGCCGCAATACCGATAATGATGCCCAGCATCGTCAGGAAAGAACGCAGTCTGTGACTCCATACACCCTGAAAAGATAATCTTATATTTTCAAGCATCGTTCTCCTCCTTAATAAATCATTTCGCTGTCATCTTCGGAAATCTTCGTTTTAACTCCTTCTCTTAAGTTCTTTCCATAAGGGAAGGCAATGTTATCTTCATCTGTCAGTCCAGATATAATTTCCATATACTGGCCATTCATAGTCTTTCCAACTTTGACATACTGCTTCTTCAGACGCTTTGTCTTTTTATCACGAATATAAACATAATTCTTTTTGTCTTCTGTGCGGATATATGCTTTCTGAATGTAGATTGCATTATCATTCGCTGTTCCCATAGACTTTGAACTATAAGAAACTTCGACAGAACCACCCGGACTCAAACCATCTGCATCTTTAATAAAGCCAATGACCGGATAATAAGAACTATTTGGATTGGAACTTCCTCCATCATTACTACTGTCTCCGGTAGGGAAATCCGAAATTTCCTTTACTTCTGCGGTATACTCATCTCCTGTATCACTAGATACACATTTGATCGTTCCACCAACCTTTATATTGCTAAGTTCCATCTCGCTAATCGAAGTCTTAACATACATTCCATCTGCTGCCTTAACTACGATAGCCGCCGAACCATCTGTAGGAACCGTTCCTTTATCGCATGAAGTAGTAACCGTACCAGCAATCTTTGCCTTAACTGTCGCTTTATCTACTTCTGCTTTTGCTTCATTGTAGTTAATCTGCGCTTCATGAAGATCTTGTTTGGCTTCAGAAATTTCATCTTCTTTTTCGGCAATTGCTTCCCTTAACTCTGCTGCAGTATAATTATTGCCATCATCACCGCCATTATCTCCACTGCCATCGTCAATGCCAGAACCGCCATCTCCATCATCACCGCCGTCTCCGCCAGTATTATCTCCACCGCTGGTGTCCGCTTCTTTCACAACCAACGTTCTTGATATCTTAGTTTTAGAAATACCTTTTACATTCTTAACCTGCGCAGTAAGTGTAATAGAAGAAGACGGTTCTCCTTCATCTACATATAACCAGACACCAGACTTCGTCTTCTCAATACTTGTATACTTTGAAATATTATTTGATAAAGTCCATGTAACCTTACTCTGGTCATCCTCTCCATTTCCCCAGCTTCCATCTTTAGACACTACAGAAAAGAGATAGCCATTACCCGCTTTTACTTTCTTTCGATTCTGTTTAAACTTGATCTCCTTATCTGCCGCCGGCGTTGGTGTCTTATTTGTTGTTGGAACAGTATTTTCTTTATTCTCGGTTGTTGTAGCCGCTGAATCCTCTTTCTTTACTTTACTCTTTAAATAAGAAATCGTATACCCTGTTCCATCTGCAAGTTCCACTGTAAACTTACTGTCAGGTGTAATCTCTAATTTATTTGCATTTTCTGTATTTTCATTATCATAATCTGTCTCGGAAGCATATTCTATAAATTCCGCTGTTAACCCCTTCTTAATCAGATCATTAATCAGTGCGCCGCTAATTTTTCCATCTTTAGGCAAATAGAATGTATACTTTCCATCTGCATCCTGCTGTCCATCTTCCAGACTTTCTGCCTTTAAATCTTTGTATGCTGCCCGTTCATTCAGATCATAAAGACTTTTTTCTTTTCCTTTGGAAACAGTATAATATTCATCTTCATCGAGATCTTTAAAAACTTTAGAAGGATTATATTCATATCGATCTTTTTCTTTTCCGTTCTCATCAAATTCGATAAATGTAGCATATTTATTCTCTTTATGAAGACTAGAAATTACAGATCCTTTTACCAGTCCATTTACATTCAAATAATAAATATAGGCATTTCCGGCGGAACTTCCATTTCCACTAGATGCATCTTTTTCACTAACCAGATCAATAGAATTATGAAGAGTTTTTGTATCTCCACCTTCATTTAACTGATTGACCGTATAGCCATCTTCTGCATAAACATTCACTTTCGTACTTGGATCAAGCTCAAAGGTAGCTGATGGTTTTTTTGCTTCCTCTGATTTATAAGCACGAAATTCCGCATAACTGCCATCAGTAATCAACTTCTTAATAAAAGAACCTTTTACTTTGCCATCCATTGTTAAATTAAATATATACGGATCTTTTTCTGTGCCACTACCAGATGCTTTATCTGAAATATCATTCACACTGGATTTTAAGGAAAGTTTCGCATCATCCTTTCCTGATTCCTCTCCAGAACCACCTTCGGAGCCTGAGCTGCCTCCACTTCCAGAACCGCTTTCGGAGCCGGAGCCACTTCCACTTCCTGAACCACTCTCGGAGCCTGAGCCACTTCCACTTCCTGAACCACTCTCGGAGCCGGAGCCGCTTCCACTTCCTGAGCCGCTTCCGCTTCCTGAACCGCTCTCAGAGCCGGAGCCACTTCCACTTCCTGAACCGCTCTCGGAGCCGGCGCTGCCTCCATTTCCAGAGCCACTTTCGGAGCCGGAGCCGCCTCCACTTCCGGAACCACTCTCAGAGCCGGCGCTGCTTCCACTTCCGGAACCACTTTCGGAACCACTGTTTCCATCTGACTCATTCGCGGCTTTCGAATTGCTCACTGCGGTAGTTCCATCACTTTCCGCCTCTGCCATAAGGTAACGAAGACTTGTTCCCTTTATATCGGAAAGATTAACAGATGCATCCATCACACTGCTGTTTCCCGTATTGATCGAACCAACTGTCTTTGTATTTTTAAGCTTCTTTAATTCCTTCTCCATCTCAGCAATTTCCAACTTGGACGATTGAATCTGAAGCTTCTGAAGTTTTAAATCCAGTTCTTTTTCCGCAACATTATACTTCAAAAGAACATCGCCTTTTTTAACTTTGTCACCTTTTTTGACATAAATCTTCTTTACTTTTTGTCCACCGGAAACATGTACTTCCTGTATAAAATCTGAAGTAAGCGTTCCCGTAAGAGAAGTATCTGTATCAAACCAGTCAGAACTGTTCAGACTACTTACCGGGAATACTTTTACTACAATTTTATTTCTCTTTCTTATAACAACAATGGAAGTGATTCCCACTGCCATAACGAGAACTAAAACTACAGCAAGCAGTATCTTCTTCTTTCCCTTCAAATCAGATCTCTCCTTCCCATGCATTCACTCCGAAATCTTTTTCTAATTCTGATGAAACACTTTCTGCTGCCTCACTCCGAATTTCGGACTGTTGTTTTTCTTTCTCTTTTCTTGCTTTATCTTCTACAATCTCTCCATCAAAAATATGAAGTACTTTTTTCGCATGATTGGCAATATTCGCATCATGCGTAATCATAATAATCGTAACACCTTCTTCATTTAACTGCTGAAACAGATTCATTACCTGAATACCGGAACGGCTGTCTAAAGCTCCAGTAGGTTCATCGGCAAGAATAATCTTAGGATTATTCACAAGTGCTCTGGCTATCGCCACACGCTGCTGCTGTCCACCGGAAAGCTGACTTGGACGGAAATGTACTCTATCCGCCAGCCCAACTCTTTTCAATGCCTGAAAAGCAATCTCTTTTCTTTTCTTCACCGGTATGCCTGCATAACTTAAAGGAAGTGCTACGTTATCAAGAGCGGTCTGCTTCGGCAGAAGATTAAAACTCTGGAATACGAATCCCAAAGTATTTAATCGAAGATCCGAGAGGCGATTTTCATTATAATCTACAATAGACTCCCCTTCTAAAAGAAATTCTCCCTTCGTCGGACGATCCAGACACCCTATGATATTCATCAACGTTGTCTTTCCTGATCCGGAAGGACCCATGATTGCCACATATTCTCCCTCATCAATAGAGATATTCACATCTTTAAGAACTGGTATGACAATCTTATCCTGCAAATAATTTTTATAAATATGTTTTAGTTCTAAAAGCATATGCTGTATGTCCTTTCTGATAGAGAATCTCTATTCTCCAAAGTCTGCAACATCACTGTCGCTCGTTCCATCATCAACAATATCTGAACTGTCACTTCCTGTATCGAAACTATCATCCCCTGCATCTGTGCCGTCATCTATACTTTCATCATACCCACTGTCATACGTATCTTCTCCATAATCAGAAGTATCTCCTTCATAGGAATCATAATCATCCGCTCCAAATGTTTCGGCATCATCGCTTGTCTGTTCTTCTCCGTAGTCAGAAGTACTATCTTCCGGAGCAACTCTTGTAACCCGCATACCTTCTTTTAATGTACTATCATCACAAGCAATGTAATCTGTTGTCTTGAGTCCACTCTTCACTTCGTACTCATCAAGATTCTCATCATACTCACCAACTTTAATCTCCTGAAGCTTCAGCTTATTATGAGAATCCAGCCATACATAATACTTACCATTACTCTTCTTAATATAGGCAGCCGGCAACCACATACCATCCTTCTTCTCATCCTGGCCGTTATCCGGTTCAACAAGAACATGCTGTCCCATCATTAAGCCATTATCATCATCGAGCTTCACATAGAAATTATATTTTGATGCAGTCTCTCCTGTACTACCATCCGCAGAATCATCGTAAGCCATCTCATCGCTGCTCTCGGTAGAATCATCTGCAGTAGCATCTGTCTTGATACTGCTGATCGTTCCTTTCCAGGTCTGGGAATCATCTACTCTTGAACGTACAATAACCGGATCCCCTTCATTCAGGCTGTTAACATTCGTTTCGCTGACCTTTCCTTTAATACGGTAGTTACCTACTGCAAGAATTGTCATATATGTAGAATCATCTGAACTTCCATCTCCGGAATCTGAACCATCATCTGAACTGTCATCACCTGAGGAAGAACTACTTTCCAGAGAACTGTTTATCTTCTTTACAAGACCATTCATCTTACTCTTTACTGTAGCATCTTTAATATTCTTCTCTAATGTCTTGATCGTCTCTTTATTCGTCTTGATCGTATACTGATCTTTCTTAATCGTAGTCTGTGCTGTTAAAATCTGCGTCTGAAGCTGAATCTTCTCCGTAGCACTTGCAGACTTCAAATCAGACTGATAGGAACTGATGTCTTTTGTCAACTGATTAATCTCATTCTGTAAAGTCTCCTGTTCCAGCTCTTTCTTTTCTTTTGAAAGCTTCAGCTCCTGTGTATTATATTTAAACAGCTTATCTCCCTTTTTCACCTGATCGCCAACATTCACATAACGCTTCTCTACAGACATATCCGACTGTAAATTAATCTTCCATGAACTCTCCGCATCAACCGTTCCTGTATAACGGTTATTCGCCCCGGCAGCCGTTCCAAGTCCTGTAATCTCACGAACAGATTCTACATACGCCTTTCCTTCGCTTGTACCACCCATATTCCGAATAACAAAAAAAGCAACAGCTATCACTATGACTGCTGCCGTACCACAGATGAGCGCCAGCTTCTTCTTAGAAAACTTCTTCTTTTCCGGCTCCTGCAGAATAATCGCATCCTCATCACTGAGAAAACCATCTTCATCATGATGTTCCTCTGCTAAATCTTCTGTCTGAGCTTCTTCCGGTGTATCTTCTTTCTTCCGATGCCAAAATCTTCTCTTTCTCTTTTCCGGTTTCTCATCTTCCTGTAACTCATCTAATTCTTTATCATATTCTTCTTCTGAAAAATCACCGTCCTCCTCGATATAGCCCATATCATCTTCATATAGATTAATCTCTTTCTTCTTCCTCCTGTGGAAAAATCCCTTTTTCTCTTCTTTATCATTCACAGATGAATCCGCGTTCAGCTCATCCATAAACTCCTGCCCATTCTTCTTCCGAAACATACTTACCTCCTAAATACTCTTACATACTCTCGGAATCTTTTGTACTTGATCTGCGGGAAGATTCTTATCAGACCCGCCTCAAATTTTGAGGTATACGCAATACATCTGGTAAAAATCATCCATAAAAGCAATTCAAGAATGCCCCGGCATTCTTGCTGCGAGATGCGCGTCATGCAATGCATGA
>OLQP01001311.1_pt1 | contig 12093 bp, 8 predicted proteins | sample 1643181 | NCBI WGS metagenome assembly OLQP01 (sample SAMEA3136710, study PRJEB25190) | human gut metagenome | biome: human gut; feature: human-associated habitat; material: faeces | place: Austria | collected 2013 | reverse complement strand
GCTTCCGTTCGTTCGGGCAGGAAAGGGGAGGGCGGTTACGCCAGCACCTCTTCGCGCTCGACGACCTCTTCCAGCTTCTCGCGCGCCGGAGCGCGGGAGGAGTCGTGCTCGGAGCCCTGCACGCGGCCGAGCTTCGTGTTGTCCTCCTTGCGGTTGCGCAGCGCGCGCACCGGGCTGGGCTGGTCCTCGATGCGGTAGTCCTCGCCGTCCTTCTTCTGCGCCTCGCGGATGACGCGGTGGCTGGGCACGTTCTGAATGCGGCCGTTCACCTGGTCGTTCCAGCCGAAGAAGCGGTAGTCGCCGGGCAGCTCGTCCAGCTCGACGAACTCCTCTTCCTTCGCGGTGAGGGTCGCCTGCTCGTCCAGCACCTCGCGCACGTAGTCCTTCGTGGGGTGGAAGTCCAGAAGCTCGGGGAACTCGCCGTCGGGGATGAGCGACTGCCATTCCATGTTCTCGTGCTTGTACAGCAGGTCGGCGGCCTTGTGCAGGTGCCCGACTTCCTGCTCGAAGTGCTGCTCCCAGATCTTCTTCACGTACGGGTCGACCTCGGTCTCGTAGAACGAATAGTACAGGTACGTCTCCATGTACTCGCGCAGAAGCAGGTTCTGCAGCCAGGTGGCCGAAGGGTCGAGCAGCGCGCCGTAGTGCGTGACGTGCTCTTCCTCGACCATGCCGATTTCCAGGTAGAGGTCGCGCGCGACGCCTTCGGGCTGCGTGTTGCCCAGGTTCATGTAGAAGTTCATGGTCTGCTGCTCGCCGGCCGTCAGGATGAGCGCGCCGAGGATCGTGCGGATGTCGGCGGTCTTGGCGTTGCGCGGGGCGCGGACCGAGTCGAACGGATGGCGATGGTGCGCGACGGTGGGACGGCCCGGCGTGATCTCGATGGTGTCGAGCACGAGCTCGTGGGCGGGCAGGTCCTCGTCGACCTTGAGCAGGTTCGCGTAGCGGTACAGGTGGTCGAAGTCCTCGAGCAGGGCGAAGTCCATGCAGGATTTCGCGTACGCGTCGGGCTCGTGCATGGCGAGCCAGGCCGTGAGGTCGACGGCCAGCTGCTCGTAGCCGATGGTGGTCTCAAGCGGCGTCTCGTCGGAGGGCGACAGCCAGTTCACGTGCTTCTGCTGGCCGGCCTCGATGCGGCGCATGAGCGCGAGGTCGCGGCGCAGGTCGTTGTCCTCGCAGTTGCGGTTGAAGTTGTGGCCGAACATCACGGCTTCCACCTCGATACCGTTCATGAGGATGATGCGCGCCTTGGTGTACGGATCGGTTTCCAGCTTCTTGTAAGGGCGGGGCGAAAGATCCTTCCAGTCCAGCATCATGTCCTCAAGGGATTTCGTCGGTTTCTGGTCAAACGGGTTCATAGAGCCTCCTGTTCGTTTGCTGACGGTTGCCCTTGCCATGCTAGAGGCGGCGCTCGCGCGCGTTGCCGCCCGCCGCGGAGGCGTTTCGGGGTCGTGGGAGGGATGTAACGGCCTCGGAAGCCGGGGCGGCAGTGCTATACTGGGCGACGGCAAACAACGGCGTACAAGGCAAGGTGCGAACGCGTATGATCATCAGGAAGTCCCCGGCCGAGATCGAGGCCATGAAGGAAGCGGGCCGCGTGTCGGCCAAGGTGCTGCGCGAGGTGGGCGCGCAGGTGCGGCCCGGCGTGTCCACGCTCGAGCTGGACGAGCTGGCCGAGGCGCTCATCCGAGCGGAAGGCGGCGTGCCCGCGTTCAAGGGCTACGGCGGGTTCCCCGGCTCCATCTGCGCATCGGTGAACGAGCAGATCGTGCACGGCATCCCTTCGCGCAGCGTGGTGCTCAAAGAGGGCGACATCATCTCCATCGACACGGGCGCCATCGTGGACGGCTGGGTGGGCGACAACGCGTGGACGTACGCGGTGGGGAAGATCTCGCCGGAGAAGAAGCGCCTGCTGGACGTGACCGAGCGGTGCATGTGGGCCGGGCTTGACGCCGCGCGACCGGGCAACCGGCTGGGCGACATCGGCCACGCCGTGCAGAGCGTGGCCGAGGAAGCGGGCTACGGCGTGGTGCGCGAGTACGTGGGGCACGGCATCGGGCGCGACATGCACGAAGACCCCAACGTGCCGAACTTCGGCCGCAAGCACACCGGCGTGAAGCTGGAGGCGGGCATGGTGCTGGCCATCGAGCCGATGATCAACCTGGGCACGTACAAGACGCGCCAGATGCCCGACGGATGGCTGGTGTGCACGCGCGACGGCCTGCCGTCGGCGCACTTCGAGAAGACGGTGGCCATCACCGAGGACGGCCCCGTGATCCTGACCACCGAAGAGGGGCATAGGCGACCGGTGTAGAAAAATGTCCCCATTGGGAACAGGTGCCTTTTGGGCATTTACACACCGGTTGCCATCCAGAGGATGAAGACGAGTTGCAAGACGTTGAACCAGACGAGGGCGAACATGAGGGCGATGCGTCCGCCGTGCGCATAGGAGCCGTGTCGCGCGGTCAGCTTGTCCATGAACGCGTACAGAATCGTGAACAGCGCTCCGCACCCCACGATGATGAAGGTCGGCTCAAACGCGCCGACCTTCGAGCCCACGCGATCGACGCCGCCTGCGCCTGCGTGAAGCGGGATGGTGTCGGGCAGCACGAACAGAACGGCGAGCCCGGTCATGACGAACGGGAGCAGCGTGAGCGCGATCATCGCGATCAATCCCGAACGTTTCATCCTTGCTCCTTCTTCACGCAAATGTTCCAAATGAGGACCGTCCCCTTATGGGATTTCGCTACTTCAGCTGCTTGCCGTCGGTGTCCCAGTAGAAGCGCTTGAACTTGGGGATCTGGTTCACGTGCATCACCTTCGCCCAGACGTTGTGCATGAACGAGTCGGGCGCGTAGTGCAACGGGTAGGGCTCGGGGGTGCGGCGCAGCGTCTCGAGGGCCTGCTGCAGGCGCGCGCGGTTCTCCATGCTGCGATCCAGCACGTAGCGCGGCACGCAGCTGTAGACGAACGGATCGTACGCCTCGCGGTAGTCGATGGTCTCGCCCAGCAGGAACTCGCGCACGATGAGCTCGACGAAGTTCTGGCCGCCCAGGCTCATGTAGTACGTGTTGCGGCCGCAGCGCGTGTTCACCTCGAAGAAGCGGAACGAGCCGTCGCGCTCGTCCAGCTTGATGTCGAAGTTCGCGAAGCCGCGGTAGCCCGTGCGTATGAGGAAGCGCTTGGCGCACGCGATGATCTCGGGCTCGCGCTCGCCCATGATGCACAGCGGGTTGCCGAGTGCTGTGGGGTCGTGGTCCTGCAGGCATACGACACCGCCCGACACCACGCGCACCTCGCCCGAGGCGTCCGAGAACGTGGTGAGCGTGCGGATGGCGTCGTCGCCGCCGGGGATGAAGTCCTGCAGCACCAGCTCGTTGCCGTAATCGGAGGTGCGGATGTCGCGCCACACCTGAGCCAGCTCCTCGGCGCTTTCGATCTCGTAGATCTTGCGCTTGCGGGGTATGTCGGCATCTTGGAACTGAGCCGAGTTCGACGGTTTCGCGATCAGCGGGTAGGGGAAGTCCTGCACCGGCAGCTCGGCCGGGCCGTTCTCGCTGCAATCGAAGTACCAGGTGCGGGGGTAGGGGATGTCCAGTTCGTCGCACAGCTCGTAGAAGCGGCGCTTCTGCGTGATGTCGTCCAGCAGGTCGAAGTCGATGTAGGGAACCGTGTAGCCGGCCGCTTCCAAGCGCGGCTTTCCCGATGACAGCATGCGCGCGTGGCAGTCGTCGCAGCCCAGCACCAGCAGCACGCGGTCGGGGTCCTCGGCGCGCACTTGGGCGGCCACGCGCTCGAGCGCGTCGTAGAGGCCTTCCGGCTCGTGGATGAGCGGCTCCAGGCGGTAGTCGGTGAAGCGGCTCGACGACAACATCTTGATGTCCTGCGTGGCCAGCACGATGGTGCGCTCGACGCCGTAGGCGCGGTGCAGCTCGCGCACGTAGCTGTAGGCCAGGATGTCGCCGCCCACGACGACGGGCTGCAAGCGGTGCGCGACGTCGGCGGTAGATGCGATGCGGGGTGAAGCGGGCATGTCGGGTTCTCCTTATGTACGGTATACCGCAGCATTATCCCATAGCTCGCTTTCGGCGTGGCGCGGGAAGCGAATCTCCGTGAAGAGCCGAGAAACGCGGGGCGGCGATCCGTTGGCTGCGGGCTGGGGGCTGCGTCTGGATATGGGGTTTCCATCGCCGCCCTTGGGGATTGCGCGACGGTGGCGTATCATATCGAAGGATATGAACGCACCCGCCGCGCGAGAAGCGCAGGCGCGCACGCAGGAGGAGCCGATCATATGTGCGGATTCGTGGGATTCACCGCGGTCGATTACGATACCGATACCAACAAGGCCGTCGTCAAGGACATGGCCGATCGCATCGCCCATCGCGGGCCCGACGACGAGGGCTTCTTCGTGGACGACGACATCGCCATGGGCTTCCGCCGCTTGAGCATCATCGACCTGGAGGGCTCGCGCCAGCCCATGCAGAACGCCGACGGCACGGTGACCGTCACGTTCAACGGCGAGATCTACAACTTCCAGGAGCTGCGCGCCGAGCTTGAGGCGCTGGGCTACGAGTTCGTCACGAACGGCGACACCGAGACCATCGTCCACGGCTACGAGGCGTGGGGCACCGACGTGTTCGAGAAGCTGCGCGGCATGTTCGCCATCGCCATCTGGGACGCGCCGAAGAAGCGCCTCGTGTGCGCGCGCGACCTGTTCGGCATCAAGCCGTTCTACTACCAGCACGACGGCAACCGCCTGATCTACGGCAGCGAGATCAAGGCGTTTCTGGCGCACCCGGCGTTCAAGAAGGAACTCAATCGCGAGATGCTGCCGCAGTACCTGTGCTTCGAGTACATGAACGACTCGCAGACCATGTTCAAGGACGTGCACAAACTGTTGCCCGGCCACTTCATGGTGTTCGAGGGCGGCAAGCTGAACGTCGAGTGCTACTACCATATCACGTACAAGATCGACGAGTCGAAGGGTCTGGACGAGTGGGCCGACGAGATCAACCGCGTGTTCGACGAGTCGGTGGCGGCGCATGAGATCGCCGACGTGGAGATCGGCAGCTTCCTGTCGGGCGGCATCGACAGCTCGCTGGCCGCGTACTGCATGGGCCAGCACGCGCCCGACATCAAGACGTTCTCGGTGGGCTACGATATCGGCTGCGAGGACAAGCTGGCCGAGATCAACGCGCTGCCCGACTTCGACATCAAGCTGAACGAGCTGGACGACGCCACCGCCTTCGCCGAGTGGGCGAAGCTGCCGAACTTCCAGACGAAGGTGAGCGCCGAGGAGTTCCTCGACATCGTGCCCACCGAGCAGTACCACATGGACGAGCCGCTGGGCGCGCCCAGCGCCATCCCGCTGTTCTTCGTCAGCAAGCTGGCGCGCGAGCAGGTGAAGGTGGTGCAGTCGGGCGAGGGCGCCGACGAGCTGTTCGGCGGCTACTGGATCTACCACGACCAGTTCGAGTTCGACAAGTACTTCAAGGTGCCGCGCCCCTTGCGCGCCGCCGCGGGCGCGGTGGCCGAGAAGCTGCCGTCCTTCCACGGGCGCCGCTTCGCCATGCGCGGCTCGGGTGGGCCGGAGAAGAGCTACCAGCGCGCGAGCATGAACTACATGTGGGACGAGATCCCCAACGTGCTGAAAGACTACGACGGCCCCTGCAAGCCGTGGGAGTGGTGCAAGCCGCACTTCGACGAGGCCGCGAAGCAGAACCTGGACATCATCACGCAGACGCAGTACGTGGACATGGTCAGCTACATGCCGTTCGACATCTGCCTGAAGGCCGACAAGATGTCCATGTCGCAGTCGCTTGAGCTGCGCGTGCCGTTCTTGGACAAGAAGGTGCTCGACGTGGCGCTGCAGCTGCCCACGGCGTGTCGCGTGGACGACGACCACGCGAAGTACGCGCTGCGCGTGGCCGCCAGCAAGCTGGGCTTCCAGAAGAAGGTGGCGAACATGCCAAAGCAGCCGTTCATCACGCCGCTCACGGTGTGGCTGCAGACCGACCTGTACTACGACCGCATCAAGGAGGCGTTCACGAGTGAGGCCGCGCACGAGTTCTTCAACGTGGACTATCTTGTGCAGATGCTGGACGACCACAAGTCGGCCGACTTCAGCACGGTCGAGGGTCGCGGCAAGCTCAAGATGATGCGCATCTGGAACATCTACTGCTTCCTGTGCTGGTACGAAGTGTTCTTCGGGAAATCGAGCGAGCAGCTGAAGCCGAAGACGCAGGTGGCGTAAAGCGAGTACGTTGGGATGCGCGAACGCTCGCGCTCCTTCCTGCCTGCTCGTTCATCGGCTTTTTCCCTGCTCGTTGATTGCGGGGGAAGCTTTGGCTCTGGCGATGGTCGGGCAAAGTATCAAACGTCGACAATCTTTGTTCAGTAGGCACCCTTTTCGTTGCATTCGTGATGACGGCGGGGGCCTTCTTTGCGAAGAGCGGCGGCGAAGGATGCTGCAAGTTTGGCCGAGCGCGAATCGAAAGCGAACATGATCGATGCGGGAGGTTCGCACCCGATGCGGGATCGATTCGATCGTCGAGGTTAAGGCAGTGCGGTTGGCTACTTGCGCGGAATGCAAGATATTGTGCTCGATTCCTTCTCTATGCCATAATCATTGCGGTCGCACCCTCATGCAGGGCGCGGGGATTGAAATAGCTGCATCTGGGGGTACATGAGGCATGCCGACGTCGCACCCTCACGCAGGGCGCGGGGATTGAAATCTCGAAACCTCCGCCCGATCTCTAGGGGCCGGCGTCGCATCCTCATGCAGGGCGCGGGGATTGAAATATCGACTCGTAGTTGAGAACCTCCGTCGGCATCGGCCGGAGCGCGCGCTTCGCTGTGGGTGTACGGTTTCCACTCTTCGTGTGCAGCAAAAACGAGGTTTTGGCTGTCTTGACCGCTTGGGACGACGTGTTTTCGAGGTCGGGTGCCGTGTTTCCGGGGCGCGGTCGAGTGTCATCTGGGGTTTTGCCGCGGTGCCGTCTCGGGTGCGAGGACTCCTCGTGCCAAAACCTCGTTTTTGCTGCACATCGCCTTGTGAAAACGTGCGGCGGGGCATTTTTCAGGCAGCTGTGGGGGCGGGTTGGGCGCGAAACGGCTCCCATGACAATCGCAAGGCGGCTTCGACCTGCTTTGACGCGCCTTATCGCCTCATGCGGTCGTATGATCCCAGGTGACGAAATCCACGTGCGACCGTCGATACCCGACTCGACCGCCGAAACTGTCATAGGAGCCGTTTCGCGTCCAACCCGCCAACCGCCCGCCAACCCGCCAACCCGTCGACGCAGCGCCTCCCCGCCATCCCTCGCGCAGCTGCGACAGCGCTCCCTTGCGACAACGAGAAGTTGCCGGGCCGTCAATGCATGCATGACGGGGGAGGCGACCGCCCCATGATACGCTTGCAGCGTTGAAACACGTGTTGAACGAAACATCGCCTCGAGGGACATCAGCGACGATGCCTGGGCCTTGCACGGCTTTGGCACCGCATACATTCGAGTGACCGGAGGGATCACGTGGATACGTCTGCAACAACCAATCATGGGGAATCGAACAACGCGAACGGCGGCTTCTCGCGCAGGACGTTCGTCAAGGGCGGCTTGGCCGCCGGCGTCGCTGCGCTGGGCGGAATGGCGCTGACGGGATGCGCCGCAGCACCGGCTTCATCGAAGCAGGCGGCTGCCGCCGACGCCGCCGCTCCGACCGACGAGATCACCGCGCGCCTGGTGGAGCGCGTGCACGACGCCAACCTGCCCGACGCGGCGCCCATCCTGCCGGTGGAGCCGCCGGCGTCGTGGGACGACGAGGCCGACGTGGTCATCGTCGGTGTGGGCGGCGGCGGTATCGTGGCCACGGCGTTTCTCGCCCAGCAGGGGCTCAAGGTCATCGGCATCGAGAAAGAGGGTCAGGTGGGCGGTGCGAGCCGCCATGCCTGCACGTTCGCCAACGTGTTCGGCGGCTCGAAGGACCAGAACGCGCTGGAGTTCAGCGTGCCCACGTTCCCGCCCGACGTGAAGGCGTTCACCCGCATGTACGAGGAGCAGAACGCCTACTCCATCGACGAGAAGTTCCTCATGAACCAGCTGCTCATGTCCGGTCCCGCGTGCGACTGGATCATGGAGCAAGACGGCATGAACATGGAATGCTTCGGGCCCATCTGGCACGACGCCGACGTCCACGCCGGCAAGCAGAGCGTGGTGCTGGGCATGAACAACCCCACGAACGCCATGGAAGCCGTTGCGCTGGCAGCGGGCGCCGACATCCGCCTGTCCACGAAGTGCGAGAAGCTCGTGGCTGACGGCGGTCGCGTGGTGGGCGTCGTGGCCAAGGGGCCGGATGGCAAGGAGCGCTATGTCAAGGCCGAGAAGGGCGTCATCCTGTGCGCAGGCGGTTTCGGCATGAACCGCGACCTCATCCGCGCTTACCTGCCGAGCGCCTACGAGGGTACTGTTCAGGGCGGCCCTATGCCGTCGCACACGGGTGAGGCGTTCCGCATGGGCCTCGGCATGGGCGCCGATTTCTCCGGCTTCGATTCGTGGAGCTGTTGGGAAGGCGCCATCGACGAGGAGACGGCCGGCGGCGACGGCCAGTTCTGGCACTATTTCTGGCACGGCGAGCGCCAGCTGTTCCACAACCCGTGGCTCATCATCGACAAGCGGGGCAACCGCCAGCCGTACTTCGCAGCCACGCAGGAGCTGTTCGCGAACCCGGGCGGCCAGATGGGCGACCTGAGCAACTGCGCCGCCTGGATGTCGGCGGTGGGACATCATGTGTACTCCATCTGCGACTCCGACTTCCCGACCACCGTGTTCGAGAAGAACGTGCTCACCGACGAGGGCACCGACCGCAACCGCATTCCCATCACCGACCCGAGCACGCTGATCGACACGAAGGGCCTCGTGTCGGCAGACTGGCTGGCCGAGGTCGACGAGGCGGTGGAGCGCGGCGCCGTGAAGAAGGCCGACACCATCGAGGAGCTGGCCGATATGCTGCTGCTCGACCGCGACGTGCTGGTGCGCGCGGTGAAAGAGTACAACGAGCTGTGCGAGAAGGGCGTGGATGACGAGATGTCCACGCCGTACGACCCCTCGTGGCTGCATCCCGTGGTGAAGCCGCCGTTCTACGGGGCCATCATCGGCAGCCAGATGGCGAAGACGATGTGCGGCCTGCGCACCGACGAGCATCTGCAGGTCATGCGCGAGGACGGCTCGCTCATCGAGGGTTTGTACGCCAACGCCACCACGGCAGGCGGCCTGTCGGGCGAGGCGAACTACGGTTGCTTCTGGAACTCCACGGTGTTCGGCGGCGTGGGCACCAGCTGGATCACCGGGTGGATCGCGGCGAAGTCGCTGTTGGACGCCCAGTAAAAACGTGGGCGCGTCGGAGCGGTTCCGGCGTGCCCTTCTGCTGTCAGCGCCGTGCGCCGTTGCGCACGAAGCTGATCAGCTTGAGCGCCAGCGGCTTCGCAAGCGTCTCGCGATAGGCGAGGCACAGGGGCAGCTCGATCCGGTCGCTCGGATGGAACGGCAGGAAGACCGACTGCGGGTAGGCCTCCTCCATGCGCGGATCGAAAGGCTGCAGATGCACCCCGCCTCCGTTGCAGAACGCGTCGATGGCCTCGTCGTTCAACGGCACTTCGCGAAAGCTCGGGTCGAAGCCGTGCTCGTGGCAGGCGGCGATGAAGGCGTTGGTGAACAGGTCGAAGTCGAAAGGACTTCTGATGGGAACCCTTTCGAGGTCGGCGATGCGGACGGACGCCCTCCTGCCGAAAGGGTTGGATCTCAGCGTGATCACGCGCGTTTCCACGGGGCAGAGCGGCACGAGCTTGATGCCGGGGCGCTTGTAGGCTCCGTGCACGAAGCCGAGGTCGACGGCCTCTTCCTCCAGGGCGTTCAAGATGGCGGTGTCGGACATCTTGAACGTGGATGCGCGGCATCCGGGCGTGCGGGAGACGAACTCGTCGATGAGCGCCGCTGCTTCGTGGCCCTCGTTGAAGAACAGGTAATCGAGCGGGAACGATTTGAATGCGATGGCCAGCGATTCCTTCTGCCGCGCGCCCGCGCCCTGCGCTTGCACGTACAGGTCGATCTCGTCCAGCTCGCGCAGCACCGCTTCGGCGTGAACGAGAATCTCGCGGCCGTTTTCGGTGAGGCGCATCCCGTCGTCGCGGTCGAACAGCTCGAACCCCGTCTCGTGCTCGAGCGAGCGGATGGCCTTGGAGACGGCCTGCTTGGAGATGTACAACTCCTCGGCGGCCTTCGCCGCGCTTCCGCAATGCGCCACGGCCGACAGGTATCTCAACTGATGAAGCTCCACGCAGCACCTCCCCTGTGCTCGCTTGCGCCCGCGCAGGCGCTATCCGCGTCCCAGCTTGCCCTTCACCTTGCCCACGATGGAGCCGACGAAGGCGGCTTCGGGCACGCGCAGCTTGATGGACAGGCCGAACGTCACCACAAGCGCCACGATGCCACCGGCCAGCACGTAGGCGAGGGCCTGCGGGATGGAACCGGACAGCGGCGCGACAAACATCTGCAGCGCGAACAGCACGCCGCCGCCCGCCGCGGCGCCCAGGCCGCCGAACAGAATGCCGCGCGCGCACGCTTTCGCCACCGACCGCAGGCCGAACGGCCCGAGGCGGCGGCGCAGGTAGGCGAACAGGCACACGTCGGCAACCACGTAGAACAGCACCTCGGCCGCCGCGATGATCTCGATGGGGAAGCGCTCGACGTTGGCCGCGCCGAACATCGTGAGCGCGATCTGCGCCGCGCCGGCCACGAAATTGAACGCCGCGAACACGCCCATCTTCCGCAAGCTGGAGAAGATCTTCTGCAAGTACGTGTTCACGCCGTACACAGGAAGGGCGAAGGCCAGCACGGTCATGTACGTGGCGATGGAGTTGACGTTGTCCATGGTGAACGCGCCCGCATGGTACAGGGTGACCAGTGGCAGCGCGAACACCATGAGGTACAGCGCGAAGGGGATCATGAAGAACAGGATCTGGTTCGTGCCGCCGATGATGCCGCGCTTCACGCCCTCGGCGTCGCCTTCGGCCTGCATGTCGGCAAGCTCGGTGAACATGGCGGTGGTGATGGGTACTGCGAGAAACGCGTAGGGGAGCGTGAACCATTGGCGCGCGTACAGCAGGATGGACGGGCCATTGTCGGAGAACCCGTAAGCCGCCGCCGTCTGCACCGAAACCACGATGGTGGAGCACAGCATGACGAACAGCGCGGGGATGCCCAGCCCCAGCGTCTCGCGTAGCGCGGGGTCTCGGAAATCAACGCGGGGACGTATGCGGATGCCGTTCTTCTTGAGCGCCGGCAGCTGGATGGCCAGCTGCACGAACACGCCCAGCGGGTTGCCGATGGCGATGATATACAGCGCCATCTCCTGGTTCTGCGGCGCCACGACGGCGTACAGGATGAACGTGGCGATGACGATGACGTTGTTCGCCACGGGCGCGATGGACGACCACAGATAGTCGCGATTCGCGTTGAGCAGGCCCGACACGATAGCGCACGCTCCATAGAACACGATCTGAATGGCGAAGAACTGGAAGAAGAACACCGACTGGGCCATCTCGGTTTGATCGGAGTAGAAGCTTTGCGTGTAGATGGCCACCGACGGGAACGCGATGCACAGCGCGGAGATGATGCCGAGGAACAGCACCACGAGCGTGAGCAGGTTCGACGCGTACTGGTTGCCGGCCTGCTGCCCCAGCTTCTTCTTCACCGACAGGTACACGGGCAGAAACGCCGTCACGAGGATGCCGCCCACCACCATCTCGTACAGCATGTTCGGCAGCCCGTTCGCCACCTGGTACGAGCTGGACAGCAGCGTCGATCCCAGCGCGAACGCCATGATCCACGTGCGAGCGAAGCCGGTGATGCGCGAGATCATCACGCACACGCTGATGAGCGCTGCCGACGACCCGACAGCGGCGGCGGTGTCTTCCGGCTCGTGCTCTGGCTGCGGGGCGCGGGCCAGCGTGCGATCGGCGCCCGCGTGCTTGCTGATGATGGGAAGCTCCGAGGTCGATCCGGGAAACGCCGCCCGCTCGGCGCGCGAGCTGGGCGCCGA
>OLQP01001296.1_pt1 | contig 12226 bp, 12 predicted proteins | sample 1643181 | NCBI WGS metagenome assembly OLQP01 (sample SAMEA3136710, study PRJEB25190) | human gut metagenome | biome: human gut; feature: human-associated habitat; material: faeces | place: Austria | collected 2013 | reverse complement strand
TATATTTCTATGTAATTCTTGTATAATATCATGTGAAAATTGCACTATTTCTACTCAATACTCTCGTATATAACAACACCGCTTCCTTTAATCTCTGGAACTCCTTTATTAAGTACAACTTGAACACTGGACTGATAGCAGACGCAAATTCAAAAGCAATATCTTTATGTGCGAATATTCCGCCGTATTTACCTCGCTTAATGGTCTGAGCACGAATGTTCTCATGTTCAATCTCTGCCACTGCTGACAGAACAGATATCATTAGCTTCCCGGCATCTTTAGATGAATCAATTCCATCCTCTACACAAATCAGATTCACACCAAAATTCTGCATATTTCCTAAGTTTGTCCTTCTGTGCCTCCAAGCTGTAACCCTCAACCTGAATTGCTGTTGATACACGAGTATATATATAGCATTTTGTTTTCTTTTCCAATACATTCACTTCCCTCTATTGTGGTAAAATCAACGTCGGGTTTTTTAACAGTGTGGCAATAACCGGGGCATATTTAGATATTCCATAATCTTCAACAATACTGGTTATTCTAGCGCCTGCATCCTTTGATGAAGCACCACATAGGAAAACCCGTTCATCAGCAGTTCCATAATCCAATACGATAAAACGATCATGGAATATACCGCCTGTCTTTTTTATTGATATTTTTACGGATGGATATTCCTTGCAAAAATTCGTAAATTCTATATTATGAAGTTTATTATTTCCAACATTATCGCTGAATAAAGTAATATTTACTCCTGTAGGAGAATTTTTAAGATGTACCAGCGTTCTTAATCCAATATAATTGTCAACGACATAGATTGACGACTTTGCCTGCTTATAAATGGACTCATATACCTCATCTGCACTACTGAATTTTGCATTAACATCAGCAATATGTCCAATTTGCTATTATTGTTCTATTACCTCAGTTAATCATTTTCTTTTCCATATTAGACTTGTCACATAATTGGCAACGGCTCTACTTTTATTGTCTGACAGGTACTCTGACAGTTTCAATCGGTTTGAATCTTCCCGCAGACTCCTGAATAATAGCTTCATAAATATTATTCGTTTTTGTTAAATCCTCTATGGTTATTACCAAATAATAAGGAATCTCCATATTCTCATCTACATCCCATTTTGTAAATAAATCCAACCATACTTCCCACATACCACTCGAAAAACCAGAAAATGTTTTAGAAAAATGATTACAAGTATCCCACTTTTCCTTATTATCACTGTTATTTGGATTTCCATCGGCTAACTGACCGGACTTACCCAATTTATGCAAAGAAGCTGTTATACATGCTCCTAAGTATTGTGCCCCTTTTGTTTTATCTATTGGTGCGTCAGTTATACATGTAATAGTAACTTTCGTTGTATTATTTCCCTTGAGGCCTGCCTGTATTTGAGGCATCAAAAATTTCACATGCTCTTTAGTTGACTTTTTTAAACTTCCCTCTCTCAGGAAAGAAACTTTGTAAGGCGTAGAGTATGTACAATTTTCAGTTAAAGATAATCCTCTTCCGTATTGATTACCCATATATTTAGCATCTTCTTTAGTTATACCTTTAGTATCCCACATTTTTTCTGCACCGTTGTAAAGCATTGCCTGAGCCAAATTAATACTAGTTCCCGGCATGTTTGCATGAACTTCCGCCAAATCACCGGCAACCACAGGCGCTGTAAATGATGTTCCTGCATCAAGTCCAATTTGTCCCCCTGGGAAAAGAACAAATGCAAATGGATCTCTATGGATACTATTATCTAATTTCAAATTCGCTCCATATGATACCAAATCAGGTTTGTAAAATCCAGCAAAGCCCGGACCAACTCTTGTATACGCAGTTGGTTCTCCTGTTTTACTAAATACATCTTTTCCATCTGTTCCTGCAACTGCTCCTACAGTTATTCCTAACATCGAGTCTGCAGGTTCAGCAATACGCGCATCTGTATCATCAAGTATATCTTCTAATGTATTACACGACTTAGAAAGTTCGTGATTTCCTGCTGAAATAACAAACTTTACTTTGTATTTTTTCATTAAGCTATCTAACTGATAGCCTAAAATACTTAATTCATCACCTTCTATTGCTTTAGGCACATTAGATGAAAGATTAAATATCTTTACTACATCATGGAATTCAACAACTGCTTCTTCTATTCTCTGAGACATATCTTCCTGAGATACTTGGCTTTGCCCACCATAGATATCACAATCAATAACTTTTGCTCTAGGTTTCAGATACGCATCCGTTAACTGTAAGCCAATATGAGAGAAAATAACTTTACTTGCTACCTCTGTTCCATGAGGTCCTCCATATCCTGAAACACCTTGTGCCTTCCAGTGGACAGGAATTAAATCACTATAATCATCTGGGAAATATACTCCTGAATCAAGTACAGCAACAATCGGTAATGCATCCACATCGATCTCTGGATCCAGTTGCATACCACAAGCATTCAAGTTTGTAACAGCACTTGGACTAAGTTGAAAAAAACCAGTCTGTTCCACACGATAAATAACTGGATCATCTGTCACACTCTTCAGCTCTTTTACTGGAAGGTTTGCTCTAATTACAACAGTTCCATCCGAAAGTTTATACCTTTTTGCAACACTTACATTTTGTATACTTTGAATTCTCTCAATTATTTTTCCTGCGGCACGATCTTGCACTTCCTCATCCAGATTTGGAATAAACATCATCTGAACATCAATGTTTAATACTTCAATTTCAGCAATAAACTTCTTCAACGAAGAAGCTTCTTTATCCTCAGTCGTATATGGCTCAAAACTATCTACGAATTGAAAATGCTTCAATCGCCCAGAATCTCTATAATCCCCAACTCTGTCTTGCAGACGCTCAAATCTGCTCTTGCTTGTAGATACAACAGCATGCCTTTTATCCTTTACTGCATTTATCTTTAAGCCTTCCTTTTCAGCAATATCTCTTTTGGCATAAATATCTTCACCCTCTGGTAAAACCATCTTAAAAACTATCAAATCTTCTTCTCTCAAAGAATCTGTTTCTAAGTGAGAATATGCGGTTAAAATATTCTGTAATCCACTTGATAGTGTTGCTCCATGTTCACCATAATCTAAATCTCTATCTTTCGTGAATGCACGCGTTTTTTTTCAAACTGCTCTACTTCTTCATCTGGTATCCATAAATGTGGTAAATATTCTTCACTCATTCATTGCCCTCCTTCTTTGTTTGATACTTCTTAATTTGATAATCCAATGTTGTATTAGGTATTCCAAGTGCCTTTCCAATTTGCCTTGTAGATACCCCTCTTTCATGCATTTCAACAATAACTCTTATTGCTTCTTCTCCATCACTTGAGAATTTTGTAAGCTGCTGCAATAATATAGCAGTTACATCCTCTGTTTTTAACTTTTCTTTCATCAAATATGACTTCCCTGCAGCAGATGAAAGTTCTCTAATTTGTGCACCATTAAGTCCTTCTGATATTTTTCCCAGCAGCTCAAAATCAATCTTTTCTGTGTCTGGAATTCCATAATCATCAAACCATTTTATCAACATATCTTTTCGCTGCTGCAAATTTGGCAAATCGAGTGTAATCGTAACATTAAATCTTCTCCATATTGCTGGATCCAACAAATGTTCATGGTTTGTTGCCGCAATCAAAAAAACGTTTCCTGGCATATTATCAAAATTTTGTAGCAAAGTGGTAACAACTCTCTTTAACTCACCAAGCTCGTTGCTATCATCCCGTTTTTTTGCAATTGCATCAAACTCATCCAAGAAAAGGATCACTCTTTGATTTTTTACAGAATCAAATACTTTTCTTAAATTTGTACTTGTCTGTCCAAGATAAGATGATACCAAACCATCCAATCTTACATATGCAATCGGCAATCCTAATTCATGCCCTAAAGCCTTTGCAGTCATCGTTTTACCTGTGCCTGGAGGCCCACATAACAAAAGACGATTTACCGGAGCCATATTATGCTTTATTAGCTTATCCGCATTTTTCTGTTCTTCAATAATCTGATCTAGTATTGTTCTCTGACTTACCGGAAGAACCACCTCATTCAAGGTTATATCTGATTCAATAATTTCAAAAAGTTCCAACAAGCTATCCTTATCTCTTGGAGTCACACTTTGTGCCATAAAAAAAGCATTACTCGTACTCACTCCAGGTGTCTTATTCTTAGATTTTCTCTTAGTATGGTATGCTTTTCTTATTTTCTCCGAAAGCATAACATTTCCTTTTCGTTCTTCATCTTTTGCAAGTGTATCTATTGCCGCTTTAAACTCTTGCTCTGATCCATTGCAGTGAGCAATTATTAAGTTTTCTATTAATTCTGACTTCATATCGCATCTCCATTCGTGCAGTTTCATTCACTATTATATAATAATACTAATTTCCGTCTGTTTTGTCAATCTTTTTTTCGTGCACTTTCGTACATATTGTTTTCCCCAAATAAATAGCAGATGTAGAAAATCCACATCTGCATATTACACTATTCCTTATTCTTAAACGCATCGTGTACACCACATAGATATGCTTCTTCCGCATATAGATAATCACATAAATTAACCTTATCAAGGACCTCAATTAGTAATTTTCATTCAGTTTCGTTCAACTTATTTTTAAGTCTAGTTATCAATTCTGTAATATCCTTTGACTCTTTTTATATTCTTGTCTATTCTCATACATTGATATTGACTGATACTAGGGGCGATAATCATATGGCGATTTAAATTTAGGGTATATGACATATTGCCTCTATCATTAAAGGTCAAATAAGAACAAGTCAGACTGGTCGACTTGTCCTTATTTTTTAGCTGCTTAGCAAAATATAAAAACCCTAGGTAGCAAACCTGGAGTTATTATACCGAACATTCATTTCGTTGTCGATTAAAACTATTTTTCTTAGATTGAAAACAAATCTCTTTCTTTGGCTTCCCCAAATAATTCATTTGCCTTATTAAGCATTAGTAGCATATATACTTCTGGACTTTTATCTTTCATTTCATCTAAAATTATTGAGAATCCTTTGTTGGCCATTCCCTCCGCCATTTTAAACACCTGATCTTTATTTGTTATATCTTCTAACTTCGCGAGTTCAGGAGCTATTAACGCATAAATCATCGCCTTATCTGCTTCATTCAAGTCACGATCATTGAAGAAACCATCCTTTGCACTCTCTAAAACATCGCCATTATAGCAGTCAACACCCATAGATAATGCAAACATAAATACATCTTTCTGATTATCAAAATTGAGGTATCCGGAATCTTTAATTCCTCTTATCTCTTTTTGTCGTGCCTTATCAATATAAATTCTATCCTGTTCCATTACATTACACCTACCTTTACAAAATCTTCACCAAGGAGTTCAAACTTATACTTACGATTTGCATATGGTTCAAATACATCACGAACATTAACTGAATATTCATCTTCAGTCACAAATAGAATTATCTGTTTGTTTTGACTTACTGATCTAAGTACCTTTGCAAATGCAACACGTAGATCTCCAAATATACGTGAAATAGGTGTATCAATAACAAGAGGGCCATCAAATCCAGATTCCTTATGTAATGCTAGTGTGAATGCTAAAACCAAAAGCTCTCTTTCTGCTGCAGAGCAAGAACCAAGACATTCGAAACCATCATTATTGATTACCGATGCTGAATAATTTTCTGTAATTTCCACGTTACTAAATTTAGTTTTCCACATCAATTCAAAAAACTTTGATCTCATCTCCTCGCTAATATGCTTTCTAATGTCTCCCTTAATACCAGAAATAATCTCAGTAACCTTATTTTTTGCGTCTTCTGCCAATTTTGCTTCTTTTCTTAATTTCTTGTTTTTCTCATCTTTTCCCAATGCTTCATCTAAGACTTTTCTTAAATCTTCAATTTCTTTCTTTAAGTTTTCTAGCTCAATTTCTTGGCGCATTACACTTTTTGCAGCCGACTCAATATATTTCTCTAATTCATTTCGTTTAGCATATAACAGGATGATATGTTCCTTATTAGTGTATTTATCAATAATACTATCCAATTCTCTAACCTTGGCTGCAACATCACTAATCTCTGTTTCAATTTTAGCCTTTGCTGAATATAACTTATCCCTTTCAACTTCAAACCTACTCGCTTCCTGGATCTGCATCTGAAGTGGCCCAAGCATTCTAGTTAATAAAGTGCCTGTTTCCTGGCCCAATTCAAATCGTTTAATTAATTCAGCAATATAAATTGTTGCATCTGTATCCAATTCTCTGTTACACACATCACAATGATGCTCACTAAGCATTTTTTCAAGATCTGCTTTGTCATATTTAGGAGGTAATTGCTTATTCTCTTCTTTTTCCTTTATTAAAGAGTACATTTTTTTTAATCTAGGTAATGAAGATAACAAAGTAAGATACTTTTTCAAGAAATACTTAATATCATTAATGTTGTTGGTCTGATCATCTTTTAACGCTCTTAATTTTTTATCCAATTCTTCTCTTTGTACTTCCAATTCAGAAACATCTGGATCATCGCCCAACTCTGTATTAATATTTTCGAGTTCAATCTTTGCTTTTTCTAAATCTCCCCTGTTTTTTTGATAAGTTTCATTTAACTGCTCAACTTCCTTTTGTTTACTCTCATATTTTTTGTTAATTTCACTTGACTTAGAATTAGATCTAAAAGCTGTACGACGCATCTCATCGCTAATGATACCAAGATTTTTTTGCATAGTAACTAAAAGGTCTATTTGAGATATCTGTAGTACGGTCTGTTCAACATTTTCACCTGCCGCACTCGCTAAATATGTATCCAATTGCTCACCATCAAAGAAAAAGAACTGTTGGATTTTGAACGGTAATCGTTTGTTAACTTCGACCTTGAAATCATCTTCACTATTTAATACATCAGGCTCTCCACCCTTAGGTACAATAACAACTTTTTGGTCTTTGCTCTTTTCATAGGCTGTACCCTCCTCTGTCTTTCTATATGTAACCCATCTGACAAAGGAAATATCTCCTTCTGTATCCTCTAATGTAATTCGAACAGTGCTGTTTCTTTCTTCCCCAACTTCCATTTCTCTAAGAGTTTTTAATGTAAGTAATGGAAGTGTCTTATCTTTCAATCCTTCTGTCGTATGCAGCTCCTTACCATACAGACACCATGTAATAGAATTCAAAAGTGTAGTTTTTCCGATCCCATTTTCAGCTAAAATATAATTTAGATCATAAGTCGCTGTCTGTGGAAACTCCAGGGAAACATCCATATATTGCCTAAAATTCTCAAGCTTTATTTCTTTAATCTTCATGGCTTTTCTCTCTTTCCTCAGCATATTTCTGAATTAACCTAGTGTATTCATCTTTGTACCACTGTCTTCCCGTGAGATTAAACTCCAGAAGATCGAGCAGTAGGTGTTGCATTACCAGGTCATCTTCACAATTCTCTTTAATTGCTCTTCCAATTTTACTAACGCCCATAAGTATTCCTCCTTTATAGTAATCTGTCATACACTTCGTTTATGATTTCTAATCTATTCATCGCATTTTCAGATATTTCACTAATTCTAACCATTTCCTTTTCAAATATTTTCTTCTCAAACTTTGCAAGTTCCTGTTCCATTTGTTCAAGAGATGGCTCCACAATAATATCGTATAATACTGCTTTTTCTTTTCCTTCGTATCTTCTTATGATTCTTCCTATACGCTGAACATATTCTCGTGGGTTAGTTGAACTAGCCAGTATTATAGCTCTCTTTGCAGATGGGATATCTATTCCTTCATCCAAGCATTTTATTGCTAACAGACATTGACAATCACCATCTTTGAACATCTGGATAATGTGCTCCCTTTCAGACATATTTCCATATTTCTTTTCAGGTGCCTTGCCTTGATCCTTCGTAAATCTTCTTGTAAATATTCCACGTCTTTTAAGAATTTGTTCAACATCATCAATCTGGCCCGCCGATGTAAAAATAATTGTATCATTAATATCATCACCTATTTCATCCAATATATCTTCAAATTCTTTCATTTTGTTTACCGCACTTTTGTGAATGTCAGCTCTCATAAACATTAGATTCTGCAACCTATCAGCATATTCGCCATCTGTTTTTGCCTTGCACAGACCACGAATTATGCTATTTGATAACTGTTTATACCTCATAAGTTCATCTATTTCCAGAGAGACAAATCTAGGTATATATTCATACGGAGTTAAATAAGTCTTTCCTGTTAAAGGATTTTTCCTTGTCAGAGCCTCTTCTATTGTAAAATAATATCTATCGCTGCCAAAGAAATCCGTAATCACCTGAGTTCCATGCTCATCAAACCAGCGATCTGGAGTAGCACTCAAGCCTAAACGATACTCATAATCTTCTAAAAAGCCTTTTGCTCGCTGTGATGAACCCAGTCCATGTACTTCATCTCCTATAATAAGATACTTCGCTTTGAGCTTATACTGCTGAACTGTATTTACAAAGTATTCACTATGATATGTATCAAATGTTGAATATACAAACAAAATATTCTTTTTTCCAGCACGTTCGACATTAACATCCAGCAATTTATACAGTAAACTATTTTCTCCCTCCTTATTCCAACCTCTTGAATCCGAATCACAAATAACATAATTGTCCGCTGGAATACCACTATCTTGAATATCCCTCAACCACTGTTTTGCCAAAGTATCCTGTGGACATATAATAAATACCACTGCTGGGACATCACAATTCTTCATAAAATCAGCGATACATACCTGAGCAGTTTTTGTCTTACCAGTTCCTGTAGCCATTTCAAAAATTGCTCTATGATTTTTTTTCCATATTTCCAAGGCTTCTAATTGGTATGAAAAAGGGCTAAAATTCAAATTGATTGCATTCTCATTTTCCTTTATCTCTGCCTCTAAAAGATCTTGTTCAATTTTCTCTATACTGCGTGGAGTTTCTTTTATTATTTTCTTCTCTACAGCCGATGGCAAGTCCATGATCTTTACTCTGGCAGATTCCCCAAACCAATATTTTTCAAACTTCTCTATGTCAATCTTTGCTGACTCCGTTTGTCCAGGTTCCCAATATTTAAAAACTTTAAATTCTTCTACATTCCTTACCCAAGCACTAGCAGTTTCATTTATAGATCCGCTGAATGTTATAATATCTCCATTCTCATCTTCAAGAATTCCAACCTTAATATGAAAAAGACCAGTTTCTTCTACTTTCTCATAGTCAAGCATTTTGCCCTTGTCGTCATAAACAGTTGCAACCTTTATTTTTAGTAATCCTTTGGCCAATAACCATCCTAGAGCATCTACCCTTTTCTTCTGAAGGAATGTTTCCATATTTTCTATTTCATCAAGCATTACTGATGTTATAATTTCTTCAGGATCTTGTGCCGCTTTTTCCATCGCTTTGATATCTTCATCTGACAAACGAGGAGATACAATCAACTCCATATATCCACCATTCTTTATCAAACCTGTTATACCTCGTGCGGCTATTGCCAAGCTAGTAGAAGAGAAAAAGCCAGCAATTCTTTTATATACTTTTGCTTCGTTCAAGACAGGAATATAAAAGTCCTGAAGAATTCTATCAAACCCAGAATCGTATCCACCCTTTATATTATCAAGTTCTCTAAATCCCATTATAATTCCTCTCCTCTAATTGCAGATACAAGATACCATGTATTTCTTCTACGTCTTAACGCAGTTGACCGGGCAAGATAATTGCCTAATACATTTTCCAGTTCCTTGTCACTTTCGATGTTATTCTTCAACGCATATTGTACTATTGGAACACGAGCTGATAACTTGATAAAACACTCGTGTTGTTCCTCTACACTTCTATGCTCAATTGCTATTCCTAAATCATTTAGGTATACACGCTTTCTATCTTCTTTTTTTATAATAGTAGTCCCCAGAATTTCAGACAACTTGGCATGGTTTTCACCATATTTTATGTATGCACGCTCCTGATGACCTGTTTCTAGATAATGCTTCCCAACCTCAACAAATGATGGTCCAAAGTTTCCTGCCATTCTCAGAAACTGTATAAGATTAGTAGTTCCATCATCAAATGAGCTGTATTGTGGAATAGATGCAGTTGTTATTACTTTCTGTTCTAAGTTTACTACAATATCACATACATCCTTCCTATCCAATTGAAGCAATTCTTCCACCAAAGCATTGGCATCTGTATATTGACCTGTCATATAGTACTCGGCTACAACTTTACTCTCCATCTACACACCAACTTTCGTTATAATCTTCAAATCTCAAATCAAAATATTCAGATGCAACTTCTGGATATTCTTCTTCAAAATCTAGAAGAGCTCTCATAGATGAACATATATGATTTTTTGTTTTTACGCGCGCCTGATTAGCCTCGCAGTATTGTCTAAAGCTCATTTTTTTATAGAAACTAGGTTGATTACACCATCTCGCCATTGTTATATACATGCCTCGATATTTCGATTCTTTCCATGGCGTATCGTTTTTATTCTGATACCGCATAATGTATGGCAAACATTGATATTGCATCAACAATGCCACTCTTCTCCACATATTGACAATATCAGTAGCGTCTGTACTTTCAAAACCAACAAGAACATAAAATTTAATATTTGTTGCCTTTGTGTATTTTCTAATTAATTTTAACTTTCTATGTATTAGGTCATAGTCAGAAATGTTATCAAAGGCAAAGGTGTAGTCTCCATCATAATTTGCACTAAATAATAACTCACATCGTTCATCGGTTAACAGTCTTTCGTCCATTCCTTGTTTAAATTTGAATGGTCTTTTCAAAGATATCAATTCATTCAGAATATCTTTCCATGCAGGACACCCCAAGAAATTATCATCTAACAAACATATTTTTTTCCTATCTGGATCGTAAAACTCTTCTAGTGGACTATGCAGGAATACATGATCATACTTTTGGTTAACGCAAAACGGACATTTTCTAAAACAACCTCTTGTCATAAATCCAATGCTATAATCTGTATATTCTTTGAACTGAACCATAAAAGAACTCAAATTAAAGTGCTTTCCTTTTTTTTTGTGTTCCGCTTTTGATTTTTCTACCTCGCTAGCAATCCACTCATCATACAAATGATAATCTGGCATGTGATGTTCTATTTCAGCCGGCAAGTTAGGTGCTTTATCAAAATAAAATCCTGTTCCTCCCATATGTATTTTCTCAGTTTCTACAATTTCCTCTGGAAATGGAGTATCAGTAAAAACTTTTGAAATATATACTTGATCAAAAAGTTCCAAATTATCATAGTCTAATTTTAAGGTAACTTCTGCTCCTTTTTCTTTCCAATATGCTGAAATCTTTTCACTTACTAAATTAGGAAATCTATGTTTCTTTCTTCCAATTAAATCAGCATCTATAATTGCTACTTTCATCTGTGGCAATCTCCTTAAGTGTTCTGTATTTTCATTTTCTTCTTTCTAGGATCATCTGGCTTTTCCGTATTTGATGGTATTAACCAAATACGTCCTTTCAATACGGCTCCATCTATTCTACCCTCTTTACAATATATGGCGACTCTTCTTTGAGAAATCCCCCACTTAACTGCAAATTCTGCTGTTGTTAAATATTCCATACGTCACCTCCATAAGCAACAATATTCTCCTATTATACTCCACTTATATTATATTCGTTAGTGCGAACACTTTCAAGTAAATTATAAGAGTGTTTTAAATAATCCGCGCACAGCCGTAGTCCAATAAAATCTCGGCGCACAAGTGCTGTTGGCAGGAATTTTTTACTCCCTAATATAAATCACTCTCTATATACATATTTTCCTGCTAAAAACACAGGTTCATATTCAACTCTAAAAACGCCCCTTAAACTTGAGATTTTCGCGATAATAAGCAAACAGTCTCCACATGTTTCTTTTTTTACAAACCCATGTACGTTCTCTTTATACGGGTTTTCGCCCATAAGTCCTTTAAGCTCTATCTAATACATATATCGGCAAAACTTTTTTGCACAAAAAAATCGAGATTTTCCAATCCCGAAATGTATATATTGCCCTCTAAGCCGCATAAATACGGCATTTCTTGTTGTTTCTTTCTATAACTTCAATACCTACACAAAAAATATTTATCCATAATACAAGGGGTGCAACTATTCGCGGACACCAAGTTTCTACCGGTACTATTCCGGCGCACAACTTATGTTTCTGTAAATTTTTGCACCCCTCTTAAATTTCTATTTTCTATCTACATTTTTTCCTGTTAAAAA
>OLQP01001295.1_pt1 | contig 12227 bp, 12 predicted proteins | sample 1643181 | NCBI WGS metagenome assembly OLQP01 (sample SAMEA3136710, study PRJEB25190) | human gut metagenome | biome: human gut; feature: human-associated habitat; material: faeces | place: Austria | collected 2013 | reverse complement strand
GCCCAGGGCGGCTTTTTGCGTTTCATCAGAAAGGAGACACGCATTATGGCAAGCGAGATCAGAAATCGCTTCACAGACACAGAAATGCAGATCGCCAGAGAAACGGACCTGCCGGAGCTGCTCTCCCACCTCGGCTATCAGGTCAAGCGCGTGGGACGCTTCCATACTACCGCGGAGATGGACAGCCTGCGGATCAAGGACCGGCGCACCTGGTTCCGCTACTCTCAAGGCATCGGCGGCGATGCGATCACATTCCTGCAGCAGTTCTGCGATAAAACTTTTCCGGAGGCAGTAGAGTACCTGCTGACCTTTCAAGGCAAGGCCAGAGACGCTCCTGTCAAAACAAAACCAGTCACCAAGCAGGACGAGCCGCCAAAAGAGTTTGCATTGCCACCGCGCAATGTAGATGACCGCCGCGTATTCGCTTACCTTCGCAAACGCGGCATCGCCGCACAGGTGATCCGTCAGTTTATGAACAGCGGATCGCTGTATGAGGATGTAGTCCATCACAACTGCGTTTTTGTTGGCAGGGATCACACCGGACAAGCCAGATATGCAGGTCTGCGCGGCACCTATGACCGCGACGGGAAAGGGTTTCGTGGAGATGTATCTGGCAGTGACAAAGACATCGGCTTCGCTATCCCTTGCGATCCTATCTTCGGAACAATCCCCAGATCAAGCGGATCATTCTTTGTTTGGATATGGATACACCGGGACAAGAAACGGCGGAACAGCTCCGAAAAAAATACGCGGAAATGGGATATGAGATATCACAGGAGAAGCCCCGCATCGGGAAGGACTGGAACGAGTACCTGCAAAAAAGGAAAACACTGGAATGCGGCGATGAACTAAGTAACATCAACTGCGATCCCAGCATCTCTATACCCAAAAATTTTAAGGAGGAATTCAGCACTTGAACAAAAATCATACACTTTCGCGCCGAGCTATTGCCACGCTGACGGCAGAAAAACTGGACATCCTGCGTCAGATCTTCTGGGATATGAACGCCATCTCTTATTGGGTGGAAACCGTCTCCGGTGATGAAGATGAAAGAGATACCGTTATCCTGCACATCACTGTCACAGTCAAGGATCATCTGCAAATGGCGGACGAGTATCGGTTCAACATCGAGCAGCGCAAGCTGTTGGAGGAACTGATGCAGCCGGAGTATCAGGAGCTGTTCATGGCGCTGACCGGCAGTTATCAGGATATCGACCTGTCTCCGGAGGAGATCCAGGAGATCATCAATAAGATCCCCACCGATCTCAGCGAGGAGCGCAAGCAGGTGGTATTGACTGCGTATCAGCTCTTGGGAAAGGTAAACTACTTCTGGGGAGGAAAGAGCCTTGTGCTTGGATGGGACTCTCGCTAGGGAACGCCTATGGAGGTGACAGCCGCAGGCAGCTCCAGCAGCGGAAATATCCTCATCATCCACTGCGCCAGCAGCTCCGATAATGTGGTGGTGACTGGAAAGATCGGCTTTACTATGATCGGCAGACCGAGATATTTTACGGAATGAGAACTATGCTCGCAGCAAAGCAGATATGGTAAGGGTGCGTCAGTTCTGCATGGCAGACATCTACAAGGTCACTGAGATATTATTCGCAGGGTAATCCGAATCGTATCCAAACGGTAGCCTAAATGCCGCACAAGCAGCTATACAATGTAGACCTTGCCATTTTGAGGCGCCTGTTTGGATAAAACTGTCACACCTTCAAAACAAAGTGGCTTTTATGAAAGTCAAGCAGGCCCTCATCCCGCATTTTACCAAGTTCCATAGACAGTCCGCTGCGCTCCACGCCGAGATAATCCGCAAGCTGCTGACGAGAGAACGGAATGTCGAACTCATAGCTGTCCCGGCGCTGCGACTCTGCGGAAAAATAGGACAGCAGCTTTGCGCGCGTCGTGCGCTGGCCCATGTGGGTGAGCTTTTCGTTGAGCCGCAGGTTCTTCTCCGCCAGCTCGCTCAGCAGGTTGCGGATGATTCGGTTATGATGGGAGCAGGCGGAGGGGCACATGCTCAAAACGCGCTTTATATGCAAAAACATCACCGTCACCGCGCTCTCCGCTTCCACGCTCACATTGAGAACCGCTCCCGGCGCGCAGGCGAACACCTCCGCGAAGGTCTGCCCCGGTCCAGACTTGGAGAGAATGTTGCGGTTCCCCCAGATGTCCTCCTGCACAATAAGGGCGCTGCCTGCCAGCACAAGCCCCACTTCATCCACTGCGTCTCCGGCGCGGAGCAGGCGGGAGCCTTTGGGAAAGGTGTCGATCCTCGCGCCAAGGCAGGAGAGCATGGCGGCAAGTTCCTCGTCGGAAATGCCGGAGAAAAGCGCCGCCGTATGGAGCACCGGGAAAAATTCTTTCATAAATAATCCTCTTTCGTTGAAAATTCAACCGACTTGCTGATTTGATTTTAGTATAATCAAGCCACAAAAGCAAGGAGGCATTGCAATGAAACGACGGATCATCGAGATCGACGAAAATAAATGCAACGGCTGCGGCGCCTGCGCTGCCGCCTGTCATGAGGGCGCCATTGCCATGGTGGACGGCAAGGCGCGGCTCATGCGGGACGATTACTGCGACGGGCTGGGGGACTGCCTGCCTACCTGCCCAACCGGGGCCATCACCTTTGTAGAGCGGGAGGCGGCGGCCTATGACGAGCAGGCCGTCATGGAAAATAAGCAGCGGAAAATGCGGAAAGAGGGCATGACCCTGCCCTGCGGCTGCCCCGGCAGCCAGTCCCGGAATATTCAGCGTCAGGAGGCACCCACCGTGGAAACGCCGCAAGCCCAGCAGACGAGCCGCCTTTCCCAGTGGCCGGTGCAGATCAAGCTGGTGCCGGTGAATGCCCCATATTTTGACGGTGCGCGGCTGCTCATTGCCGCCGACTGCACCGCTTACGCCTACGCCGCCTTTCATGAGCGGTTTATCAAGGGGCACATCACCCTCGTAGGCTGCCCCAAGCTGGACAGCGTGGACTATTCCGAAAAGCTGACCGAGATCATCCGGGAGAACAACATCAAGAGCGTCACCGTTGTGCGGATGGAGGTGCCTTGCTGCGGCGGGCTGGAACTGGCGGCGAAAAAGGCGCTCCAGCAGAGCGGGAAATTCATTCCGTGGCAGGTGGTCACCGTGACAGTGGACGGCCGGTTGGTGGAAGAATAACAAAATCATCAGAAAAAGAAAGGAAAAAGCACAATGAAGTATGTATGCAGTCTTTGTGGTTGGGAATACGACGAAAGCGCGGGCTACCCGGAAGGTGGCATCGCCCCCGGTACGCCGTGGAGCGAGGTGCCGGAGGATTTTGAGTGCCCCCTGTGCAATGTGGGCAAGGAGTCCTTCGAGGAGGCGTGAGCTTCTGATAAAAAGGACATGATTTGAACCGAAATAGGAGGAAAACGATAATGGATCACAAAATGTTTTGCTTTCAGTGTGAGCAGACGGCTGGCTGCGCCGGTTGTACCGGAAAAGCCGGTGTCTGCGGCAAGACCGCTGAGGTGGCGGAGCTTCAGGATCAACTGACTGGCGCTCTGGTTGGACTGTCCCGTGCAGTAGATAATGCCCCGGATGCAAATGAGGGGACTTGGAGGCTGATGATCGAGGGCCTGTTCACTACCGTCACCAATGTGAGCTTCAACGAAAAGACCATTCGGGAGCTGATCGATCGGGTACACGAGGAAAAGGCCCGCCTTGTTCCCGGCTGCTCCGGCTGCAGCTCCCGCTGCGGGTCAAACGATGATTATGACATGAATTTGCTCTGGAACGCGCAGGAGGATATTCGCAGCCTCAAATCCCTGATCCTCTTCGGCGTGCGCGGCATGGCGGCCTACGCCCATCACGCGATGATGCTGGGTTATGCCGACGAGGAAGTGAACCGCTTTTTCGCCAAGGCTCTTTTTGCTGTGGGCGAGGACTGGGGTATGGACGCGCTGCTGCCCATCGTAATGGAGGTGGGCGAGAAAAACCTTAAGTGCATGGCGCTTCTGGATAAGGCCAACACCGAAAGCTACGGTACGCCCGCGCCTGCCACCGTCCCGCTGACGGTGGAGAAGGGACCGTTCATCGTCATCACAGGCCACGACCTCCACGATTTGAAGTTACTGCTGGAGCAGACCGAGGGTAAAGGCGTCAACATCTACACCCACGGCGAAATGCTGCCCGCCCACGGCTATCCTGAACTGAAAAAATATGCCCATCTCAAGGGCAACTTCGGCACGGCGTGGCAGAATCAGCAAAGAGAATTTGCCGACATCCCCGCGCCGGTGCTGTTTACCACCAATTGCCTGATGCCGCCGAAAGCAAGCTACGCCGACCGCGTGTTCACCACGGCGGTGGTATCCTACCCGGAACTGACGCACATCGGCGAGGATAAGGACTTTACCCCTGTCATCGAAAAGGCATTGGAGCTTGGCGGCTACAACGAGGACAAGCCGTTCACCGGTATCAACGGCGGCGGCACGGTCATGACCGGCTTCGGTCATGGCGCGGTGCTTGGCGTGGCGGATCAGGTGATCGAGGCGGTAAAGAGCGGCGCTATCCGGCACTTTTTCCTAGTCGGCGGCTGTGACGGTGCCCGCCCCGGACGGAATTACTACACCGAGTTTGTCAAGCAGACACCCGCCGACACCGTAGTGCTGACGCTGGCCTGCGGCAAATACCGCTTCAACGACCTTGACCTCGGGACCATTGGCGGCCTGCCTCGGCTCATGGATGTGGGCCAGTGCAATGATGCTTACGGAGCTGTCAAAATCGCGCTGGCGCTGGCGGAGGCGTTCGGCTGCGGCGTGAACGATTTGCCCTTGTCCATGGTTCTTTCCTGGTATGAGCAGAAGGCAGTGTGCATCCTGCTGACGCTGCTGCATCTGGGGATCAAGAATATTCGCCTTGGCCCCACGCTGCCGGCGTTCGTTTCGCCCAATGTGCTGAACTACCTTGTAGAGAATTTCGGCATTGCTCCCATCACCACGCCGGAAGAAGATTTGAAGCAGCTCCTTAAATAATGATTCCCATGGGGCGAACTCAAATCATATTTCTCGCTGTCCAATAGAAGTGAGTGGCTCTACCTGCGTAAATCGAATGCTGCGAATAAGAGAGGCGGCTGACGGACTCACCTACGGGCGTGTTAGCCCAAGGTGAAACGGGTCAGACCATTACTCTCTTATTCTAACAGCTTCGGCTTTGAGATGGAAAAAGACGCGGCTGGCGGCCGCGCCTTAAACCTTAATTATTATTGTAGGAGTTGTGTGAGAGGATATGAGTGCCAATACTTAATTTGAAAAACAGCAGATTTTTCACCTTTAGCGCTTTGAACGCATCTTTTCCATCAACGCAAGGCAAAACCCTTCCGATTTTCGGAAGGGTTTTTGCTTTATCCGGATATCGGCGTCTGCTGCCTATCATAATGGAATAGCGGTATGCCAAAACTTATTATTGACATATGCCGAAAACGTGATAGACTATAAGTAGCGTTATTGACATATGTCAGAAATGAATTCGGAGGAAATGGTTATGAAGATCGCAGTTACCTATGAAAACGGAGAGGTTTTCCAGCATTTTGGCCACACGGAGCAGTTTAAGCTGTACGAGGTATCCGGCGGCAAGCTGCTGCATACACAGGTGGTGGATACGAACGGCAGCGGTCACGGTGCGCTGGCCGGCCTGCTGGCACAGCTCGGTGTGGATACGCTGATCTGCGGCGGCATTGGCGGCGGCGCACAGGCAGCGCTTGCGGAGGCCAATATCCGTCTGATCGGCGGTGTGCAGGGCAATGCCGATGAGGCAGTGCAGGCTTTCCTGAACGGTACGCTGGCGTTTGATCCCAATGTGCACTGCACGCACCATGATCACGGTGAAGGCCATTCCTGCGGCAGCCACGGCTGCGGCGGTCACTGTCACGAATAATTCATGCCGAGACCGAGAAAGTGCCGCAGAATCTGCGGTCTGCCGACGTTCAGCGAGTTTTCCCCGCAGGAAAGTACGACAGAGTGCGTGCAAATGACGCTGGATGAATATGAAGCCATCCGTCTGATGGATCTGGAAAATCTGCAGCAGGAGCAGGCTGCCGCGCAGATGGGGGTGGCCCGCACAACGGTGCAGCTGATCTACAACAACGCCCGCCGCAAGCTGGCGGATTGCCTTGTCAACGGCAAACGGCTGGTGATCGAGGGCGGCGATGTTGCGCTGTGCGAACGGCATGCGCAGTGCCCCGGACGCGGACATTGTTGCCGCAGCGGCTGCCCGAAACATCAAAAATAAGTGCAGAAAACGAAAAAACCGTTGCCAAAGCAACGGTTTTTTCGTTATTCTTCGTGATCGAGCACATAGCGGTACAGCGCGTTTTTCTTTACGCCGGTTTCGGCGGAAACTGCCTTGACCGCGTCCTTCTGGGTCTGGCCCTGTTCCACGCGGCGGCGGACTGCCTCGGCGGCAGAGGCAAGACGTTCGGCCTCGTCCTGCTCGGTCTCCGGCTCGTCCGGCGCACCCTCGAGGATGAGCACGAACTCGCCGCGCGGCGCGTTGGCGTCAAAGTAGGCAACTGCCTCGTCGAGCGTCATGCGGAGCGTCTGCTCATGCAGCTTGGTCAGCTCGCGCGAGAGTGACAGCCGGCGGTCGCCGCCGAAGGCGTCGCGCAAGTCGCGCAGCGTTGTACACAGCTTGTGCGGTGCTTCGTAGAAGATCATCGTGCGTTTTTCACCCTGCAGTGCGTCCAAATGCTCTCTGCGGGCCTTTTTGTTGACCGACAGGAAGCCTTCAAAGCACCAGCGTCCGGTCGGCAGACCGGATGCTGCCAGCGCGCAGACCGCCGCACAGCAGCCCGGAATCGGGATAACGGGTACATCGTGCTCGGCGCACAGCGCGACCAGATCCTCACCCGGATCGGAAACCGCAGGCGTGCCCGCATCGGTTACGAGCGCACAGGTCTCACCGGCGAGCAGCTTCTCCAAAACTGCTTCACCGCGTGCGCGGCGATTGTGTTCGTAGTACGAGATCATCGGCTTTTTGGGCAATTCGCAGGCGTTAAGCAGCTTTTGCGTCACGCGGGTGTCCTCTGCCGCGATGAAATCCACCGTGCTGAGCACCTCGCGTGCCCGCGGCGATAAATCACTCAGGTTGCCGATCGGCGTTGCGACTAAGTATAATGTAGACAATTCAATCCCTCCGGAATTTCTTAAATGGAGAATGGATAATTGAGAATGGAAAATAAAGGTGCGGTACATGGTGCCGAATTAAATCATCGCGCATTGCGCGTCTCCGCGCAGCGCGGACGGAACTCGTGCAAGGATAGCGCTGATTCTCTATTTTCAATGCTCAATTCCGTAAATACGGAAATATTCATCACTCTCAACGATCAGCGGCGGCTCAACAACAAGTCCTTCCGCACTGCCGCCTTTTCGGCACTCGACCATGACGACGCTTGGCACCGCCTGCACGCTCTGGTGCACGAACCGCATTCTTTTCGGCACGAGCCGCACGCGCGAGAGCGCTTCGAGCAGCACCCACAGCCGTTCCGGCCGGAATACGAATGCGGCTTTGCCGCCGGTATGCAGCACGAACGAGGCCGCAACCGCCAGTTCCTCGACCGAACAGGTCGCGTCCTGCCTTGCGGTGCGCTTTTCGGCGGTCGGCGCATTCGCGCCTGCGTTGCGGTCGAAATACGGCGGGTTGCAGATAACGTAATCCATACTGCCGTGCGGCAGCAGCGTACGCATCTGCCGGAGGTCGCCCTGCAGAGCGGTTACGTTTTCCAGCTCGTTTGCTGTGATGGACTGCCGGAACAGGTCGAGCGGGCCGTCCTGCAGTTCCAGTCCGGTAATCTTGAGGTCGGGCCGCCATACGAGCAGCGCCAGAGCGCCTGTGCCGCAGCCGAGGTCGAGCAGTTTGGCATTGCGTCTCGGCTTGGCGAACGCGCTGAGCAGCACGCTGTCCTGTCCGAGCTTAAAAAACCGGTCGTCCTGTAATAATTGCAGTCCGTTAGGGAGTATTTCAGTGCTTTGCGCCATGATTTCTCTCTCCTTAATAACCCTTTTCTACGGCAGCCTGCAGCACCTGCGAAGCCACCGTACCGGCAACCGACGAGCCGCCGCCGCCGTTCTCGACGAGAACGATGAAAGCATACGGCGTGGCCTCGTCGCGCAGGAAGCCGGTGAACCATGCGTTCGGTGACTTATCCGCGCCGACCTCGGCGGTGCCCGACTTGGCACAGATATCCATGCCCGGGAAACGATCCTGACCGTAGGTCTCGATGACGTTGTTGTGCATCATATCCGCGATGGTACCCGCGGTCTTTTCGTCGATCAGCTGCGCCGACTTGTGCGGATAGTAAATGCCGGTCGGCAGGCCGTAATCTGTGGTGGATTTTTCGATCAGACGCGGCACGGCAGCCTTGCCGCCGTTGGCGATTGCGCCCATATACTGGAGCATGTTGATCGGACACAGAGTATCCTGACCCTGACCGACACCCGACCATGCCAGCTGATTGTCATTGCCCGAGAAATCAAACTTGCCGACCGAGGACTGGATGCCGTCCACCTTGATGGACTTGGTCAGTCCTGCCGCATCCGCGTATTTCTGCATGGTTTCGCCGCCGAGTTCGACGGCCAGCTGACCGAACACACCGTTGCACGAGTTGGCGAGCGCTTCCTCGATGTCCTGTTCGCCGTGAGCGTGCGGGCAGGTGACTTCCTCGCCGCCGATGTTGACCGAGCCGGTGCACGTCCACTTGCGCTGGAACAGGTCGGGGATATTCTCGATAGCGGCGTTGATGGTCACAACCTTGAAGATAGAGCCCGGAATCGAGTTCGCGGACAGCAGGCGGTTGACGTAAACGCCGTCCCACGCGGGATCGTCCGCCGCAATGTTCGGCGGATTGGCCGGATCGAACGTCGGTGTGGACACCATGCACAAAATTTCACCGGTTTTATAGTTATAAACGCCAACCGTTCCGTTCATTCCGTTCAAAGCCTGATAGGCGACATTGTTCAAATAGGCATCAATCGTCAGATACAGGCTGTTGCCGGTGCCGAGCGGAGAATATACGCCGGTGAGCAGATTGTAGCCGGACAGCTTATCCGCGAACGAGGTGAGCGAACCCGCGCCGATGTTGCCGTTTTTGTCGCCGACGGCGTGCAGTGTGGCGCGCCGGACGGTTGCGTCATCGTTGTAGATGCGGTTGCCGTCCTCGTCGAGCGTGGACAGCATATCGCCGTCTCGGTCGAGGATGGTGCCGCCTTTCAGCTGACCGGCGTTGTTATAGAGATGACGGTTGTACGGGTAGGAGGCCCAGTCGCCGCCGTCCACGACAAACCGGAAGCAGAAGAACGCCAGACCCAGACCGAGCAGTGCGGCAAGGATCAGACAGAAAATACTGCGTTTTTCGATTTTCCGCATGGTTACTCCTCCCCTCTAAGCTCGCGGCGGCTGGGCAGACGAACCGCGAACGATGCATTCTGTCGGGTGTCGGTCGCCTTCAAAAAGGCGAGCATGCCCCATGCCGACAGCATGGACGAACCGCCGTTGGATACGAACGGCAGCGTAACGCCGGTGAACGGCAGAATATCGACCGCACCGAATACGTTCAGACAGGTCTGGAACACCAGCAGACTGGTGGCCGCGCATGCGGCGATGGTGTAAAAGCTGGAGCGTCCGGCACGGCAGGCGCGGACAGCGAACACGGCCAGCGTAATGATGCACAGGATGGTCAGCACGGCAATGACGAGACCCCATTCCTCACAAAGCATACCGAACACGATGTCGGTATCCGCGGCAGGGAGATTCGAGAGCCAGCCCTTTCCTGCGCCTACGCCGATCATGCCGCCGGAGGCGGCTGCGGTCAGCGTATGCGTCTGCTGGAAGCCCTTGTCGTACACGTCCTCCCAGATATGTCCCCAGGAGGCAAATCGTGCGGCAACGTGCGGCTTGATGGTCAGCATGACCATGCCGGCGCCGAAGCAGCCGGCGCACACAAGGCCGATGGTGGCGAAATCGCCCGAACGCAGGTACGCGATGACAAGGAACGTCACGAAGAACACAAGTGCGGTGCCGAAGTCGTTCTGCAGCGCGAGACAGCCGCCGCAGATAGCGGTCAGGCCGATGAACATCCACAGGTTGCGCTTGTTGAACAGGCGGTCGAGCGTTGCTGCGCCGGCAAAAATATAGCAGATTTTCGCAATTTCCGAGGTCTGCAGCGACAGAGGACCGAGACGCAGCCATGCCTTCGCGCCGCCCTGCGACGAGCCGATCAGCAGTGTAATGGCCAGCAGTCCGACTGCCGTTGCGCTCATGAACCAGCGCACCTTCTGCGCCCGGGTCAGGTCACGCAGGAAGAAGCCGAGCACGATAAAGATGGCAAGACCCATCAAAATCGCAATCAGCTGCTTGGGCAGCTCGTCCGGCACGGTCGAGCCGGTGACGGCGAGTGACAGCGTACATAGGAAGAACGCTATCGTCTCCATTTCAAAGCCGATGCGGCGGAACAGGCGCATGACGATGAAATACGCCCAGCAGATTACCGTAAAGACAAAAAAGGTGAGCGGAATGGTGGTGGTCGCCTTGTCGCCCTGCGCGATAATGAGCTGCAGACCGGTGAGGATCTGGAACAGCGTCAGCAGTACGAGCGAACCCCACATGCCGGCAGGCTTGCCCTCAATGCGGCGCTCGACCATCTGTGCACGCTTTTCCTCAGCGGTAATGGGCTCCATGATAGCGGGAATGCCCGCAAATGTGACCGTGTCGCCGTCCTCGACGAGCGCATACTCGTCCACCGGCAGGTCGTTTACCTTGATGCCGCCCTTGGAACCGAGGTCGTATATCGTCCAGCTGCCGTCATCCTCGCGGATGAGCGCGGCGTGCTGACGCGATACCGACGGATATTCCAGCTGCACATCGCAGCTGGGGGCGCGTCCGATGATGTTCTCCCAGTGGGTGATGGGCAGGCGCACGCCGTTGCGCAGCACCAGATAGCCCCAGACCTCATCCGGGTGCTTGACCTTCCACAGCGAGCGGATCGCACCGACAAGGATCATCAGCGCCAGCAGCGGGAACACGAAGCGCACAACGGTTGTGTACCACGCCCCGATGAGCGGTTTTTCCGCCAGCAGAGCCGTCAGCCTGTCGAGAAGCTGCTGCAAAGCATCATTCATGTAAAGTTCCTCCTTTCGAGGGATGCTGTTGATTACTTGGATTTACCAATAATACTACCAGTATAGCCTATCTATTATAGCATAGGTTGTCAAGAAATTCGCCGTTTTTCACAAACTTTCACGAATATCTTGATTGACATTGACAGAATGTTGTCACGGTGTTACACTGAATCCATAAACTACATACGCGACAAACGAAGTTTGCAGGAAAAAGTCAAAGACTTGCCGAAGGAGCAAAACTCTCAGGCGTCCGGATTTCCGGATGAGGACTGTAAATGGATGTGGCTCTGGAGAACGTTCCTCAAGGGGACTGCCGAAGGTGCAACGCGCGCAAAAGGGGTTTGCGTGCCAATCTCTCAGGCAAAAGGACAGAGATGAACCTGTTTTTATAGACGTTAGGATATAAAAATAAGTTCCGCGGAACCACAGCAAATGTTTTCTCACGGTGCAGGATGTACCGTCTGTTTGCTGTCTTTCCGTTTCTTTGGAGCCGTAACCCGATGCTGATTGGGTTCGGCTTTTTGTTTGCCGCAAAACAAAGAAGGGGTATGTAAAATGACAATGGAAGTATTAGCAGACTGGGTAAGTCGAATCAGCAACGTCGTGTGGAACGGCCTGCTGCTGTACCTTCTGGTCGGAACCGGCATCGTGTTTACCATCCGCACGCGCTTCATTCAGGTGCGTAAGTTCGGCGCAGGCTGGAAGCATCTGTTCGGCCATTTCTCGCTCAACGGTGAGAAGGCTGGCAAGGACGGCATGAGTCCGTTCCAGGCGCTGACCACCGCGATCGCGGCGCAGGTCGGCACCGGCAACATCGCAGGCGCGGCTACCGCACTGTATTCCGGCGGCCCGGGCGCGATTTTCTGGATGTGGCTGAGTGCATTCTTCGGCATGTCCACCATCTACGGCGAGGCGGTTCTCGCGCAGAAGTACAAGACCACGGACGACAAGGGCCACGTTACCGGCGGTCCGATCTACTACATCCGCGCACGCTTTACCGGTAAATTCGGCAAGTTCCTTGCCGGCTTCTTCTCGGTTGCGATTATTTTTGCACTGGGCTTTACCGGCAACATGGTGCAGTCCAAC
>OLQP01001292.1_pt1 | contig 12244 bp, 10 predicted proteins | sample 1643181 | NCBI WGS metagenome assembly OLQP01 (sample SAMEA3136710, study PRJEB25190) | human gut metagenome | biome: human gut; feature: human-associated habitat; material: faeces | place: Austria | collected 2013 | reverse complement strand
TCTTCATGATGGCTGACTCCGGAGCCCGTGGTTCCGATAAGCAGATCAAACAGCTGGCCGGTATGCGAGGACTGATGGCCGATACAACCGGACACACCATCGAGCTGCCGATCAAGTCAAACTTCCGTGAAGGTCTTCAGGTACTGGAATACTTCATGTCCGCACATGGAGCACGAAAAGGTATGTCCGATACCGCGCTTCGTACCGCCGACTCCGGTTACCTGACCCGTCGTCTGGTAGACGTTTCTCAGGACCTGATCATCCGTGAAATCGACTGTGCCGAGGGCAAGGACGAAATTCCGGGTATGTGGGTCAGCGAGTTCACAGACGGAAAAGAGCAGATCGAGAGTCTGCAGGATCGTATCACAGGCCGTTTCTCCTGCGAGACGATCAAAGACAAGGACGGCAACGTCATTGTAAAAGCAAACCATATGATCACCCCGAAACGTGCTGCCCGTGTCATCAAAGACGGCATCAACGAGAACGGTGAGCATTATACAAAAGTAAAAATCCGTACCATTCTTACCTGCCGTTCCGGTAACGGAATCTGCGCAAAATGCTATGGTGCCAACATGGCAACCGGCGAGGCAGTACAGGTTGGTGAGTCTGTCGGAATTATCGCAGCACAGTCGATCGGTGAGCCTGGTACACAGCTGACCATGCGTACCTTCCATACCGGTGGTGTTGCCGGTGGAGATATCACACAGGGTCTTCCTCGTGTCGAGGAGCTTTTCGAGGCAAGAAAGCCGAAAGGACTTGCTATCATCACCGAGATCCCTGGTGTTGCACAGATCAAAGACACCAAGAAAAAACGCGAAATCGTGGTTACCAATCCGGACGATGGCGTATCCAAGACATACCTGATCCCTTACGGATCCCGTATCAAGATCGCTGACGGAACGGTTCTGGAAGCCGGAGACGAGCTGACCGAAGGTTCTGTAAACCCGCACGATATCCTGAAGATCAAAGGCGTACGTGCCGTTCAGGATTACATGCTCCGCGAGGTACAGCGAGTTTACCGTCTGCAGGGTGTAGAAATCAACGATAAGCACATCGAGGTTATCGTTCGCCAGATGCTGAAGAAGATCCGCATCGAGGAAAACGGAGATACCGAATTCCTTCCGGGCGACATGGTAGACTTCCTGGAGTATGATGAGACCAACAAAGCGCTGATCGCAGAAGGCAAAGAGCCGGCAGAAGGAAAACAGGTTCTGCTTGGTATTACCAAAGCATCCCTGGCATCCGATTCCTTCCTGTCTGCAGCATCCTTCCAGGAGACCACCAAGGTTCTGACCGATGCCGCTATCAAAGGTAAAGTTGACCACCTGGTAGGTCTGAAAGAGAACGTTATCATCGGTAAACCGATCCCGGCCGGTACCGGTATGAAGTGCTACAGCAACATTCATCTGAATACCGACAGCATGATCGAGGAAGAAGAGGACGAGGATCTGATTCTGACCGAAGATCTTGAGGACGAAATTCCGGCAGCAGAAGCTCCGGTTGAAGAACCGTCAGCTGAAGAGGAAGAGCCGATGCTCGACTTCGACTTTGAGGAAATGATTCCGTCAAAGGATGATACCGAGGAGTAAACCCTTCAACAAATAATAGCAAGGATTCTCCCACCTCTATAGGTGGTGAGATGAATTGCAAATAAGAAAGTTAACGGCAGTGGCGGGCGGAGAGAAATCGGTATCCCCCACTGACATGAGGCAAACCACAGTCAGCATTCTGCTGACATGTCAGACTCTGTGAAATTACCGACTGTGGATTGAAACAAGGTTAAAAAATAAATATGTCATTTGTGAAAAGCAGAGAATTTTCGGTTCGCCGGGGTCTCTGCTTTCCTTGTGTTTTCGGGAGCATTTTGTTACAATGGAGACAGAAAAGAGGGAAGCCTATGTGGATAAAAAAATTACCTGGCATCGTGGCAAATGCGGCGGTACTGATTCTGGATATATTTGTGATTCTGATGATTGCAGCGCTGTTTCTCCACCAGCAAACGGCGGGAGAGCGTGTGAAAGAGACGATTACGCGTTTTTCCACGACATCGGAGGAGTATTATTCCGAGGGAGAGGCATACAGCCAGAAGAGCGACCGGGTGCATACGTATGCGGTGAAAGAACAGTCTAAATAAGAGGAAAAGATGAGGTAAACTATGCTCCAGAAGTGGAAAAGAAAAGGAAAAAGATTCCGCCATGTGGAAAAAGACGGAGAAGAGACGACGGAGCTTTCTGTGAAAATACGGGCGGCAAAATTTCGTGATCTGCCGATGAGTCTGCGGATTCTGATCGTGAATCTCAGTCTGTTTCTGATTCTGTGCGCCGCATTTTTTATGGCAGGCGCGTATCTGTATGCGCCGCAGGCGGCAGGACGGAATTACGTGGAAGCATGTCTGGCAGGAGACTGGAACAGTGCATACGATGTATGTCAGTTCCCGGACAGCACGTTTCTGTCGCGGAAGAACTACGTCAATGCAATGACCTGGAAAGCAAAACAGGACGGCACTGACGGGCAGGAAACACCGGAGATCAAGAGCTTTTTCATGCGCAGAAAACAGAATCTTGAGACCGGGGAAAACAGGATTTATACTGTGCGGTACACGTTAAAAGGCATGAGCGACTCGCAGGAAGAAACATTGGAGATCGCCGTCGGGGATACCGTAAAATGGAACTTCAAAGAGTGGTACGTTGTGCCGAAAGACAGCTGCGTGACGGATGTCGGATGTCGAAATCACCGTCCCGGCGGATGCCTCGTTCTATCTGGACGGCGTGCAGGTCGGGAAAAAGTATTTAAAAGAGACAGCAGATAACGTCAGCATCTACAAAATCCCGTATCTCTTCCTCGGCGGCCACACCATTGAACTGACCGAAAAACAGAAAGACCCATACCGCGAGATCGTCCTCGTGCAGGACAACAGCAGCATGGAATTCCTGCCGGATTTAAAACTCAACGATTCCACCGGCAAAACCATCGCCGACCGCGCAGAAGAGTCCCTGGACAAGGTATTCACAGCCGCAGCCGCCGGAAAATCCTTCAGCACCATCAAAAATGAATTTTCCGCCGACACCGCCGTACAGAAAACCGCCAAAGAACAGTACCAGCAGCTCTGCGATGCCTACCTGAACAGCGACACCAACACCGGAATCACCAGCATCACCGTGAGCAGCGTCTCCACAACCGTAACCAACGAATCCAACCAGATGAAGATTGAAACCAACGTGACCGCTGCGATCGAGCGACGAACCCGTTTCCTCCATTTCTTCCGCAAAACCAAAATAGAGACCGTCACCTGGAAACTCGAGTCCGTTGTGACGCTGGAAAACGAAAAATGGGTGATGGGCAGCGATTTCCTGACTAAAATAGGACATGAGGCATAAGGTGTTTGCTTCCGTTGTTCTGGCAACGTTAAAACTTTGCAGTTACTCTTAAGCAGAGAGGATAATCAGGCTGGACAGGTGAAAGACTTGTGATTTGGTGGCAAAGCACCAGAAAGAAACCAGGTTTTTTAAAAGAGAGTGACAAAGAGTGATTTTGTATCCGCTTTTACCATGGGTGCAGAGTCACTCTTTTTTTGTGACAAGATGTTAAGAAACGATAAACATTAATTTACCAGAAGTGGAAAAATGTAAGAATTTGTGCCTTGCATCTTAGGTCAGATCACGTTATGATAGTAAGTAGAAAAATGTCGAAAAACGTTTGTGTTACGATGGAAGAAAGTTCCGCAAAGGGGCGGGACGATGGAGTATAAACAGATCATATGGAAAAAAAATCATTGAAACAGAGAAGAAAGCAGATGCGCCGCAGACGGATGATGCAGAAAGTGTCACGGATTTCCCTGTGTGTGGTGGTCGGCCTTCTTTTTCTTGCGCTTATCTGGAAATTTGCGGGAGCGCAGCTTGCGAAAAAAGGAATTGTACTGAGTAATGACACAGCCGCAAAGACGGTGAGCGAGACGGCGCCGGAGGCGGAGGACGGATCGGGAAATGCGGGAATTAAGAAGCTTGCGGAGACCACGCCGCCGAATGAGACGCCGGGATGGCAGTACAGCTCGTCGGGCTGGTGGTACGCAACGGATGCCACAACGTACTACGTCAACGGCTGGGCAGATATCGACGGAAACCAGTACCATTTTGATTCCAATGGTTACATGGCGACCGGCTGGAAAGCGATCGGCGGAAAAGGCTGTTACTTTGATGACCAGGGTGTTTACCAGCCAGACCGCAACGGCTCGATGATGGTAGCCCTGACCTTTGATGACGGCCCAGGCGTCTATACCAGCACGCTTCTCGATACGCTGGAGCAGTACGGGGCACAGGCGACGTTCTTTATGCTCGGCAGCAATGTGGAAAAATACGGTGCAGATGTGATCCCGCGCATGGCGGCGATCGGCTGTGAGCTTGGAAACCACTCCTATGCGCATCCGAATATGAAAGAACTGAGCACCGACGACGGCCTTGCCCAGTTCCAGATGACGGATGATCTGATCGCCCAGTACAACAACGGACAGGGTGCAACTGTCATCCGTTTCCCGTATGGAAACAGCACCGATGAACTGCTCGCATCTATCGGCCGCCCGAGCATCATGTGGGATGTCGATACCCTGGACTGGCAGACAAAAAATGTACAGGCAAACATCAGCGCCGTTCTCGACAGTGTAAGCCCGGGAGACATTATCCTGATGCATGATATCCACGAGACGACCGTAGAATCGTGTGCAACGATCGTGCCGGAGCTGATCAACCGCGGGTATGAGCTTGTCACGATTCATACTCTTGCAGCGGCAAACGGCGTGGATCTTGCAGCGGGAGAGACGTATTACGGCTTCCATGGCGGAACGACAAACGAATAGAAAACAGAATAGAAAAACGACAAAGAACCGCCGGTTTACTCTCAAATCAAGAGTGAACCGGCGGTTCTTATGTCATTTTATGAAAATTTATTTCATTGCCGCTCTCTTACGAAGTCTGGAATCCAGCTCTTTCTTACGGATACGTAAGGAAACCGGAGTAACCTCAAGAAGCTCGTCCTTGTCGATGAAGTCCAGAGCCTGCTCCAGGGAAAGGATTCTCGGCGGAGTCAGACGCAGTGCCTCGTCGGAGGAAGAAGTACGGGTGTTGGTCAGGTGTTTCGTCTTGCAGACGTTCAGCTCGATATCCTCGGCCTTACCGTTCTGTCCGATAACCATACCGGCGTAAACCTTCTCGCCAGGTCCGATGAACAGAGTACCGCGCTCCTGTGCGGAGTACAGACCGTAGGTAACGGACTCGCCTGCCTCGAAAGCGATCAGGGAACCCTGTTTGCGGTATTCGATGTCGCCCTTGTACGGTGCGTAATCTTCAAACTCGGTGTTCAGGATACCAGTTCCTTTGGTGGAGGTCATGAAGATTCCACGGAAACCAATCAGGCCTCGTGCCGGGATTTCGAACTCCAGACGGGTGGAACCATCGCTTGCGCGGCTCATGCCGTGAAGCTCGCCTTTACGCTCGCTGAGGAGCTGGATGACAGTACCGGAGAACTCATCCGGAACGTCAACGTATGCGATTTCCATTGGCTCGAGTTTGCGTCCGCGCTCGTCCTCTTTGTAGATAACTTCTGCCTTACTTACTGCAAACTCATATCCCTCACGGCGCATATTTTCGATCAGGACGGACAGATGCAGCTCACCACGGCCGGAAACCTTGAAGCAGTCTGCGGAATCCGTCTCCTCGACACGCAGGGAAACGTCGGTGTTCAGCTCACGCATCAGACGGTCGCGCAGGTGGCGGGAAGTTACGTATTTACCTTCTTTACCGGCCAGCGGGCTGTCGTTTACGATGAAGTTCATGGAAATAGTCGGCTCGGAGATTTTCTGGAACGGGATGGAAACCGGGTTGTCCAGATCGCCGCAGAGAGTATCTCCGATGTGGATATCCGGGATACCGGAAACAGCAACGATAGAACCGATGCCTGCCTCAGTAACCTCTACTTTTTTCAGTCCGTCAAATTCATACAGTTTGCTGACCTTTACTTTTTTCTTCTTGGTCAGATCGTGGTGGTTGACCAGCATAACGTCCTGGTTCACGCGGATCGTTCCGTTTTCAACTTTGCCGACACCGATACGTCCAACGTATTCGTTGTAGTCGATGGTACTGATCAGAAGCTGTGTGCCAGCTTCCGGATCGCCGGTCGGAGCCGGGATGTATTTCAGAATGGTCTCGAACAGAGGTGTCATATCCTTCGGGGTGTCGTTCAGATCGAGTACGGCATGACCCAGCTTTGCGGATGCGTACAGGAACGGACAGTCAAGCTGCTCGTCGGATGCGTCGAGATCCATCAGAAGCTCAAGCACTTCGTCGATGACTTCGTCCGGGCGTGCCTCCGGGCGGTCGATTTTGTTGATGCAGACGATAACGGAAAGATTCAGCTCAAGTGCTTTTTTCAGCACGAATTTGGTCTGCGGCATAGCGCCCTCGAATGCGTCTACAACCAGAATAACGCCGTCTACCATTTTCAGAACTCGCTCAACCTCGCCGCCGAAGTCCGCATGGCCTGGGGTGTCGATGATGTTGATTTTCGTTCCTTTGTAGTAAACTGCTGTATTTTTGGAAAGAATGGTGATTCCACGCTCACGCTCGATATCGTTCGAGTCCATGACACGTTCCTGAACCTCCTGATTGGCACGGAAAACGCCGCTCTGTTTCAGAAGCTCGTCTACCAGTGTAGTTTTACCATGATCGACATGGGCGATGATGGCAACGTTTCTTACATCTTCTCTCGTTGTTTTCATTTCTTCATTCCTCTTCCTATGGGTTGACCCTGCCGGGTTCAATTTTTCAAAATTTCAAGCCGGCCGGGAATGTTTATCACAGCACAAAGGCAGGTGCCTTGCCGTTTTGTCTCTGCTGGATGCCTGCCTATCTGAACTATTATAGCACAGAACAGAGAAAAAAAACAGGGAAGATGTGACATTTTTTGTATTGCAATGGTAGAAAATACGAAGCATGTGGTGCGGTTTTTACAGAAACATATACAAAAAATTGGGCAGAATGCTGATTTGAATAGAAATAAAAAAATCTGGAAAAAAGTGGTTCTGAAAAAGAAATGTGGTTCATACATTAGGATTATAGATCAGCAAAGTACCGATCAGAAATCAATATTCAGAAAGAAAAGACAAAGGAAGGGGATTTTCATTATGGCAGACAAGATGATTGAAAACAATCAGGTGGTTATCATGGGAGAGATTGTCTCCCCGTTTACATTCAGCCATCAGGTATTCGGAGAGGGCTTTTACCTCGTCGATGTGATGGTCAAGCGGTTGAGTGAATCGCAGGACATCATTCCGGTGATGGTCTCCGAGCGGCTGGTGGACGTATCACAGGATTACCAGGGTGAGTGGATCTGCATCAGCGGTCAGTTCCGGTCCTACAACCGCCACGAGGAGAAGAAGAACCGTCTGGTACTCTCCGTATTTGCGCGGGAATTAAGCTTCGTGGAGGAAGAGGACGATTCCGTCAAATCCAACCAGATTTACCTCGATGGATACATATGTAAACCGCCGGTCTACCGGAAAACACCTCTGGGAAGAGAGATCGCCGACCTTCTGATCGCGGTCAACCGTCCGTATGGAAAATCAGATTATATCCCGTGCATCTGCTGGGGACGGAATGCGCGGTATGCCTCTGCGTTTGCCGTGGGCGGCCACGTTCTCATCTGGGGACGGATCCAGAGCCGGGAATATATGAAGCGGCTGAGCGAGACGGAAATGGAAAAGCGGACTGCATATGAGGTTTCGGTGAGCAAGCTGGAATATAGTGAGAGTTAAAGCGCGATCCGCTGTTGACAAGAAAATTTAATGATGCTATAGTAAAAGCAGAACTGAAGTGGATAGAGGTCGCATTACTTCAAGAGTACCTTTTCGGATGCCTCAGCAGCAAAAGAAGAAGAGGAAAAGGGAAGAATGCCGAAGGACATCCGGCGCTGAACCGGTATGCTCCTGGGCGCAGGTTGAAAAAATCTGCGACTGTCATCGAGAGATGGAGAGCTATCTGATCATAGATACTGCGTATGTGTGAATTTGGAGGCGATCTTATCTGGGATGAGGCGCCTCTTTTTTAAACGGAAAGTGAAATTTTCCGTGGGAGATAAGCTCCGGCGACTGATTTCTTATGGTTTTATCTGACACAACATACAGGAGGAAAAGAGAATGTCTATTTTTAAAGGTGCAGCTGTTGCAATTATCACACCGATGACCGAAACACAGGAAGTGAATTACGAAAAACTCGGAGAACTGATTGAGGAGCAGATCGCCGGCGGAACCGACGCCATCGTTATCTGCGGAACCACCGGTGAGGCTTCGACCCTGTCCCATGAGGAGCATCTGGATGCCATCAAATATACCGTGGAAAAAGTAAATCACAGAATCCCGGTAATTGCAGGAACCGGCTCCAACAGCACGGAGACAGCAATTTATCTGTCTCAGGAAGCAGAAAAATACGGCGTGGACGGACTTCTTCTCGTTTCTCCGTATTACAATAAAGCAACACAGAAGGGCCTGATTGCACACTTTACCGCAATCGCAGACAGCGTCAAAGTGCCGGTCATCCTTTACAACATTCAGGGCAGAACCGGCGTAAACATTGCACCGGAAACGATCGTCTATCTGTTCAACAACGTTGAGAATATCGTTGCAGTCAAAGAGGCTTCCGGAAACATTTCCCAGGTCGCAAAAATTATGCAGCTGACCGATGGAAAGATCGATCTGTACTCCGGAAACGACGATCAGGTTGTGCCGATCCTTTCCCTTGGCGGAAGCGGTGTAATCTCCGTTCTTTCCAACGTAGCACCGCGTGAGACCCACGACATGGTACAGAAATTCCTCGACGGCGATGTGGCCGGATCCAGAGAAATCCAGCTGAGAGCACTGCCGCTCATCGATGCGCTGTTCTGCGAAGTAAACCCGATTCCGGTAAAAGCAGCGCTGAACCTGATGGGCAAAGAGGTTGGACCGCTTCGTCTGCCGCTGACCGAGATGGAGCCGCAGAACCAGGAGCGCCTGGCAAAGGCTATGAAAGATTTTGGAATCAAACTGGCTTAAGTTAAGAATACACGAAGTAAAGAAGGAAAAAGACAATGGTTAAAATTATTATGCATGGCTGCAACGGCCATATGGGACAGGTCATCACCGGCCTGGTAAAAGAAGATGCAAATGCAGAAATCATAGCCGGAATCGATATGAACGACAACGGCCAGAACGATTATCCGGTATTCAAAAGCCTGGCAGAATGCGATGTTCCGGCAGACGTAGTCGTTGACTTTTCTTCCTACAAGGCAGCCGACGCACTGCTCGATGCCTGCAAGGAGAAAAAACTTCCACTCGTCCTCTGCACCACAGGCCTCACCGAGGATCAGCTCAAAAAAGTGCAGGAGACCAGCAAAGAAATCCCGGTTCTCCGCTCTGCAAATATGTCCCTTGGTGTGAATACGCTGATGAAACTGGTACAGGCAGCTGCAAAAGTGCTTGCCGAAGCAGGCTTTGATATGGAGATCGTGGAGAAACACCACAAACTGAAATGCGACGCTCCAAGCGGAACCGCCATCGCCCTGGCAGACAGCCTGAACGCGGCAATGGACAACCAGTACCACTACGTATACGACAGAAGCCAGCGCCACGAGCAGCGTGACCCGAAAGAAATCGGAATCTCTGCTGTACGCGGCGGCACCATCGTCGGCGACCACGACGTCATCTTCGCAGGCCCGGACGAGGTTGTTACCCTGTCCCACAGAGCATATTCCAAAGGAGTTTTCGGAAAAGGAGCTGTAGAGGCTGCAAAATTCCTGGCTGGAAAACCGGCTGGCATGTATGACATGCAGGATGTCATTGCTGCGAAATAAGGCAGAAACAGGGAAAAAGTGAATAGAAACCAGAAAGTGCGCAACGAAAATGCGAAACGTTGCGCACTTTTTCTTTTCTTACAACGGGATTTTCGGAATTGAGGAAGTTATTTTGCAGAATATTTGGCAGAATACACAAGAAAAAATACGGAATATCAAAAGAGAACGTGAAAATCGCAAACGGTAATGGAAAAATCAATGCGCAACAAGGTAAAACGCTAAAGTTGCGCGTTTTGCACAAAAAATAGTAAAACAGTATATTTCGACAAGAAATATCTTATAAAAACTGCGAATTGTAAACAATATGCCGAAATGATATGATAATGGCACAAAGAAAAATAAAGAGTTGAGCAACAAAAAGTTGCGCAAACAAGAAAGGGAATGAGAAGATGAAAAAGAATGGTTGGAAAGGGTTTTGCAAAAAGCTCTACAAGTACCGGGTATTTCTTCTGATGCTTGCACCGGCAGTAATTTATACCCTGATTTTTTCCTACTACCCGATGACAGGAATTGTAATGGCATTCAAAAAATACTCCTACGCAGGAGGTATCTGGGGAAGCCCGTGGAACGGATTTGATAACTTCAAGTTCTTCTTTAAATCAGGACAGGCCGGACTCGTTACCAGAAATACCGTGCTGTATAATCTGGCATTTATTGTGATCAACACGACGATGCAGATTGCCGTTGCCGTGCTTCTGACCGAGATCCGCAACAAACATTACCGTAAGATCACACAGTCGCTGATGTTTCTGCCGTATTTCATTTCCTGGGTTATCGTAGGAGTTATGGCATTCAATATTTTCAGTTCCGACTACGGTTTTCTGAACCGACTGATTGAAACCTTCGGTGGAACACCAATCAAGTTTTACACGACACCAAAGGCATGGCCGTTTATCCTTGTCTTCTTTAATGTATGGAAGGGAATCGGATACGGTTCTGTTATGTACCTGGCAGCAATTATGGGAATTGACACTTCGATTTATGAAGCAGCCCGCATCGACGGAGCAAACGTGTTCCAGCGAATTTTCAAAGTAACAATCCCGATGATCATGCCGACCACAATCATCCTGCTTCTGCTATCCGTCGGAGGCATCTTCAAAGGAAACTTTGATATGTTCTACAACTTGGTTGGAAGTAACGGTCTTCTGTACAACTACACCGATGTAATTGATACCCTGACGTTCCGTGCCTTAATCAGCAGCAACGACTTCGGAATGTCCGCAGCTGTTGGTCTGTATCAGTCGGTACTGTGCTTTATCACTGTCGTAATCGTAAACAAACTGGTTGGTCTTTATGATAAAGACTACACCTTATTCTAGGAGGGATGAAAAGTGGGATCTTCCAGTCATACAAGTAAAATCAAAAGAGGAAAAGATGCGGTTGCACTTGATATCATCGCGTACGGATTCTGCGGAATCATCGCGCTGGTCTGCCTCGTTCCTTTCATCATGATCGTATCCGGCTCGTTTTCTTCGGAATCGGCCATTATCCAGAACGGTTTCAGCCTTCTGCCGCAGGATTTCAGCCTGGAGGCATACAAAACCGTATTTAAAGATCCTATGGTTGTCTTCCGCGCATACGGCACGACCATCGGTCTGACCATCGTCGGAACGGTACTTGGTCTGCTGCTGCAGACTATGACAGCTTATGTACTGTCACGCAAGGAGTTTGAGTGGAGAAATCAGTTTTCGTTTTTCTTCTACTTTACCACTTTGTTTTCCGGCGGTCTTGTTCCGTACTACGTACTGATGACACAGACCCTGAATCTGCGGGACAGCTACCTTGCACTGCTCCTTCCGCTGCTGTTCAGCGTATACAACCTTCTGATCATGAAGAGTTACATCGTGGGACTTCCGGATTCTCTGATTGAAGCGGCCAAGATTGATGGCTGCGGCGAGTTCCGTATTCTGTTCCGGATTGTAATGCCGCTGATCAAACCGGCACTTGCTACCGTGGGCCTCTTCATTGCACTGGCTTATTGGAATGACTGGTACAATGCGATGCTGTATATCAAAGACACGAACAAGTATCCGCTGCAGTATTTCCTGTATCAGCAGGTTAATGATATCGAGGCATATAAAAAGCTTCTTGCAAACAACGCCGCAGGCTCTGCCGTCAGCGCAATCTCATTGCCGACCCAGTCCCTGAAAATGGCACTTACCATTGTAGTAACCGGCCCGATCGTTCTGGCATATCCGCTGGTACAGAAATATTTTGTACAGGGTATCACAATCGGAGCAGTCAAAGGCTGATACAAATCATGTTAATTTAACTGAATCAAGTAAGTCCCCTGTTTCCATTGCGAAAAGCAATAAGCAGGTGGGTGGGGACTTGCTTGTATCAGGAGGAGTGCAAGCTCCTTCTGATAAACTGC
>OLQP01001271.1_pt1 | contig 12416 bp, 8 predicted proteins | sample 1643181 | NCBI WGS metagenome assembly OLQP01 (sample SAMEA3136710, study PRJEB25190) | human gut metagenome | biome: human gut; feature: human-associated habitat; material: faeces | place: Austria | collected 2013 | reverse complement strand
AAGAACATTTCAAAGTCGGATCATTGACTGGTCTTGGTCTTGCAGATTATGACTGTGGGATCATTGCTTCCGGAGCCCTTTTGATCTATCTGAAAGAGACTCAGAAGACATCTCTTTCTCATATGTCACGTCTGATTCCATATGCTGCCGGAAAATATATGCTTCTCGACAGTGCTACAAGACGGAATCTTGAACTTTGTGAGACTTTAAGAGAGAAGCAGAAGAGGGGGAGCCTTCTCTGGGTACTGGATAAGACGAAAACCGCCATGGGTGCCAGAAATCTCCGAAAATATATTGAACAGCCACTGGTTCAGAAATATGATATTGAGAAACGTCTGGATGCTCTCAATGAGCTTTTAGATAACGCGATTTCAAGAGAAGAGATCCGGGAATATCTGTCGCCAATCTACGATCTTGAGCGTCTGGTCAGCAAGATTACATATCAGTCTGCAAACCCGAGAGATATGATCGCATTTGAAAGTTCTCTTTCTATGCTGCCACATATCAAATATATTTTAAGTGAGATGACAAGTCCGCTTTTGAAAGAACTTTATGAAGATTTAGATACGCTGGAAGATCTGTGCACACTGATCAAAAATGCAATCAAAGAAGATCCGCCGCTTGCCATGAAGGAAGGCGGTATTATCCGCGACGGGTATAATCCGGAAGTCGATAAGCTCCGCTCGGCTAAGTCTGACGGGAAAGACTGGCTTGCAAAACTGGAAAGTGACGAGCGTGAGAAAACCGGCATCAAAAATCTAAAGATTAAATACAATAAAGTATTCGGCTACTATCTGGAAGTAACCAATTCTTTTAAAGATCTGGTTCCGGATTATTATACAAGAAAGCAGACCCTTGCCAATGCAGAGCGTTATATTATTCCAGAATTAAAAGAACTGGAGGATACGATTCTCGGTGCGGAAGATAAGCTTTATTCTCTGGAGTATGAGCTTTACAGTGATATCCGGAGCCGTGTAGCCAAAGATGTTGTCCGTGTCCAGAAAACTGCCAAAGTGATCGCCCAGATTGATACATTGGCTTCTCTGGCCCTTGTTGCAGAGCAAAATAATTATGTTCGTCCGAAGATAAATGAAAAAGGTGTCATTGACATCAAAGAGGGCCGTCACCCGGTAGTTGAGAAAATGATTCCAAATGATATGTTCATTTCCAATGATACATATCTGAACGATAAAAAAGACCGGATTGCAATTATAACCGGACCGAACATGGCCGGAAAGTCTACCTACATGCGCCAGACAGCCCTGATTGTCCTGATGGCTCAGATTGGCTCTTTTGTTCCTGCCGCCAAAGCCGACATCGGTCTGGTAGACCGTATTTTTACCCGTGTAGGAGCTTCTGATGATCTGGCAAGTGGTCAGAGTACATTTATGGTTGAGATGACGGAAGTCGCAAATATTTTAAGAAATGCCACTAGCAAGAGTCTTTTAATACTTGACGAAATTGGTCGTGGAACGAGTACATTTGATGGGCTCAGCATTGCCTGGGCAGTCATCGAACATATCAGTAACAGCAAACTTCTTGGTGCTAAAACTTTATTTGCCACACATTACCATGAGCTGACCGAGCTGGAAGGCAAAATAGATAACGTGAATAACTATTGCATTGCTGTTAAAGAGAACGGCGACGATATCATTTTCCTTAGAAAAATTGTCAAAGGTGGTGCGGACAAAAGTTATGGTATCCAGGTAGCGAAACTTGCCGGGGTGCCGGAGTCTGTTACTGACCGGGCAAAGGAAATTGTAGAAGAACTGGTTCAGACGGATATTACAAGCCGGATCAAAGATATTGCTGTTTTGGGTGCCCCAAAACCTAAGACGAAAAAATATGATGACGTGGATCTGGCTCAGATGTCATTGTTCGATACAGTGAAAGATGATGACGTATTAAAAGAGTTAAAAGAGCTTGATCTTGGAAACCTGACACCAATTGAAGCACTCAATACCCTTTATCAGCTTCAGAACAAATTAAAAAACAGGTGGTAGACCATGAGTAAGATACAGGTATTAGACCAGATTACAATTGATAAAATTGCCGCCGGGGAAGTCATAGAACGTCCGGCATCCGTAGTCAAAGAGCTTGCTGAGAATGCAATTGATGCCGGTGCGACTGCTGTAACTGTCGAGATCAAGGAAGGCGGCATTACATTTATGCGAATCGCTGACAACGGAATCGGAATTGATAAAGAAGATGTCCGTGCTGCATTTTTACGCCATTCTACAAGTAAGATCCGAAGTGCAGAGGATCTTGCACACATTTCATCTCTTGGTTTCCGTGGCGAAGCACTTTCCAGTATTGCAGCGGTCTCTCAGGTAGAGCTTCTGACCAAGACAAAGGAAGCAGAATTTGGCGTGCGATATAAGATTGCCGGTGGAAAGGAAGAATCACTTGAAGATGCTGGTGCCCCGGATGGCACGACATTTTTGATCCGACAGCTTTTCTACAACACACCTGCCAGAAGAAAGTTTTTAAAAACTGCTATGACAGAGGCTAGTCACGTCGGAGACCTGGTCACAAGACTGGCGTTGTCTCATCCGGAAGTTTCCTTCCGTTTTATCAACAACGGTCAGGTTAAACTTCATACTTCCGGCAATGGAAATTTGAAGGATGTCATCTATCATATATACGGACGGGAGATTGCATCGAATCTGATTGAAGTAGATTTTGAAAGAAAAGGAATCCACATTACCGGATATCTTGGAAAGCCCTTGATTTCCCGCGGCAACCGTAATTTTGAAAATTATTTCGTAGATGGAAGATACATTAAGAGCAGTATCATCTCCAAGGCAATTGAAGACGGATATAAAGATTTTACTATGCAGCACAAATACCCATTTGTCGTGCTTTACCTGGACGTCGACACAGAACATGTAGATGTTAATGTGCATCCGACCAAAATGGATGTCCGTTTTAATAATCAGCAGGAGATTTATAATACCCTGTTTGCGGCTGTCGATGACGGACTACATGAACGGGAGCTGATTCCCGAAGTGACATTGGATGATATAAAAATTCCAGAAGAACCGAAAGATTGTAAAAGTAATTTTCCAGAAGAACCGAAAGAGTCGAAGATGGATCTGCCGAAAAAAAGTGAGGCAGAACATACCGAAAAGCTGCGAACCTCTTTGCAGTCACCACAAAATGAAGATGAAAAGCTGCAATACTTTATGAATGAGATGAAGAAAAGAGTATATTCTTACCATGAAGCGCTGCACGAAAACAAGCAAGAAACAACACCTGCTTCTTCCAATACAGATGCCTGTGACCTACAGAAAAATGTACCAGTGACGTATTCCTATAAACCACAGAAAAATATACCAGCTCCTGACTCCTATAAACCGCAGAAAAGTGTGCAGGCACAAAGCTCATATAAACCACAAAGAAATGTGCAGGCACAAGGCTCGCAGATCGCAGAGTCGCCAAATTATACTGCAAAACAAGTTCCTGCGGAAAAGCCACAGCAGCTCAATTTCTTTGAAGAAAAACTTCTGGAGCCACAGGCAAAAGCTGAACATAAGATTATCGGCCAGGTCTTTGATACTTACTGGCTGGTAGAATTTCATGATAACTTATATATTATCGACCAGCATGCAGCTCATGAGAGAGTTCTGTATGAACAGACATTGAAGGGCATGAAGACACGGGAGTTTACTTCTCAGCTTATTAGTCCGCCAATCGTACTGAATCTGTCTATGCAGGAGGCAGAACTTCTCAGGCTTTATATGGATCAGTTCACGCGGATTGGTTTTGAGATAGAAGAATTCGGACAGGATTCCTATGCAGTCCGCGCTGTACCGGACAATCTGTTCAGTATTGCAAAAAAAGAACTGCTCATGGAGATGATTGACAGTCTGTCTGATGAAATCAACCGAAATGCGCCATCTAATCTGATTGACGAAAAGATTGCATCTATGTCCTGTAAGGCAGCTGTCAAAGGAAATATGCGATTGAGCGCTGCAGAAGTAGACACATTGATCACGGAACTTCTGTCACTGGACAATCCTTATCACTGTCCACATGGGAGACCCACCATTATCGCCATGTCAAGGCGCGAACTGGAAAAGAAATTCAAACGTATTGTTTAATATCGAATATGAAAAATGTAAGGGATGATATATCATGCAAAAACAACCTTTAATCATTCTCACCGGACCTACTGCAGTCGGTAAAACAAAGGCTTCCATTGGTCTTGCAAAAGCAATTGGTGGTGAGATTATTTCTGCAGATTCCATGCAGGTCTACAAATATATGGATATTGGTTCCGCAAAAATCCGTCCGGAAGAAATGCAGTATGTTCCACATTACTTAGTAGATGAACTGGAACCGGATGACGAATTTCATGTTGTCCGTTTTCAACAGATGGCAAAAGAAGCTATGAAAAAGATCTATGCTGCCGGGCATATTCCAATTGTAGTAGGCGGAACCGGATTTTATATTCAGGCACTACTTTATGATATTGATTTTACAGATAATGATAATGACACCTCGCTCCGCGCAGAATTAGAATCATTTGCAAAAGAACATGGCGCAGAGGCACTTCATGAAAAACTCCGCGAAGTGGATCAAAAGTCGGCAGAAACTATCCATGCAAATAATATAAAGCGAGTCATTCGGGCATTGGAATTTTATCAGAAAACCGGAATGAAAATTTCTGAACACAATGAAACAGAGCGGCAAAAAGAGTCGCCCTATCAATTTGTATATTTTGTCTTAAATGATGACCGCGAGAACCTGTACCGCCGTATAGATCTGCGAGTCGACCAGATGATAGAAGAGGGGCTTGTCGCGGAAGTTAAGGCTTTAAAAGCGCGTGGCTATGACCGCAGCATGGTCTCTATGCAGGGACTTGGATATAAAGAAATTCTGGACTATCTGGATGGAGCATGCACATTAGAAGATGCCATTTACAAAATCAAACGAGATACAAGACATTTTGCAAAACGTCAGATTACATGGTTCAAGCGTGAGAAGCATGTGACATGGATTAATAAAAAAGATTACAATTATGATGAAGATAAGATTCTGGAAGTGATGCTGGAATCTATTCAGAAAGATATTTGGGAGGAACAATCATGTTAAATATAGAAGATATGTATCTGGAAATGGGAATTCGCAGAGAGGTTTACGATTTCGGAAGCCAGATTGAAGGAACTTTAAAAGAACGCTTTGATGCCATCGACAAAGTGGCAGAGTACAATCAGTTGAAAGTCGTGCATGCAATGCAGAAATGTAAAGTCAATGCCGGCTGTTTCAAATACGCCAGCGGATACGGTTATGACGACCCGGGACGTGACACACTGGAAGAAGTGTACGCAGAGATTTTTCATACAGAAAGTGCTCTTGTAAGACCGCAGATCACATGCGGAACTCACGCACTGGCACTGGCATTGGCTGCAAATCTGCGCCCGGGCGATGAGCTTCTATCTCCAGTCGGAAAACCTTATGACACATTGGAAGAAGTCATTGGAATCCGCCCATCGAATGGTTCTCTTGCGGAGTACGGAATTTCCTATCGCCAGGTAGATCTTCTGGAAGGCGGTGCATTTGACTATGACAATATCAAAAAAGCAATCAATGAAAAGACAAAGCTTGTAACAATCCAGCGTTCCAAAGGATATCAGACAAGACCAAGCTTTTCCGTCTCACAGATCGGAGAACTGATTGCATTTGTAAAGAGTATCAAACCAGACGTTATCTGTATGGTCGATAACTGTTACGGTGAATTTGTAGAGACGATTGAGCCAAGTGATGTGGGTGCAGATATGGTCGTTGGTTCCCTGATCAAGAACCCGGGCGGTGGACTTGCACCAATTGGCGGATATATCGCAGGACGAAAAGATCTGATTGATAATTGTGGATACCGCCTGACTTCTCCAGGACTTGGAAAGGAAGTTGGTGCATCTCTCGGTGTCATGCAGTCCTTCTTCCAGGGACTTTTCCTGGCACCGACTGTGACAGCAGGTGCTTTAAAAGGAGCCATCTTTGCAGCAAACATCTACGAAAAATTAGGTTACAGTGTCATTCCAAATGGTACGGAGAGCCGCCACGATATTATTCAGGCAGTAGAACTTGGAACACCGGAAGGTGTCATCGCATTCTGTAAGGGAATCCAGGCTGCTGCCCCGGTTGATTCCTATGTCACACCAGAACCATGGCCGATGCCAGGATATGACAGTGATGTTATTATGGCAGCCGGAGCATTTGTTCAGGGCTCCTCTATCGAGCTGAGTGCCGATGGCCCGATCAAAGAGCCATATGCAGTGTATTTCCAGGGCGGACTTACATGGCAGCATGCAAAGCTTGGAATATTAATGTCTTTAGAGTATCTGGTAAGAGAAGGCCTTGTCACAGAGTTATAATATAAAGTTAAGGAGTTCAGATATGAAAACACTTGCAATTGTCGGAGGCGGTGCCTCCGGTATGTTGGCGGGCATCACCGCCCTTGAGACAAATCCAGACATTCATGTCATTATCTTTGATCAGAAGGATATACTTGGAAAGAAAATTTTGTCTACCGGAAATGGGCGCTGTAATCTGACAAATAAAAACATGTCTTTGGATTATTTCCGAAGTGATGAGCCGCAATTGATTTCTTCTGTTCTAAAAGCCTTTGGATATTCGGATACAATTCGTTTTTTCGAAAATCTGGGACTTCTGATGAAATCCAGAAATGGATACATTTATCCAAGATGTAATCAGGCATCTGTCGTCCGTTCTGTTCTGGATAATCGTTTAAAAGAGCTGGGCGCAGACATCAGACGTGAGAACGCAGTGACATCCATATGCCGGACAAAAAAAGGCTTCCAGATTGAGACCGGCAGCGAAAAACTTCAAGCTGACCGCATCATTTTATCAGCCGGTGGAAAGGCTTCTTCGAAACTCGGCTCTGATGGCAGCGGTTATACCCTTGTCAAATCACTGGGGCATTCTGTTGTGCCGGTTGTTCCGGCACTGGTGCAGTTAAAAGTAAAGGATTTTGCCTTTCAAAAAGCTTCAGGAGTCAGGACAGATGCAAAAGTAACAGCCTTGATCAATGGGCGTATGGCTGCCTCAGATACCGGTGAACTTCAGATTACCAATTATGGCATATCCGGAATTCCTGTATTCCAAGTCAGCCGCTATATTTCCAGGGCTTTATATGAAAAGAAAAATGCGCAGGTTATGATTGACTTTCTGCCGGAATTAGAGGAAGCTTCACTTAGAGAACTATTTAGCAAAAAGCTTCAGCACCTGAGCGAGAACCAAAAGGCAAAACCGGAAGACCTTCTGACCGGAATTCTTCACACAAAACTAATTCCGGAAATACTCCGAATCTCAGGCATCCGTTTTTCTGCGAAACTAAATATGATCAAAGGAGCAGAACTAACAAGACTGTGTGAGGTCATAAAGTCTTGCAGGTTAAACATTTCTGATACCAACGGGTTTGACAATGCTCAAGTTAGCGCAGGCGGTGTCAGCTTAAAAGAAGTAGATATGGAGACGATGCAGTCCTGTATTACAAAAAATCTCTATCTTGCCGGAGAACTTCTTGACGTTGATGGAATTTGTGGCGGTTATAATCTACAGTGGGCATGGGCTACCGGTTATCTGGCAGGAAAACATGCGGCATCTGATCTATAACAATTGCTTTAAGAAGTATAAATAAAACATGTTGATGCACAATCAGATAAATTCGGCCGATTCATAAAAAAAGTGAGGAAAAAGAATGGAATTACTAAAACTGGTAATTGTGGACGATGAACCAATTTTATTACAGGGACTTTTAGATACCTATGACTGGGAGAGCATGGGATTTGAGGTTGTCGGATCTGCCAAAAGTGGAGTTCAGGCACTAGAAGTCATCAGGCGTGAACAGCCACATGTCGTTCTAACCGATATTCGAATGAAGCAAATGACAGGACTTATGGTTATGGAAGAAATTCAAAAAGAACAGATCTCATGTCTTTTTGTAGTACTTAGTGCATACCGTGATTTTGAATATGCAAAACATGCCTGTGATCTTGGCGCCTACGCATATCTTTTAAAACCAATTGATGATGAACAGCTTCGCTCCACAATGACCGGAGCCTATAACACATGTATCAAACAGCTACGCAGTGAAGAAAAATACGAAAGCTGGGAACAACTCCTTTTAAAAGACGGTGACAGTTTTCTGCAGGTCGTAATACAAAAATATGTTCAGAATCTGATCCCGGAGGAAAAGATTGCAGAAGTATTTTCTGTACTTCATGATTTGCCGGATAATCATGATTTTTTTATCACAGTGTGCGCCGATATTGATTTAATTTATAAAATTACAAATTCTTTAGATTATGAAGCATCCAGATATGCCGTAATCCAGGAAATAGAAGCACATGTTTTTGAACATTTTTCGTACTGGAAATTTGAAGGGGAAGACGGCAATTATGTTTTCATTATAAAAACTCAGCAAAAAAATGCAGTAAGGCAGATCAAAACTTTATTAGAACAGGCAAAGAATGAAGAAAAATGTCCGGTCATCGCTTCTATTTCCAAGCCATATAAAGGAATATTGGGAATCAGGAAAAGCTATGAAGAAGCACAAAAATTATTTGGAATTGCCAGTGCTTCCGGTGCCAGTGCGTTTACAATTCCAGAAGATTTAGAAGAACAGGAAGACGATTCAAAGCAGTTTTCTGAAGACAGGGAAATCCGGATTATGAACAGCATACGGAAAAATGATTTTGTGGAACTAAAAGAAACATTTATTGATTTTATTTACCATCTTCCAAAAGAAGAAGCACGGCAATGCCAGTACCTTCATAAAGTTATGCTCCGAGTACAGTTCATGCTTCAGGACACCTATGGTATGAACGAGGATATGAAAAATCAATTTGCAAATTATTATTCTAACCTGAATCATCTGCCGGCTGTAAAAGCAGTAGATGTCTGCTACAAAATTTTATGCCGTGCAATAGAACTGCGTCAGGAAGAAGCCGGAAAAAATGAAACGGGTTATTTTAAAGAATATATGGCAGAAGCTGTCGCTTATATCGAAGAACATCTTCAAGAGGAAGACTTGTCAATCATTGCAACAGCAGCTCATGTATATTTAAACCCGGTTTACTTTGGACGTATCTTTAAAAGCACCTTCCATATGACTTTTAAACAGTACCTGGTCAAAAAACGTATGGATAAAGCAAAAAGAATGCTGGAAGAAGGAAATACCAGTATCCGAACAATCTGTGAAGAAGTTGGTATCAGCAATCCTTCTTATTTTTCACAATTATTCAAGCAATATACCGGAAAACTGCCAAGTGAGTATAAAAAGGAATACGAAGTATGAAGCAAAAATATTTAAGTTCAGGTATCCAGAAAAAATATTTAAAATCTACGCTTATATTACTTCTTCTTGCACTTTTATTATCTATGATCGGAGTATGGAGTTATATGCACCATACTTTAAAAAATAATATTATAGAAAAATACGAGTTTGCAGACGAGAAGATGGGAATTTTACTGGATAATCTTTATACGAAATCGAAAGAAGTGACTGCAGAAGCTATTCTTAATGAAACGATCCAAAAAAGTCTGAACGCAGAAGAACTGACTGATAATGAAAAGAATGCCGTTGGCAAATATTTCTCATATCTGGATCTGGATTCTATTCAAGATTATTGTTATATGGATAATAAAGGAAACATATATACCAGATCCTATAGTTATGTAGATGCTTTTGACATTAAAAACACTGTGTTTCAGAAGAAACTTGGTACAGAGTACGCAAAAACAGTCTGGTTCATTGCAAAAGATACACTCTTTAACGGAAAAGAAGATTCCTTGTTCATCACCCGATATGTTCATTCTCTGGACTATCCAAGTGAACCGGGAATTATTATTCTGAAAATGAATCCTTCCTTTTTGAATCATATCGTAACGATGGATTCCGAAAAGGCAGATTCTTCCATTCTAACCGGAATAATGGATCAGAATGGAAATATTTATGCTCTGAATCAGAAAAACACTGCCTTGCCGGACAATGTGACGAAAACTTTGATAAGCGCATGTAAAAAATCCTCTGATACGGGAATTATTCTCAATGGAGAGGCTGTAACGGGTGGTTATCTGACTGCTTACTATCAAAAGGACTGTTCGTTTTCCATCTTTACGTATGTGCCAAATGAAGTTGTTACAAGTCAGACCACCCAGATTTTAATTGTATTGGTCCTGATTTACCTGATTATTGTAGTATTAGCCCTATTACTCAGTATCTTGTTCTCTAATCGGTTCACCAGACCGGTCCAGGAAATCACCACATATATGACTGGATTTGACGGGGGAGATTATACACATATGCCAGAACTTCACACAAACACGGAATTAGATCAGATTGGACATTCTTACAATGAAATGCTTAGCAATATTGAACAACTTGTCAATGAAATTAAATTACAGGAAAAAGAACTGCGCACCAGTGAATTAAATATGCTGATCAGTCAGATCAATCCACATTTTCTGTATAATACACTGGATACCATCTATATGCTTGCGCGTATGAACAAAGAGGAAACGACCATGCGTATGATCCAGGCTCTTTCAAAGTACCTGCGCCTCTGCCTCAGTAAAGGAAGTGATATTGTATCCGTAGAAGATGAGCTGGAAAATGTGAAAAGCTACATGGAAATCCAGCAGATCCGAAACGTAGATTTGTTTGAGTATGAAATTGACTGTCAGGTCAATGCAAAAGAAAATAAAATCCTGAAACTGATTCTTCAGCCATTAGTAGAAAATGCAGTAAAATATGGATTCAGTGAAATCTATGAGGGGGGGCTATATACGGATACGGATTACAGAAGAAAATGATGTTCTGGTGCTATCTGTCTATAATACCGGCATGCCAATGAATAAAGATATGGTAGAAAAGATCAACGGACTTACGCATTTACCTATTTCTCAGATCAAAGAGGCATTTCCTGACAAAAAACATGGATACGGTGTATTTAACATACTGACTAGACTGCGGTTAAAATACGGTGATAAGATTACATATTACTACGAAACAACCGATGCAAGTACAACTTGTACGATAAAAGTGCCAAAAGGAGGTGAGCAGGAATCATGAAAAAGCAACATATCAAAAAAACAATCCGAAGTATGTTTATACTTCTACTTATGATCTGCCTGCTGACCGGCTGTAAAACATCTGAAAAAAAACTGGCAGAAGAATCCAAAGAACCAGTAAAAATATCCATTATTCTGACCGTGGATCCATCTACCGGAACGAAAAATGAACAGAAAGTAGTGGAAGCATTTAATAAAAAATACAAAGGAACCTATGAACTGGATGTTGACTGGATCGTAGAGACAGAAGATGACTATCGTCAAAACCTGAAACGATTGAATGCAACCGATGAACTTCCGGATATTATTACAGATCTTCGAATGCTTCCTTCTTTTTATCAGAAAATGATTGCAGAAAACCGAATTGTGAATCTGACTCCATATATTGATGCAGACGAAGAATGGTCTTCCATGATCGAACCTGTTGTACAGGAAGGATGCACTTACGCAGACGGAAATACTTATCTTGCACCAATTTCAACTGCGGCTTTTTCCTGCTGCGGCATATTCTGGAATCAGGAATTGTTTAACAAAGCCGGCATTGATTCCTTTCCAACAACATGGGATGAGTTCTGGGCGTGTTGTGACAAACTTACAAACGCAGGTATCACGCCACTGGCACTACATACAGATGGAACGGGATGGGCACCTATGTTACTGGCAAGTGCAGCAGTCGCTTCTTCATCGGAAGAAGGTGCTGAATTTATGAGTCTGATCTATCCGGACACCTACCAGAATGCTTCCGGGCTGGAATTGGCAAATACTTTAAAGCGACTGTTTTCCTATACAACATCGAATGCCCTGTATAATGATTTTGACACAGCATACAATAACTTTTTTACCGGGAAAGCAGCTATGGTTCCAAATGGATATTGGATGATCGACCAGATTCCTAACGGATGGGAACAGTGTGTTCGTTTTTCTTCTTTTCCTGGAAATACACTGGTTTCTTCTCCGGAAACATTTGGCTGGGCACTGACGTCTGGATGCAGTGAAGAAGTAAAAGAAGGAGCACTTGCATTTTTTAAATTCCGGACAGAATTTAATCTTCTTGAAAAAGAAACGATGCTTTCAATGGAGGAAAAATACATAAGCCAGGTGGAACGCGACTACCGGAATGCATTTTCGGATTCCCCGACATTTGTTCCGAATTACCAGGTCAAATGGAATTCCGTTTTCCAGGAAAATACTCTCTCCAAATACCTGCCGCAGCTTGCGGAAGGACGTATCACCCCGGAAGATTTTCTAAATTATGCAGATGACAGCATACGACAATTTGAAAATCTTCCGGGGTGATAAGTCCTTCCGCAAGCTGCGGC
>OLQP01001262.1_pt1 | contig 12513 bp, 13 predicted proteins | sample 1643181 | NCBI WGS metagenome assembly OLQP01 (sample SAMEA3136710, study PRJEB25190) | human gut metagenome | biome: human gut; feature: human-associated habitat; material: faeces | place: Austria | collected 2013 | reverse complement strand
TTCGGAACCTTTAGAACCAAGATTAGAAAATGGAAAAAGATTGCACTATAACTTCAAGTTTATCGAGGTAATCCAAATACCGATTGAGCAACTGAATCAGCAGTCACAGGTTCTAACCCTGTGGCTGCCTTTTCGGTTTCATGATACAGAAATTTGCACCTAAACCAGTGTCATCTATGCCGATAATATTCCAAATAAATGACCACATAGTATTCCAATGGCATATTCAATGACATCCCATGATTTCAATATCATACAGCTTACAACAAGAACAAGCACCGCTATTCCAAAATTTTGCCACTGCCGCAATAATAAAGCAATCACTGCACATATCATGAAAATTGCATTAACCAGAAGTGCTGCCAGATAATGTATTTTCGATAAGATACTGACTGTAAAAGATAAAACAATCAAAATCACCATCACTGGTAATACAATCAATTTTACAAATATTTTTAACATTTTATGCGTCCTCCTCTTTTCTGACTTATTTCCCAGATGCTGATCGAACAGCCACTTATTATTTATCATTTGCGGCATACTGCGGCAGATCATGGTTTACTTCTGCCTGATAATAACCGCTGATGGTACTCGGTGCATTAAACAATGCCGCCAGCAGATATTTTTTGATATTATGTATTTTTGAGGTATTCTTTCTCATGCAGTCCATCGCATATTCCACATGGAACATATTCAGTTTCAAAAATTTGCTTCTGACCAATTCCGCCGGATACTCACTGGATGCAACAACGATGGACTTATTCTTACAAAGAACAGTTTCCAGAATCAGATCAAAGATACCTGTCAGCAATTCTCTGTCATAAGGGTACCGCTCTAAGAGAATGTCCAGTTCAATATTCTCTTTGATTATTTCCGTGTATGCTTCCACATCGAATCCCATCCCATCATTTCCCGATATGATATGATTAGGTTCAGTATTACTTAACTCAGTATTATTTATATTATTCTTATTAGTGTGTAATTTTTTCACTTCTGGATGTGTAAATTCTTCACTTCTGGACATGACATTTTTACACTTCAAGACATGTAAATTCTTCACTTCTGAAATTGCTGATTTTTCTCCAGAAATGTAATTATTACACTTCTGAGCATCCTGGATCATAAACTGTTTCAGATAGATCATGGTTGGTTTTCCCTGTCCCTGGCGCTTCTTTTCAATGAGTCCAATTCCAGATTCTATATCCAGTTCTTTCATTATGGAAATGGCTTTTTTATTACTACATCCCATAGCATCCATGATATCCTCCAGCAAATAATATATGTAGGCACGTCCTTCTGTGTCAAACCACTGATTTTTCATGGATAATGACATACGATCCAGCATAAGACCATATAACACTTTTGCCTCCACGGATATCTTCTTGAAATATTCTTCAGTAAATAGCAATTTTGGTATTCTATAAAACGAATATTGATCCGCTTCCCTTCCATAAAAATAAGAGAGCTTTATTCTGTCTTCCATTTATCTTTCCTCCTGTTCCAGAAGTGCTATTTTTACACTTCTGGAATCCTGTTCTCTTTATTGAATTGCTTTCTGTGCTTCACTCCACTGTTCCAATAATTGTATGATCACGGTTTCCCTATCCTTTGCCGAATAGTGAGATGGAAAATATTTATCCAGCTTCTTTTCTGAAAATGATATCTTAGCTGCCGTGTTCTTCTTCGGTAGTGCATCGTTCATTATTGAAATAACACTATACTGAGATGCATTGGATAAGTTCTGCTGATTCCGTAATGCTTCTACCTGCACCGGCTTTAAGAATCCATTGTCACAGTAATATTCATAGACCCATTTCTGAACCTGTTCATCCAGATAGGAGAGATCAACTCCCATTGTTAATGTAATTTTCTTACTATCCACCAAGTCAAGTATTGTGGAAATAAGTTCTGTAAGACGTATATATTTTGTCACTTGACGTCCTGATATTCCCGCTTCCATTCCTATTTGATTTCTTGTTCTCTTGGAATTTTCATCCAACTTCGGGAACTCAGTTCCCAAAGTTAAATCTGCTCTTGCTCCCTGTCTTCTTATTGCATCCAATTTCATTTTAAAGGAAAAGGCTCTCTCGCTCGGAAGTATCTCCTCCCTCTGAATATTGGCATCCACCATATTTATAATGGCTTCATCGTCAGACATTTCCTTTACAATAGCAGGTATCTTTTGAAGTCCAGCAATTCCAGCCGCATGTAATCTGCGATGACCGGAAATCATTTCATAATTACCAGTTTGATCAGGTCTGACAATTACTGGATTCAGAATGCCATTCTCACGGATACTATCTACCAGCATATCCATTCTTTCATCGTCCAGAACCTTAAATGGATGATTCGGAAACGCATGGATTCTCACAATTTCTATTTCCTGAGTACCGGAAATCTCCGGTACTCCCAATAATTCATCTACGGACTGTAATTTAATTTTTCCAGCAACTCTGTTTATCATCATCTATCCTCCTTCAAAACTTCTTCGGTTAAGCTCTTGTATGCACATGCTACTTTTCCTTTTGGATCATAGGAATAGATACTTTTTCCTTCCACACTGACTTCCGCAGCTCTGACTGACATCGGAATTTCAGAACCAAATACCTTGATGGATGCAGAATATGTATCGTACACCATCAATGAAATATCCCTTGCATAATTTGTCCTGTAATCTACCATTGTCAGCAAAATTCCCTCTATCTTGAGCTTTGGATTCAGCTGTTTCTTCACCCTACCAATAGTCTTGATCAGCTGCTGTAACCCTTTGACTGGAAGATAAGCCGCCTGTACCGGAATCAACACTGAATCCGCACATGCCAATGCGTTGATTGTCATCATTCCCAGAGACGGCATACAGTCTATAAGGATGAAATCATAAAACTCTCGCAGCTTATCAACCAGTGATCTGAGAATCAGTTCCCTGCTCATAGCATTTACCAAAGATACCTCTATAGCTGATAATTCAATGTTAGCCGGAATCAGATCCACGCCCTCTCTATGATGAAGAATTGTTTTTTCCATATTCAGTTTTTCATCATTCACAACATTCAGCATCAATGTAGCCAACGAATACTCCATCTCATCTGGTTCATCATATCCTAAGCTGATAGTAAGGCTTCCCTGTGGATCGGCATCGATCAGCAACACCTTTTTTCCTTCCTGTGCCAGCCCTATTCCCAGATTCACACATGATACCGTTTTACCAACTCCACCTTTTTGATTTGATACTGCAATTACTCTACACATACGTTTTCCTCCCATTATTCAAATGTCATATTGATTTTTAATAGTGTCAGTATTTCTCTTTTCATCTGTTCAGCAGTGTAATAGGATGGAAAATACCTGTATAACTGCTCATTTTTGAAAACCACCCGGTCAATATCTTTCTGCTTAATCTCGCTTAAAAGCTCCTCTATCTTTTCCTGACTAAAGTTTCCGTCTTCCTGTAATTTTTTGATTCTGATTGCCTGGGACAGATTTGGTGTTCCCAATGTACTCTCCATTGCATCCAGCACAGTCTTCTGATTTTTTTCGGTTAATGATGCCAGTTCCACAGCTATCGTAAATCCCATTGTTTCGTCATCCACTTTTTCAAGCAGTTCTGGAATCAGTTTGGTAAGTTTCAAATATCTCTGCACCTGCTTGGGACTGTCCCCACATTCTTCGCTTATGACCTCCACACTCTTTTTCCCGGTCAGATAGTCAACCTGGCTACATTTTCGTCTACCGGCCTTTCTCTTGAGCACATCATATTTCATCTTATAAGCAAATGCTTTTTCGCTCGGTGAAATCCGCTCCCTCTGTAAATTGGCATCTACCATTGAAATAATGGCATCCTCCTCAATCATGTATCTGATAATGACAGGGACCTTTGTATATTTCAGTTGCTGTGCTGCATACTTTCTTCTGTGACCTGAAATGATTTCATAAAATCCTTCCGGTCTCGGTCTTACAATCAGAGGATTAAGAATCCCATATTTCTTGATGGATTCCTGTAACTCTTTCATCTGACTGTCTGCCTGTACCTTGAATGGATGATTTTTAAAGTCCCTGAGCCGTTCAATCTCTATCTCAACGACTTTCTCATCTGGATCTCTTTGATCTTCTTTTCGTACTTCCATGTAATCCTCCTTTTCTCCTGGACAAAAAATGCCCAGACTAGACTTGTTACATCTAATCTGAGCATCTCTCTTTCTCAGGTCTGAATCGTACAGACAAGAAAACCAAATTTACATCCATTGACAACCCTTTTTCTTCCCTACACCATATGCCCCACATCCGGGTGGAAAATAATAATTTTCAAATGGGTGGCAAAATCTTATTTTGGGTGGATGAAATCCTTCCGTTTTTTCAATTCCGGGTGGAAATTTCCACCCAAGATACAAAAAAAGCAGCAATGACTTTTTCAATCATTACTGCTTAAAATGAGCGTCTCCTATAGGAATCGAACCTACAATAGAGTCTTAGGAGTATGGCTTACCATGTGATACACGGTTCGGATGTAACTTCCAATATCATCCCTTACGCAGAATGACTTGTAGTAAACGAACTTTATGGTGCAAAACACCTATTCTGACGCAGTTTTATGTGTCCGTTGGGTGGTCCTATTAGCAAATTCTTAGCAAGAGGACACCCAGCCAAAACTGATTGCTACTGCCATTCTCCACTCCCTTAGTCAAAATGACAAGGCAAATACATGGAGGTTACTATGGACAAGAAAGAGAAAAAGTCACTGCCGGAACCGCGCACATACACCGTGGAACAAATTGCGGCCATGCTCAACATCGGTCGCACAACCGCATATCAGCTCGTCAAGCAGGAGGAGTTCAGAATCGTCCGCATAGGCAATGCGATCCGCGTTTCCAAGAAATCTTTTGACGAGTGGCTGGAAAGTTTGGAATTGTGAATATCGCAAGAAACGCCGTAGGCTCAAAAAACCTATGGCGTTTTTTTATACCCATTTTGAAGGAGGCTGGCAATGAAACTGACAGAAGCAGAAATGAGGATGGTGTTTCAGATTGAAAGTACCAATCAGAACGCTGCCCTGAATGAGATTTACATGACATGGCGCTATGCGCCGAACCCGGCAACGAAAGAAACGGCGAAAGGCCTTCTGGACAAGCTCCGCTCCCTGTCGGATCAGGAGTGCATGGATTTGATCCGCAAGGTGCAGGCCGAATATCGTCTGCCGGAGAAAGCCCGCACCATCGGGGAAATGCTGGCAGAGGCCAGACAGAAATCCGGGGCGCAGAAGTTATCCGGCCATGACATTATGGCTTTGGAGCGTTTCGACCCGGCGACCAGACACATGATCGTCTTTGATGTTCTTACCCATGACTCGCCTGTTGGCTGGAAGGGTGAGAAAATGCGCCTGTTCCTGACCGACACCGGATACAGCAAGGCTTTGGAAAATCAGGAAAAGGGACATATCAAAATCCGTAACCATGCGAAGGTGCTTTCCGGCGATCTCCACTATGACCATAAAGACCGTGAGAGGTAGCCGCCCCAAAATGTATCAAAATCAGCGGAAAATCTTCTGTTTCTTCCTCCGTGGCTTGCGTTCTGAACAGGGCGTGGATGTTTTCCCATGCGGGAGGCTATGGAGGCATACAGACGGGTAAACCGCTCAAAATCAACACTTTTTATTTTCACAGGAAGGAGGTGCGAAGATGGCTGTTTTTCGTATTGAAAAGACCCGTGATTATACGGTCATGTCGAACCATCACTTGAAAGATCGGACGCTGACCCTGAAATCCAAAGGGCTGCTGTCCATGATGCTGTCACTCCCTGACGAGTGGAATTACACCACCAGAGGTCTTGCGGCGATCTGCCGGGAAGGTGTGGACAGCATCGGCGCGGCATTGAAGGAGCTGGAAAACCACGGGTATATCCGGCGCACCCAGCTTCGGGATGAAAAAGGCAAGATCACGGATACCGAGTATGTCATTTACGAAATGCCTCAGTGCGAGCCGTCGTCAAGCCCAGGTACGCCTTTACCGGGTACGGCAAAGCCATATACGGAAAACCCGGATATGGGTATCCCGGATACGGCGGAACCGTGTACGGAAAACCCCGCACAATTAAATACTAATCAACCAAAGACTGATTTATCAAGTACGGAGATATCAAATCCTATCCAATCAAATCCCCCTACCCCCACAGGGGCAAGGATGGGAACGGATCGGATGGGAGCCAGAGAATGTTATCGTGAAGTGATTTTGGATAACATCGAGTACAGCTATCTGGTGCAGGACAGCCATATCGACCGTGAGCAGCTTGACGAGATCGTTGACCTGATCGTGGATACCGTATGTTCTGCCCGCAAAGTCATCCGCATTGCCGGAGACGATTATCCGGCGGAGGTGGTAAAGTCCCGGTTTATGAAGCTGAACAGCTCCCATGTTCAGTATGTTATGGACTGCATGAAGGACAACACCACCTATGTCCGCAATATCAAAAAATACCTTCTGGCGGCGCTGTATAACGCCCCGACCACCATCAACAGCTATTATTCTTCCCTGGTGCAGCACGATATGTACGGGGACGGGCAAAGGGGGCGAGGCTAAATGCAGGAGGAAGTAACGCGGGGCGCCGTGACGCTCATTGTTGACGGAGCCAAGCTAAGTGAGCAAGTCTTTGAAAAGGCCGTCAAAAAGTTCCTGGAGGAAATCCAGAAAAGCCAGAAGCCCAAAATCTACCGCGGCAGGCAGAGTCTTAAACAACTTGCCAGCCAGAACGCCGGTCTTGCCAATATCGAGATCAGTGACAAGAATATCAAGGCTTTCTCCCGTGTGGCGAAGAAATACCATGTGGATTTTGCCTTGAAGAAGGATACCGCCGCAGAGCAACCCCGTTACCTGGTCTTTTTCAAAAGCCGGGACGCGGATGCCATCACAGCGGCGTTTCAGGAGTTTGCCAGCCGGAAAATGAGCCGTGAGGAAAAGCCCTCCATCCGGGAGCGGCTGACTCAGGCGAAGGAACAGGCGGCGGAGAAAACGGAACACCGCACCATTGACCGGGAGAAAGTAAAGGTCAAAGATCGGAGCGTGCAGAGATGAATATGAAAAAACTGTTTTTGCTGAACCTTCCGTATCTTCTGTTCGTGTATCCCTTCGATAAGCTGGCACAGGCTTTCCGGCTTGCGCCCGGTTCTGACCTTTCTGGCAAGCTGCTCTCCATCGGGGACGGCTTAACGGCAGCGCTTTCCTCCCCGTGGCTCAGTTTCCATCCCACGGACCTGCTGATCGGCATAGCCGGTGCGGTTGTCCTTCGCATGGCGGTCTACCTGAAAGGCAAGAACGCAAAGAAATACCGCCACGGAATCGAGTATGGTTCTGCCCGCTGGGGTACGGCGGCGGATATTGCTCCCTACATGGACAAGGACTTTTTCCAAAACATCCCCATGACGCAGACAGAACGGATCACGATGGCGAGCCGTCCAAAGCAGCCGAAGTATGCCAGAAATAAAAACATTCTGGTGATCGGCGGTTCCGGCAGCGGCAAGACGCGGTTCTTCTGCAAGCCGTCGCTGCTGCAAGCTCATTCATCCTATGTCTGCACCGATCCGAAAGGAACCTTGCTGCCGGAGATCGGCACTTTCCTGGAGCGGAAGAAATACCGTATCAAGTGCCTCAACCTGATAAACTTCCGAAAATCCATGAGATACAACCCACTGGCCTACATTCGGTCAGAGAAGGATATCTTAAAACTGGTGAACGCCCTGATTATGAACACGAAGGGCGAAGGCGAAAAATCTTCGGAAGATTTCTGGGTCAAAGCGGAACGCCTCTATTATTCCGCGCTGATCGGCTACATCTGGTACGAGGCCACGGAGGAAGAAAAGAACTTCATCACGCTTCTGGACCTTATCAATGCTAGTGAAGCCAGAGAGGACGACGAGACTTATCAAAGCCCGGTGGACCTGCTTTTTTCTCAGTTGGAGGAACGGGAGCCGGACCACTTCGCCGTTAAGCAGTACCGCAAATTCAAGATGGCGGCGGGCAAAACCTTAAAATCCATTCTCATTTCCTGTGGCGCCCGGCTTGCTCCCTTCGACATCAAGGAGCTGCGGGAACTGATGGAATATGACGAACTGGAACTGGATACCCTGGGCGACCAAAAGACGGCACTGTTTGTGATCCTTTCGGATACGGACAGCACTTTCAATTTCGTGGCCGCCCTCATGTATAGTCAGCTTTTCAATCTGCTCTGCGACAAGGCGGATGACTTCTACGGCGGGCGGCTGCCCGTCCATGTCCGTCTGATCCTGGACGAGTTTGCCAACATCGGCCAGATACCGAACTTCGATAAGCTGATTGCCACCATCCGAAGCCGTGAGATATCGGCTTCTATTATTTTGCAGTCGCAGAGTCAGTTAAAGACCATCTACAAGGATGCGGCAGATACCATTGTCGGTAACTGTGACAGCACTTTGTTTTTGGGAGGCAAGGAGAAATCCACGCTCAAGGAAATTTCGGAGTTGCTGGGGAAAGAGACCATTGATCTCTATAACCAGTCCGAAAACCGGGGCAGCCAGGTTTCCCACGGCCTCAGTTATCAGAAATTAGGAAAGGAGTTGATGACCCAGGACGAATTGGCAGTGATGGACGGCGGCAGGTGTATCTTCATGCTGCGGGGCGTGCGCCCGTTCCTTTCGGACAAGTACGACCTCACCCGGCACCCGAATTACAGATACACGGCCGACGCCGACCCTAAAAATGTCTTTGACATGGAACGGTACATGAAGAAGCAACGTGCCGTGGTAAAACCCACGGACACCTTCGATGTGTACGAGATTGACGCAACAACTTAACCCAAAATCAAAAACATTTTTTAGGAGGATTATTTTATGGAATTTTTCAACAGCGCAGTTGGTGTTTTGCAGACTCTCGTAGTGGCCCTGGGCGCAGGTCTTGGTATCTGGGGTGTTATCAACCTTCTGGAAGGTTACGGCCAGGACAACCCTGCTTCCAATGCTCATGTACGGTAAGGAAGCAAGCAACCGAAAACAAGAGATAGACCGCCAGCACTACACTATTCCGAACCAAAGACCAAAAGATAAGCATTGTGGGAAAATCTAAACTTTTGGATTTTCCTACAATGCCGACTACGGCGGAATCCTTCCCACTCCTTATATCTTTATTTCCGTATACATTGAATTTGTATTTAGTAAATGCTATAATGTCCCTATTCAAATTATAAATGTGTTGAATTAGTTACATGTACATATTTTTTGTGCCGCATAAATACCCTGTTGAGGTTGTCGTTCTTTGTCCAGATGTGGAAACAATAAAAGGAAGGGAACGATACAGGGAGAAAACAGGCTATTCCGGCTTTACGGTTGAAACCTTATACGATACATTTATGCAGACAACACCACGGATCGGCTTTTGGCTGGACAATTCCAACCAAACACCACAGCAGACAGCAGAAACCATTCTGAACGCCAGAAAGTCGGTATGATTGTTACATATAAGGGGAAGAAAAATTTCTTTTAGGTACTTTCTTTCCTAAAACTAATGTGATATAATAGCATCATTCCAAAAAAGGAGTAAAAAATATGCGGCAAGGTATTCTTAAATAAAACTATAATCAAATAGTGGGAACAAAGGATTATGATAGTCCCTTTTGTGGGGGCTTGGTTTTTTGTACCCAATTTAAGAATACTTTTGCCTTATCAATTTTGACATATCCGAAAAACAGCAATCACAAACAGGTGTATGCTGTATATGTGTATGTCCGCAAATTATAATCCCCAGTGGTAAAAGTATTTTACTGCTGGGGATTTTTATGCCCTTTTGGGGCTGTAAAAGGAGGACAATCACATGAAAATAATCAATATTGGAATTCTCGCCCATGTAGACGCAGGAAAAACAACATTGACGGAAAGCCTGCTGTACACCAGTGGAGCGATTGCGGAACAAGGAAACGTGGATAAAGGAACTACAAGAACAGACACTATGATTTTGGAACGGCAGCGCGGAATTACCATTCAGACAGCGGTTACTTCTTTTTGCTGGAATGATTATAAAATCAATATCGTGGACACTCCCGGTCATATGGATTTTTTAACCGAAGCATACCGCTCTTTATCTGTCCTTGACGGAGCTGTTTTAGTCATTTCGGCAAAAGACGGCGTACAGGCACAAACCCGTATATTATTCCATGCGCTTCAGAAAATGGACATTCCGACAATTATCTTTATAAATAAGATAGACCAAAATGGGATCGACCTGCGGCGTGTTTACCAAAGCATTAAAGATAAACTTACCAGTGATATGATTGTCATGCAGGAGGTTTCCCTGTCGCCAAAGATAACCATGACCGATATTTCTGATTTGGACAAATGGGATATGATTATTTCCGGAAGCGATGAACTATTAGAACGATATGTTGCAGAGGATTCTTTGGATATACAGGAATTACAATATGAAAAGTGCAAAAGAACCAGATGCTGCTCTTTGTTTCCTGTTTATCATGGGAGTGCAAAAGACAATTTAGGAACAGAAAAACTGATTGAAGCGATTACAGAAACTTTCATTACAGAAACAGACGATATTCAGTCTGAATTATGTGGATATGTTTTTAAGGTTGAGTATACAGAGCGGAAAAAACGGCTTTCTTATTTACGCCTGTATCATGGGACGCTCCATTTACGGGATACCCTGCTGCTGTCAAAAAAGGAAAAAATAAAGATTACAGAAATGTGTATTCCGTCAAATGGTGAAATCGTCCCGGTTGACCATGCCTGTCCGGGAGAAATTGTTATTTTAGCTGATGATACTTTGAAACTGAACGACATTCTGGGAAATGAAAAACTCCTGCCTCACAAAACATGGATTGATAATCCCATGCCATTACTTCGGACAACGGTAGAGCCGCAAAAGCCGGAGCAAAGGGAAGCCCTGTTAAATGCCCTCGCAGAGATTGCTGATACAGACCCTCTTTTGCATTTTGACATTGATACTGTTACACATGAGATTATATTATCTTTTTTGGGAAAAGTACAGTTAGAAGTTATTTGTTCGCTATTAGAAGAAAAATATCATGTGGGCGTGGCTATGAAAGAGCCTTCGGTTATTTATCTGGAAAGACCGCAAAAAAAAGCGAGCTACACGATTCATATTGAAGTGCCGCCGAATCCGTTTTGGGCATCTATTGGTTTGACTGTAACACCGCTTCCTGTTGGAAGCGGAACACAATATAAAAGCGAGGTATCTCTCGGCTATTTAAACCAAAGTTTTCAAAATGCCGTCATGGAGGGTGTGCGTTATGGAATGGAGCAGGGCTTATATGGCTGGGGAGTGACAGACTGCCAAATTTGTTTTGATTATGGAGTTTATTACAGCCCGGTCAGCACCCCCGCTGATTTTCGTTTTCTTGCGCCTGTCGTGTTGGAGCAGGCATTGAAAAAAGCAGGAACACAACTGTTGGAACCATACCTTTCCTTTACCCTTTTTGCACCGCAGGAATATCTTTCACGGGCTTATAATGACGCACCAAAGTATTGCGCAATCATTGAATCAACCAGACTTGAAAAAGATGAAGTTATTTTTAAGGGGGAAATCCCTGCCCGTTGTATTGGTGAATATAGAAATGATTTGAATTTTTATACAAATGGAAGAAGTGTCTGCATTACAGAATTAAAAGGGTATCAGGAAACTTCCGGCGAGCCTGTGTTTCAGCCACGCCGCCCGAACAGCCGTTTAGACAAGATCCGGCATATGTTTCAGAAGATAATGTAACATCTTGCGCAATGCAAACGTTCATTGCTGGCTATTGCGAAATATCATTGATAAAATCAGCATCAGAGAGGAGGAACCATTTTGAACCAGAAACAGACGGATATTACAACAGGAAAGCAAATACGTCATCTGCGAACACAATCGGGAATGACACAGGAAGAACTGGCTGGGAAATTGAATGTTACCCGGCAGGCGCTATCGAATTGGGAGAGAGATGTTAATGAACCCGATTTAAATACGTTGAAAAAAATTTGTTTTCTTTTTGGAGTCCACATGGACGATTTTGCGAAGGAGGTAATAACAAAAATGGAAACATGTGAAAAAAAGAGAAACGACAATTTAATAAGTATGATATGGCAATTGGACTTTTTTATGGTGTCGGGATATTTCTTGGCATTGGTATTTTCTTTGTTGGCGGTTTTATGACAATGTCGGGTGCAGGGTGGGGAGCATCACTATTTGGCGGTGGCTGTTTTTCTCTTGTATTTGGCTTGATATGCCATGCAGTTATTACATTGAGAAGAAATGACAAATGATGACATATCCTGCTTTCTAGTCTTTTCGGTCATATCGCGTAAAAAAGCCGCTGCTTTTGGCTTTCCAATAGCGGCGGCAAAGGGAAATATCCTTTGAATACCTTACAGAAGAAAAGTTTTGCAGCATTATAAAAATAAAAGCCTATACCATTTTGGAAAGAAAAGATACATAATAGTCAAGACGGCAACAATCAGAAGTTATGGAGGGTAACAATGGAATATAGTAAGGA
>OLQP01001242.1_pt1 | contig 12730 bp, 5 predicted proteins | sample 1643181 | NCBI WGS metagenome assembly OLQP01 (sample SAMEA3136710, study PRJEB25190) | human gut metagenome | biome: human gut; feature: human-associated habitat; material: faeces | place: Austria | collected 2013 | reverse complement strand
GCTGATTTCGAGCTTCCCATTGCTCCGTAGCGGAAATATAATTTTGCCATTTTCAGACTCTCCTTATGCTCAGTGTTCTTTCAAAAGCTTTTCCATATAGCTTTTCCTTCTATCAATCAAATTTCAGAACCAGTTGTCCGTCGATCCAGCTTTTCTGATCCGCCTGATGTATTTTATCATCCGCTTTTAAATTTCCAATCAAAAACGGGGATTTCGGATCATGCAAAGCATAATTCTGACGAACCGTTTTGGTATCGTAATTAGCATAACAATATTTGCATCCATGAAGGCAGGTATTATATGCTCCAATATCATTTCCCATAAAACAGGCACATTCTTTCCGTAGTGGCTGCTTTTTCGGTATATCCAGCGTGGTATGGAGGGCTTTTTCGTATGTTTCCTGTGTCATACAGCCATTGCAATCTGCCCCATAACAGGCTAATTCTGTTCCTTCTCCACAGGGATATACTTTCATTCCATGTGCCGCGGCTATCTGTATCATGGTTTTCCCAAGTGACAGACGTTTTTCTTTTGGTACAGCTTGGGCTTCCGGAAAATTTCTTCTCACTTTCTGGTACAGGTCGATGAAACTGATCACGCAGGTATGGGTATAGCCCTCAAGGGCCTGTGCGATCTGTGTAAACTTTTGGATATGGACCTCTGGCGTATAAGTCTCATTCAGGAATATAGGGTCATAACGCCATCCCATGGAATCCGGTCCTGTAATCTCAGCCAGTTGCCGAAATGTATCTATTACCGCTTCTACATCTGGAACCAGAGGCTCTATTTCTTTTCCATAAGGGGTAATGGTAACGAACCAGTACATTCCATATGTTTTCAGTAAATCCATGTGTGAAAGCATAGGCGCCGGATTTTTCGAGCAGAACGCAATCAGATCTACCACAGAAGGCGAAAAGGTATATCTTGTTACCTGCTGCGGCTGATATGGATTCCGAACCATCACGTAGCCCTCTTTTATCCGGTTACACAGCCATTCCGAATAAAACGCCGGGATATCCGTCCGCATACCGGTCTGAATAATCATAAATGTGTTCCCTTCTTTTTTATGTCAGCAAACTCTCTTACATATTATTTCTCATTTACAAGCTTCCCTGTCATATGCTCAATTCTGATTGCAAATAGCTGGACACGGCTTCTTGCAGAACCATTCATTTCTTTTTCTACTTCTTCTACTGTAGGGTAATATTTTTCTGCCAGTTTTCGAAGACGGTCTTCTATAATCTTGATATCTGTGATAAGTTCTGCTTTTCCAAACACAACAACACTTGTGGCATTCCACTCCCAGTGCCCTTCTTTTTTGAAACCCTGGTTCCAGGTTGTCAGACACACTTTATTACATTTCTGGATTGCATCCATCTTGTGTCCTTCTCTGGCTCCATGAAAATAAATCGTATGATCAGCCTCTTCATAGTAAAAATTAATTGGAATGGTATAGGGATACCCTTCATCACCAATTACAGAAAAAGCAGCTCTTTTTTCATCTTTTAATATTTTTTTACATTCATCTTGTGAAACCTGTTGCTTAAATCTTCTCATCTCGCGAAACATAAGATATCCTCCTGCCAATTATTTTGCTTTTCAATGGAATCTCATTTTTTAGATTACATTTTGATTAAGGCAAACTCCATTTTTCATCTATATAGATTACCAGACAATTCAATTGGAAAGAATCACATTCAGAGCAGTTCCAGTTTTTCTCAGAATTGCTCTTTTTGTTTGCTCTGAATCTGATACTTTCCTAATGAATTGTACCATATGCAAATAGAATTTACAAACATTTGTTCTGCTTATTTTCAAAAAATAGTGCGCCTAGCTCATCACTGAAGTAACGAGAATGCGACGCACAGTTTTTCAAAACTTTATCCATATGTTTTCCCTGTAACTTTCCAAAAATATTTGAAAAGGGACTGTTTCCAGCCCCTTAATTTCTGTAAATTTCCTTACAGATATGAACAACATGACAATTTGTGCCCCGGATATCTTTAATCTGCATACCACGATGGTTCATTTATATACCGAATAGTTCTTCTCCAGGAGCATGTCTCGCACTTAAAGCATCCCATTTCGGTTCTTCCATCGCTATATTCAACACGTCGCTCCTCATGTGGTTCAATTGTTCTATGAGTGAAGCAGAAATGCTCTTTATTATTTATTGATTGTCCGTCACACTGGATAATTATATCTAAAAAGTTTACAGCTTCTGTAATGTCTTTAAATCCATTAATTTCCTCAGGTTCAGGATCCTTAAAGAGTAAAATACGTGGCATTTATTTCTTTGTCTATTACTTCTTTATGGCCTGTTGCCTTCACTGCTTTCTGTGCTGCAAATACTGCACCGCAGATTTCACAGTATCTTACTTCCGTTAATCCATCTTCTGTGCAGGTCGCTGCTACTTCTGACAGGTTTTTGTCAGTCCTTTTATACTTATATAATTTTCAAAATATTTACTTTTCTGCCAAAACTGCTTCAAATCCTTCTTCTGCTTTTCTTACTGTGTCTTCTATGATTTTCTCTGCAATTGGTTTCAGATCCATTTTTAAGATCTGACCTATTACTTCCTCTTGTTTGGCTTCCGGTACTTTATATAAGGTAAAGCAGCATTTCAGTAATCTTCTTAATTTATTCTCCATGGTAAAATAGAGGTCGCATTTTTTTGCCATAAATCCTCTGGTGATTCCGGCAGAGGCAATGTCCATTTCATAAAAATCTTTCAATTCTGCTTCTTTTATATATTGTGAAAAAATATGCTGAATCTTCTGCGCCGTGCTCATATAAATATATTCTGAAGTAGTAGGAAGAGAATATCCTACCACATATAATTCCCTCAACGGTTCTGACAATTCGGCTATGTACATCTGTATCGAAACTTCTACTCCATAGACAAGCAACGGATCCGGAGTTTCCCCTAATAATTTCTCCGCCTTATCAAACTGGCTTCCAAACATTGTTTTGACCAGGGTAAGCAGCAAGGCTTCTTTATTATCAAATGCTGCAAAAAAGGAAGAGGGGGACATCCCGGCAGCCTTTGCAATAGAGGCTGTTGTTGTCTTCTCGTATCCATTTTCCAGAAATAATTTTACTGCTGCATAGATCATTTTGTTTCTTCTGACGATTCCTTTATGTTGTAATCCTTTTGGCATTTTTACATCAATCCATCCTTGTAATTATAATTTTGCATATACTTTTGATTATAATCAATTATATATTGCTTTAAAGTTTTTCGCAACTATTATTTGGATAATTTGTACAAAATTTCCACATTATATTTATGAAAAAAGACCTATGAAAAATGATCGCTCTTTTTTGCAGGCTTTATAAAACAAAAAGAATGCAACACATGAGCTGCATTCTTTTGTTTTGTATCTACATTCCGCATTATTCTAACTACTTATCAATTTTCATTCGATATACCCCCACCCAAACTGAAGGTCATATCCCTTGTCTCCGGCATCAACAGCTTTATTTTTCAGATAGTCCAGTACTTTTTCCTGCGTTACACCTGGATTCTCCAGCAGGTACCCTGCTACAGCTGCACTTACTCTGGGGACCGCATAGGAGGATCCTTTCTGATCTTCATAACTTCCGTTTGCGCTTACATATACTGCTTCACCGCCAAGATACCACAGCGAACTTATGGGATTCCCGTTTTCATCAAGATCAGCTCCTGCCACGCCGATTACTTCTTCCCAGGCAGCCGGATATACCTGGCTTCCAGAAGGTGTCTGGAAGCTCAGGTTTCCGGCTGCAGCCAGTATCAGGACTCCGTTTTCGCTGGCATACTGAATTGCTTCATGGAGGAGGTTCGAATCTCTATTCAGTGTCCAACTCATATTAAGGATATCTGCATGGTATTTATCTACGCTGTCATAGATGGCCTGGATGATGGTATTATCGTCTGTCTGATTTTCAGATTCCCCATCAAAACACTTTAGCATGACCAGATTTGCATCCAGTGCCTTTTCCAGCAGGATTTCACAGACGCCTGTTCCATGTCCGCTGTTGTCAGAAAGGTTATCGCTGCCTTCCAGATAATTCCACCCTGTAATGTTTTCCATGTTGCAGCCTGAATCCAGAATACACACAGTTACCTGGGATTCACTGTCTGCAAGAACCGGAGTATATGCTCCGATTGCAGACATAAGGCACAAAGCAATTAATGGAAGTTTTGAAAAAATTTTTAGTTTGTGTTTCATAGCATCTTTTTTGTCAAATTCAATTGATCAGTCAGTTTTTTGTGGCTAATTTATTCTTTCGGAGCCAGAGGTTCTGTTGGCGCCGGGGCGTCCGTTGAAGCCAGAGCTTCCGTCGGAGCTGGTGCGTCTGTCGGAGCTGGTGCGTCTGTCGGAGCTGGTGCGTCCGTTGGAGCCAGAGCTTCCGTCGGAGCTGGTGCGTCTGTCGGAGCTGGTGCGTCCGTTGGAGCTGTGGATTCCGTCGGAGCTGGTGCGTCTGTCGGAGCTGGTGCGTCCGTTGGAGCAGGTGCGTCTGTCGGAGCTGGAGCTTCTGTTGGAGCTAGAGCTTCTGTTGGAGCTGGAGCTTCTGTTGGAGCAGGTGCGTCTGTCGGAGCTGGAGTTTCTGTTGGAGCAGGGGCGTCCGTTGGAACTACAGGCTTATAGTCGACATGAATATAAATCATCAAGTTTTCAACAACAGCTTCTGAATAGTTTACTGTATCTTCCGGAGTAAAGGTAAGCTTATATGCAAATTCTTCACCCTCTTTAGTGATGACTTTGTCCTCAACAGGTGTTGCCTTCCAGGTTCCCACAATAGTTTCGCCAGTAATTGGATTTTTCGCTTCAACCCAGCCATTAATCTCTGCATTTGAAAGATAACTTCCAACCACATTTCCTTCATTATCTATTGAATTAAATAGTTTTCCGCTGAAATCTTTACACGTCAATGCAGGTACCGCCTTCTTTACTTTTACGGTAAATATCTCTTCAATCGGTTCTACATTTTTTGCCACGCTTTCATCAGCAGGTTGAAAAACTGCTTGAAGCTTATAAGCGTTTTCAGTAACTGTCAGCTGCTTTTTCTCGGATTCTTCAAGCTTCCACTGCCATTCTCCGGCTGTTTCCATCTCTGCGACCTTCACCTTGATTCCGGATATCATATCTTTTGCAATCAGAGTTTTCTTTTTCGCTCTGTCCGGTTCTGTTTCTGACGTCAATTCATCTGAAAGCATCTGCCCATAAATCAGGGTCAGTTTTTCCGGGTCCGGAGTTCCTGTAATGTCTGCTTTGGCTTTTTGAATCTTATAGGGCAGGATCGTAATTTTTTCTTCACTTTCCGGCCATCTGTACAGTGCAGGATTCTTAAGTTCCATCGTTACATTGTACTCTCCAGCATCTAAATGCTTTTCATTTTGAACTGTTTTATAGAATTCCGTTTCTGGAATAACCGGAGCCTGTTCCTGCCCATTATAGACCATTTCCGGGATCTCAGGAGGCGTCACCACTGCTTTTATTGTGGATACGGTTACTTCTGCCTGAATTGTTTTAAATCCAGCTGTATTTTCTGGAATAAACAGCATTGTGTATCGGATTTCACCCACCTGGTCAAGTATTGTCTCAGGATTTTGCCATTGCCAGGTTCCTGGAATTTCTTTCTGATTGTATGTAGCTTTTCCATCGGTTAAGACCGGATCCTTTTCTGGTGAATTTTGGATATCCTTTAATCTGGTACCGATTTCAAATTCCTGTGCTACGGTTGGCACAGTTTCGATCACTGGCGTGATCCAGTAGATAGAGGCTGTTGTTTCGGCTGTAGTATCCAGAAGCACATACAGGTTATCTGCATTTTGATCTTCCCGGATCTTATAACCGCTGAAGGTAACTTTCAGGTTTTCACCAGGTGTTTCCTGTTCAAACTTAAATATACCGTCTGTCAGTTCCAGATTTTCCAGTTTCGTATCGTCACCAGCACGGGTCAGTTCATAGGTTCCGGTGGTGGTAACATTACCTTTTTCATAATCACGGCTGTCTGCTTTACAGCTTACGCGGACACCAATCTGCGTTCTTACTGGAAGGTCAAATTCTACAGGAAGATAAATGTTGGCTTCAGAAGGCGTAAATACAACCGTATAATTTGCATTATCGGTTCCGTTATTTTCTCCAGATGGTTTTACTTCCGGAGTCTTCCAGCTGAATTCCCCTGTTACTTCCAGCCCATTCCATGTTACTTTTCCGCCTTTCAGGACGCAGTCAGATAACGGTTTCTGATATTCCAGAATGTTTGTTTCAGGTTTCGTTCCTAGCTCCGGTGTAAGCTTTCTTATTACAGCCTGATAGGTTCCGGTTTCTGTATAGGTATTCCCAGTCGAGGTTGTAACTACTGCTTCAATGGCCAGGGTATATGTGTAAGCATCCGCCAGAGGTTCTCCTTTGTCCTGAATCTTTGCCGTAATGGAGATCAGATTCTGGTATTCTTTCAGGAATTCGTTTTGTCCCAATGCTTCGTTAATAACAGAAACTGTGGAGTTTTCTACCTTTTCTTCCATTTTTTCTATTGGCAGATAATTTTCAATGGAATCCTCATAATCTCCGTTAATTATTTCTATCAGCTGGGACAAAATCTGATCCGTCGGAACTGGCTCACGGATACTTGCTGTTGTTTCAGCTGTAGTATCCAGAAGCACATACAGGTTATCCGTGTTCTGGTCGTCCCGGATTTTATAACCGCTGAAGGTAACTTTTAGGTTTTCACCAGGTGTTTCCTGTTCAAACTTAAAGATACCGTCTGTCAGTTCCAGATCCGTTAGTTTCATACCGTCACCGGCACGTGTCAGTTCATAGGTTCCGGTGGTGGTAACATTACCTTTTTCATAATCTCGGCTGTCAGCTTTACAGCTTACGCGGACACCGATCTGTGTTTTCACTGGTAATTCAAATTCTACAGGGGTATAAAGCTTTGCGCTGTCACCATCCGGTATAAATGTCGCTTTGTATTTTGCGGTTCCGTTATCTTCTCCTGCAGGCACAAGCTCCGGTTCATTCCAGCGGAAGCTTCCGGTCACCTTGTTTTCTTTGTAGGTCACTTCGCCTCCCGTAAACGGACTGAGCGCCAGTTTTTCCTGATATTTCAGGTTTCCAGCCAGTGGCAGTACCGAAACCTCAGGTTTCATTTTTCCCAGTACAAAACTGCCCTTGGCAGTACCTTCCCATTCTTTTCCAGCCAGACCTTTATAAAGGATATCTGCCCAGTAAGTATAGATATACTGGTTTTCTGTCTCTTCTACTTTGTCAGAGAGCACCACATGGAAAGAAATCCGGTTCCCATACAGCTGATACACATTTTCCTTTTCCAGGATTTCTGTCAGTCTTCCAGTGATTTCTGCCTGAAGCTTTTTGGGGGTATTTTCCAGTGGAAGATACTTTTCCAGGGAGTCCGTATAATGATTGGATAAAACTCCTGTTATAGATTCCAGTATCTGCTCCGGTGAAACTAATGGTTCCCACTGTGCATAAAGTGTACTGTCTTCTTTTAACTTACGGTCAAATTCATACGGTTCCCCGCTTCCATCTGCTGTCAGATACCAGCCTTTAAATACGTAACCAGGCACAGACGGATCCTTTGGTGCTGTTACATCCTGCTTTTCTGTGGAGTAAATGGTCTTATAAACCCCGTAATCGTCTAAATTATAATCAAATGTGATCTTATGGCGTTTATAGGCCCGAAGGACCAGCGTGATATTTCTCTGTGGCATGGTAAAGGTGATTTTATTCTTACCAGTAACGCTGTATTTAAAGTTATCATATGTACTGACGACTTCCAGGTCACTGTAATCCGGATCCAGCACAGTCCGTATTTCCACTTTCGTTCCGGAACGGATCTCCTCAGAACGGATCAGCACATTTCTAAAAAATGATTTCCGATATGCCTTAAAAGTCCTGATTCCGTCTCCAGCCTGTATGACAAGCTGTACCTGACGGAGATCAAGTTTCAGGTAGACGTCTTTCTGGCTCTCCCTGCCGGTTATGGACAGGCTGGTCTTCTGATCAGGTTCGTTATTTACGGACATCATCACCGCCTGCTGTTCCCCGTTAAAATCCCGTTTGTTTATGGTGAGGTCATAGCTGCCGTTCCTCTGCTTCTTAAATTCCTTCACGGTACCGTCCGCAGCAGTTACCCACAGCTTATAAGTGGTATCTGCTTCTTTCCCGTTCAGGCTTATGTGATAATTTACCTGGCTGCTTTCACCCGGGAATCTGTGCACATAAAGATAATAAGTAGTTTCATAATTTTGGTCATCCGCAAAAACTTTATATCTTAAGGTTCCATTTTGCGCATCCAGTGAACAGTCCTTCACGGAACCAATTCCGGATTGTAGGGAACCGCCTCCATTTATCCACTTACATTCCATACCTGCCAGTTCCGGATAAGCATCTTTTGCTTTCTGGATGATCTGGTTTAAATTCAGGCTGACGGTTTTCCACTCTGCTGTTTTCTGGCCTGTACTTAGATAACTGGTAAAAGTGTTCTGATAAACCAGGGCATTGTCCCAGCCGGCAGGATCCAGTCCCCATTCGTCTGCACACCAGTCCCTGAGCACGACTTTTATCGTGTGGTTTGTGGTTGCAACATAAATTTTTTTACTAAGATGGAACCTGCTGACCTGCTTTTTCACGATAGCAGATTTGCTGTTGTTGGTATAAGTTACAACCAGGTCCAGTTCTGCCTTTTTACAGTTATATTTTGCCGCTAGGCCCTGATCCAGATAAATAAATCCGAGGCTGGTGTTGTTCTTTCCGTTTCCCACATAAAAGAGTTTTGCCAGGGGATCTTTGGCCGATACTGCTTTCCCATCAACTTTCAGATTCTGGATCTGAAGGGAAATACCTGCATTCTTCTGGGTCGCCAGAACGAAGCTTTCTTTGCATGTGCCTTTCGCCATATCCCAGTTTTTCATCGGAATGGAAGCAAAACCGAAGGAATCTTTTTTGTCTGCATTTTGGGACACAACCTTCCACATGTCAGCCAACGTGGTCTGGTTCATATAGGAAAAACCGCTGGAATAGCTTTTCGACCACAACGGCCATCTACCGCTGTATACGGTCCAGCTCTTTTTCTTGGTCTTAAAGATAAGCTTGACTTTCAGCTGAAGCTTGACAACCACATCAATACCGACCTCAAATTTCAATGCGCCCAGCTCTGTGCTTGCACCGCTTACCAGGTTCGCTGTGTTATAATAGAAGCCAGACAATTCTGCGTAAGCGTAGACGCTGCCTTCTATGCTGGTGGAGATGAAACCGCAGAAGGTAATGGAAATCGTAACACGGATTCCCACCCTTGCCCCTACTTTACCAATCAGGTAAACACTGCTGGTCACACTGCTTTCCAGCTTCTGTGTATAGGAGCTTCCTTTAAACTTCAGGAACTTATACTCAAATCCAATGCGTTCTCCGCTTTTTACCTCAATTTCCACGCCAAAAGTTGCCAGCACACCGACCTGGCCCACAAGGTCAATATCCACACCCAGGGTAATGATTCCGTAGAAAGAGAACCGCAGCTTCAAAAGAACGACGTTGAAAATATCATTGTAGACCAGGGAGGAATTTACAATGGAACCAACTGTCTTCATCAGTTCGGAAACATTTTTGTCATACTGGCTGTAGTCGTTGGAATCCTTTAACCCTTCTGGTTTTACGATTTCGGAAAGTGTTTTCTTCGCATCATTGAACAGCTTTACAGAGCCGCCGGAAGATGCGGTAACCGTAAGGGAAATCTTGGATGTGGAACGTAAAGTTACGGACATGTCGATCCAGAATTTTCCACCTTTTACATTGGTCTGTACGGACAGGCTCTGGGTAAAGGACAGCTTAGGTGAAATGGTAAGAATTGTCTTTGAACCGTTCTTAATGGCTGCACTTGCCGAGATACTGATCGTCGCAGTTACGTTGCTGCCGGATGCAGAGATCTTTACGGATGGTTTGCCCGGCTTCAAGGTGGCATTCATTCCTGCCAGGGAATAAACCCCTTCCCCGTATTTTTCATTGATCATCTTCTGGGTTTCCTCAGAAGTCATAACCGCCATCAGCATCTGGGCTTTTAATTCCTCGTTTTCCTCTACCTGGCTGACGATTTTGGATTCCACTACCTGGAGTTCTTCTTCGGACAGCTGGCTCTCCAGATCTACATCATCTGTAGTGTTTACATCAAAATCTGCCAGGTAATCCTGTGGATCGGCATATCCGAACCAGATCCTTGTCTGATTCCCTTCGCTCTGGACATCCACAACCTGGGCAAAAAGCACATATCCGTCAAAAGAGCCTTCGGTATAGGAATCCATGCTCTTTTCATCCCGGCCGATTTCGCCGTCATAAAAGGCTACGATTTCCCCGGGCTCATAGTTAAGCGTCCCCTTTACAAGAAGTTCCCCAGGCTCATATGCCGGAGTTTCGGTTTCCGGTACATCCGCTTCTGTTTCAATTTCCGGTTTTTCTTCGGAAGGAAGTTCTTCATTTTCTTCTGTTGTTGTGAAAGGCTCATCCGCTTCCTGCCGGGAAAGAATTTCCTTTTCTTCCTCCTGAAGGAGTTCAGCTGTTTCTTTTTCTGTTTGTCCTGCTGTTTCTTCTGAATTTTCTTTCTCAACAGCAGGGGTGTAGGATATTACCTGGTCCCAGAGAATATAATCGATATCTTCTGAAAAACCAACAATCTCCACCTTCTCTTTATAAACAGAAACTGTAACTGAGCGAACATCTTTGGAATAATCTGCAAAATTAATTTCTTCAGGAAGCCTTACTGTAAATGTGGCTCCCGGCTCAAATCCTTTTTTTCCATCTTTTTCGTAATATTCACCGAAAATGGAGAAACCGTTCGGTGTCTTTTTTACAGACAGGATCGGATCCAGATCACCGGCTCCCGGCTCTAAGGAGACAGCAGACAGAACCTCGTCTTCTGTCATTTTGGTATCTGTAATCAGCGGGATCTCTCCCTGCCAGTCGAAATCATTTAACTCCGCACAGCTTCCATCCTTTTCCTGGCTTACGGCTTCGTTGGAAGTAAAAAGCGCATACAGAGTCATATCTTCCTGAACTGGCTCTGTATATGCAAATGGTTCGGTACACGTTTCATCACGGCACCATCCGCCGAAGGTATAGCCGTCCTTACTTGTAGAAATGCTGGATACCGGTTTGGAAAGAAGTGTTTCCCCTTTTGCAAAGGTAAGAGGTGCTGCCGGTGTACCACCAAACGTTTCAAAGGTAACAGTCACAGCTTCAGCAGCATCTGTAAATCCTGCATATAAGGTCAGAGGTCCGTTCACACAGTCAAACTGGGAATATGCTTCTGTGCAGGCTGCATCCTGATACCAGGTAGTAAATATGTATCCTTCTTTTTCCGGCGTGATCCCGGTAACATCCACCGGAGTTCCGGGAACTGTCTGACGGACAGCCACTTCGCTGCCATCAGCTACAAATGTAACGGTGTAAGTTTCCAGTTTCAGAGAGCTTGCTGCACCACTTGGAAGGTTTTCACTGCTTCCGTCTGGTTTTTCCAGTTCCAGTGCTTTTCCGGACTGGTTTGTTACTTTACAGGTGGCGTAAACCGCCAGGGAACTTACCGGTTCTTTTACTTCCACACCTCCGATGGTTCCGCTTCCTTCCAGTGTTACTGCCTGGCCGCCGTTTAATTCCAGTTTGGAAATATTCGTTTCAGAATCAATTTGCAGGGAAGACTCTTCTGTCTTTTCCCCGGCTATCAACAGCTGGTCTGCTTTCACACCAGTGAAGCGGATCGCAGTACCCTGGCTGATGTCCAGTGCTTTCGCAGTAACATTAGATAGCTGGATCTTTGTTGTATTGCGGATTGTGATGGTTCCTGCTGTGATGCCGGAAAGATAAACCGACCCACATGCAACCAAAATGGATTTGGAATCATCCGACACCCTTAGTTCATCGGCCTGTTCCTGGGATGTGATCACGTAATCGTAACCAGCTGTATCAATTCCATCCAGAAACCTGCTATCCACGGTCGTTTCTGCCTGATCCGAAAATCCCTGATTTTCATTTCCTGCAAGCACAGTACTTCCCATTGTGATTGTCAGCATAACTACCACCAGAAAGAGTGCAATTGTTTTTCTGAAATGCTTCATACATTTCCTCCTCCCTTTTGGCAATGCTTTTGCCTTTTCTTGTAATTACAATGATATTTCAACTATTGATTATAGTCAATTATATATTATTTGGCACCTTTAAGCAACTGTTATTTGACAATTTATGGCAAATTTCCAATAGAAAAAGGAATGTTCACTCTGAACAATCCCTTTTTATAAAACTTTATTCGTTTTTCACACGATACAAAGGATGCTTCTTTTTATTATCAGAAACAGCAACCCTACTGCTATTGCATATGTTTCTCTACCCGTTTTTTCTCCAATCTGTCACTGATTCCTACAGCAAAGTAAAGTGGCTCCCCGATATATTCCAAACAATCCGAAGCTCAATAGAACACCTCCGATGATGCCTGTACACCATTGTACACCATATAATAATCTTCCACATATCATAAACAAGGAAAAAAGAACAGAAAAAATATTAGTTTCTTTTCGTAACCAGTAATTCGAACTCCTATGATTTGCCTGATACATAAGCGAAAGCATGACACTTACCTGATTGATCTTAATCTGCATTTGCCAGTTTACTACTCGGTAAATCTTAAAAAGTTTTATGATGTCATGAAATTCTGTATTCTCTTCCCCTTTGTATTCTT
>OLQP01001234.1_pt1 | contig 12778 bp, 10 predicted proteins | sample 1643181 | NCBI WGS metagenome assembly OLQP01 (sample SAMEA3136710, study PRJEB25190) | human gut metagenome | biome: human gut; feature: human-associated habitat; material: faeces | place: Austria | collected 2013 | reverse complement strand
AATCAATTTTCAGCTTTGTATCAAGAGTGCGTGAAATGTTCAGTTTGCTTGTTTTATCAACATGAGCATAAAAGTTCAATGTTGTTGCGGCACTGCTGTGTCCGAGCCACTCCTGAACCTGAACAACCGTAAATCCCATATTAAGCAAATTACTTGCAACGCTGTGTCTGAGGTCATGAAGTCGGATATTCGGCAAATCACTCTCAACAATCATTTGATGAAAATTTTTCGTGAGATAATTCGGTGTGATGACCTTGCCGTCAGGCCATACACACACATAATCGTTGTCAATATAGCCGCTGCCGAGCAACCTCTTTTCACTCTCCTGCTTTCTTTTTTGAGCAAGCAGATATTGAAATACCTTGTCGGGAATCGGAAGTGTTCTGTAACTGCTTTCGGTCTTTGGCGGTGAAGTATATGAGCCACCAACATGCTGTTGAAGTGTTTCGCTGATTGTAATTGTCTTGTTTTCCATATCAACAGCTTTCCACTTCAAGCCAAGCACCTCCCCACGGCGTAATCCGAATACGGCGCAGATTGTAACAGGCACTTCAATCGGGGTGTCCTTAACTGTCTTCAAAAGCTCATTAACCTGCCTTTCGTTCAAATACTGGCTTTTGAATTTTACCGAATGAGGCTTTCTTGCAAGTGTCGCAACATTGACCGTTATAATGCCCTTTCGTGCCGCATCATTTAAAGCCTTGCTTATACAGCGGTGGATGTGCGTTATAGTTGTGGGCGACAGCGGTTCGCTCCCGTCAGATTTACTCTTTTCAAAAACAAGGTACTTGTAAAAATCTTCAAGGTCACTCACTTTCAATTCCTGAATTTTTATTCTTCTCGGATAAAAGTACGGCACAATATGGTTTCCCACATTTCCCGAATAGCTTCTGTATGTATTCGCCCTGATTTCCGGCTCAATTTCATCAAGCCACTCAACCATATAATCGGCAAAATACATATCGCAGTAGTCCACATTGCGTTTTGAATACTCGCGGCACTTTTCATTGAGAAATTCCTTTGCCCGCTTTTTATTTCCTTTGACTTCAAAACCTGTTGAAATCCATTTGGTTCTGTATTTGATTTTTCCTTTTTTAGTAAGTTCGTTTGTTCTCAGGCTCAGAACTGCATAATATTTTCCGTCCTTTACCTGAAGGCTGCCTGATACTCCCATTTATAATCTCCTTTCATAACGAGAACAGACTGCCAATGCACATATTAATTGTACTCTGCGTTGACAGTCTGTTCAAGTGTTTATTGGCTATTTCTCGTTACTTTTTTCGGCATTGAGAAATTCTTCGAGATATTTTTTAGGAATGATATATCTACGCCCCGCTCTAACGGATTTGATTGTACCTTCTTTAAGCATTTTGTAAGTCAGAGTTCTTCCTGTATGAAGAATGCTCATCAGATCCACAGCAGTAAGTACATCGCTGTAATTGTCGAGAATACCTTTCTTTTCGCTTTCGCTCATAAATTCACCTCCAATCTATAAAATATTTTCATCAAACCAATAAGCCTGAAATATTTTTCCGCTGTTTGTCAAAAATCGTCCCTGTGAAGATTTTGCAATTTTATCTGAGGCATCCGTATTGTCAAGAATAATCTGCGACAACACATTATCCGCCCTACCGCATATTCTCGTATCAATGTTATTCCGTATCTGACCGTTGAGAATTGCGGCGTCAGGTCTTTGTGTTGCAAGAACAAGGTGAATTCCAAAGGCTCTGCCTTGTCTTGCTATAAGAGAAAGTTCTGATTCGATTTTTAAAATCTCATCCTTCTGTTGCTTTGTCAGTCCTGTTTTATCAAGCACCTCTGCAATTTCATCACACGCAAAAATAATTCTTTGGAGTTTTTTCTCTGTATTGCGATTGTACTCATCAATATTTGCAAAAGCGGCATTACGCAAAATCTGTTTTCTCCTTTTCAGCTCAGTTGTTACATCAATAAGCACCTTGAGAAGAGTTTCTTCGTCAGTCAGTAAACAACATTTCTTGTGCCAAACATTCGGAAAATCTACACCGCCTTTAAAATCTGCAATATAGATTTTTGCACCTTTTTTAACACACTGCATTAAAACAAGTTTGAGTAAAATGCTCTTACCTGAACCTGTTGAACCGCCGATAAGCATATGTGGAATTTTGGATATATTTACGCTTACCCGTCCCGAATAGCCTTCGCCGAGTACAATTTCAAAACATTCCTTACTGAGCATATTTTCTGACCATTCAATAAAATCAGAAAGTCTGTTTTCGCCGGCAACACATTTAACAATTACACTTCGGCAGTTTTTACCTTCATATATCTCATCAATATGTATGTTGAGTGCAGACTCTATCCTGTCTTGATTGTCCGCCCATTCAGAAAGGGGAATGCCAAAGGTTTTGAATTCAAGAGTTATAATTTTGCTGTTATTTTTATCAATAGACTTTGATAAAAGTAACGGAGCTTCTCCGACAGAATTCACGAAACCGATTCTGTGAAGATTATTGCTGATACTGCTTGCTCCGAATGGCATGCCAATCAGAAAGATTGTCACAAATGTTACCGATGAAATAATAACAAGTATTAAAGCTGAGATAATAAACATCTTTAAATTCAGAAACAATCCTTCAGGCTTCCAGATTAAATAGCGGTATTTCCAGAAAATCAAGCAGGCGGTCAAATATAACAATGATATAATCCTGCCCGAGTTTTTTCTGAAAATTCTTTTCAAACCGTTGCTGAAATATATTACGATAATTCGCATATTCCAACCGTTGTGAAGACTCGACTTATTATTGTTGTCAATCATCGTTTTTTATCTCCCTGACCTTATTGATTTCAGTAACCGTGTATGTATTAACATCGGTGTATTCAACAAGAAAGTTTATTCTTCGTATAAAAGCTTTCCATGTTTCAGGTTTATAATGCTGAACCTCGCTGTATTGCTCACTGAGAGAAATATTTGAGGTGATATACACCGTGTCATAGCAAGCGACCTTGTCATTAAATCTTGCAGGCAGCATAAGCGGATAAATATCAAGATAGTTCAGCATATCTTCTATCTGAATCTGCGATGCAAATTCTTCAAAGACAAGTACAGATTGTCCGTGATAGCTGTCAAAATTTATTCCTGTGTTACGGCGATAAGCAGTAATTCTGCAAATATCGGACGCTCTGTGTTTTTGATATATTCCCATTGTTTTGCCTGTTCCTGACTTTCCGTAAACATAGTAAACGGTAACATTCCGTTTCTTTTCACGGAAAATATTTGAAAGTACGGTCTGCCTGAGTGCGTCAATTTCTTTTATCCTAAAAACATATTTCGGGTGGAGCTTGATAATTTCGTAGGTATCAAGTCCGTTTTCGATTTCTTCAATCAGAGCGGACATATCGGGAGAATTTTCATCAACAGGCTTTGGAACATTACCAACCTCTTCAAAGGTATCAATAAGGTTTGTCTGTTCCTTATCAGAACCCTGCCACTTGCCCTCCTTACGGAGATAGTCACAATTTTCCATTACACTGCCGTTAGCCTTGTCAATATGTGCAACAGGGAATCTGTTCTTCAATGTTGAAAAGCGAATCGGCGATTTTGAGTAAATGAAAATGTGCATATGCTTTGTGCCTGTGGCTGCAATTTCATCCACAAGACAAAAATAATCGGGACTGAACAGGTGCAGAGTATTCTTAACCGAATTATGGTCAAGCTCGTAATCATCAGGGTTATTTATGGTCAACAGCCACTTCCTCGACTGAGGATTTGAACTGCCCATATAAAAACCTCCCTGCTACTGCTACATTGCTACGATAGGGGTAATACTCCCCCTATCGCAGAGCCTCTGCACGGTGTGCTTAAGGCACACCATGCAAAGACTGACTTAGTGCAGTTTAAGCCTTTCCCGCATTGACAGCACGAATATTCTTCGCCGTTGCAGAAACCTTGTAGCCCTCTGGAGTCCAATACGGACGCATCTCAAGTCCATCAAAGATGACCACCGGATAATGCCTGTCATCAGGCTTTTCAAGTTTGCACTCGCCGTCAATCTTGATCGTCAGCTTTTCAAAAGCCTTATCAGGCAAGGCAACGGTGTACTTAAATCCGCTGACTTCACCTGTTCTCTTGCCGTTCTCATAGACATACGCAGGTGCAACATCTACAAGCACAGGATTTTTGCCGATTGTCTTGTTGGCATCAATCGCAATTAAGTTAATGTTCATTCTTAAAATCCTTTCAAATAATGAATTATCATCGATGATGGCTATATTATACATTTCTGATTTTTATCAGTCACTCCGATTTACCGGATTGACAAATGAAAAAACTGTTAATTTTGCAAACGCACAAATTGTAAAAAAACAAGGCACACTGCAAAATACTGCAATGTGCCTTAATAATCATATCTTAATGAAGCTTAAGCATTCGAGCTAATCTATCATTCTCTATCTTATTTTCAATATAACTATTTACTTTTTCAATAGCATATTGAATAGGATCAAGCTCATCCTTGCCCTCATTAAGGTATTCGGGAATCTCTTCTAATATCTCATACGCTGTATTCGATATTACGGTGTCCGTTCTGCATATTCCGGCTTTAGTTAACAATGAATAGATTATATCTACATCAATATATAACGCTAATGCAAACATAAAACGAAACACCTTAAGTCTTCCAAAAGTGATATCGTAATGATTGATCAAACTGTTAATGGTATCATTTGAAAATTCGGTTATCAACTTGATATCCTCCCAGGTGATGCCATTATTTCTCATAATAGTTTTTACAACATTACCAAAGGTTTCACTCCCATTTGTTTTAACATCTTTAGATGTAATATTTTTGCTGTTTTGCATACTACTGCATCAAAACACAATATCCATACGGTAACTAAATTTTTAAATTTATATTGCATAATATAACCTCCTTAAAAAAATTATTTTTTGATGACTTTTTTAAGTCCTGTCATCACGGACTTTTTATAGGCACTAAACATTAGTGCTGATTACTAAATTTTCTCTTTGACCTATAACATGATTTATATTATCGGTCGGTTATAAATGATTTATTTCCATACAGTATTTTTATACCATTTAACTCTCGTATGGAAGGGTTCTCGTGTTAGTTTTGCAAACAAAAAAGAGCACAAATCAAAATTGTACTCTTTCGTCTTTCATAATCGAATATAACATAGCCGATTATGTTTCTATTTAATTTTCATTGATTTCGAGTAAAAAAGGGTACACTACCCTAAGGAACTCAAAAATGACTTAAAATCATCTACTTCAGTGCAATGTTTCAGCACCGTTTCATCTTAATTCAAATTCAAAGTTTTACCTTTGATCTAGCTTTTCGCCAATTTAATCTTTTAATTGATTTTTCTTAACAACTTAGGTAACAAGGAGAATACCTAAATAATATCACATTCATAAAAATATTGCAATAGTTATTTACAATTTTTCACAATATTCCGTATTGCAATTTACAAAATATCGGTTTCATAAACCTATTTTTTGTAAATTGGGGCTTACTTTTATGTCTGTTTACACTTCCATTACATTGTCAGTCCAAAGCTCGCACTGTGTCATAACCGTCTGCACAGCGTCTTCCATACCTTCGGGCGGATACTTGTGCTTTTTCAGGAGCTTTTTGATAAGCATACGCATTTTTGCTCTTGCGGACTCTCGTTTTTGCCAATCAATCGTCTTGTTTTTGCGGAGAGTATCGGCAAGTTCCTTTGTAATGGCAATCAACTCTTCATTTTCATAGAAATCCTTGATTGCCTGCGGTTTTGTGAGGGCATCATAGAAGGCAAGCTCATCAGCAGTAAGTCCGAGTTCTTCGCCCTCTTTTTGCGCTGTCGCAATTTGCTTTGCCAGCTTCAGCATTTCTTCAATGACTTCTTCATTGGTCAGCATACCGTTCAAATATGCATTGAGCGAACGCTGCATAATCTCGCTGAATTTCTCGGATTTAACCACATTCGTTCTGCGATAAATTGAAACCTGCTCTGCAATCAACTTTTTCAAAAGTTCGACGGCAAGGTTCTTTTCTTTCATATTCGCAACTTCTTGCAGGAACTTCGGGTCAAACAAAGAAAATTCTTCCTTAATATCCGAGAAAAGATTGATAACTCCGTCGCTTTTGATACTCTGCTTCAAAAGCTCGTTTATTCTTGCGTTCATTTCCGGCAGAGAAATCTTTTTGTCCACACCGGTATTCGTCAATCTGAGAACCAGTACACGCACAGACTCAAAGAACGCCGCTTCAAATCTGCTGTCCTCATCAACCAAAGAAGAACAGAGAGATAATGCCTGATGAAGCATAAGGGCTTCTTTTACGAAAGAGTCTTTATCATCAACCTTTTCTCTGCCCATAATAAAGTTGACAGCACCGCTGATCGTTTTTGCTCTTTCAAGGTCTGTTCCGTTTTTGAACTTGGAGTAATCGTATCCGTGAAATTTATCTCGGCACACATCTAACTTCTTAAGAAATTCAGGATATGCAACCTTTGCTACATCGGTATCGCCATAGTTCTTTTTATCACGAGAGGTGTAGTCGTTCATTGCCTGCTTCAAGGCGGTGGCAATTCCGACATAGTCAACAACAAGACCGCCTTCTTTATCACGGAACACACGGTTTACACGGGCGATAGCCTGCATAAGATTATGTCCGGACATAGGCTTGTAAACATACATTGTTGCAAGAGACGGCACATCAAAGCCTGTAAGCCACATATCAACAACAATCGCAATTTTAAGCGGACTGTTGTTATCCTTAAATTTCTTTGCAAGCTCGTTTTTGTGGTGCTTGTTTCCGATTATTTCACGCCATTCTTCCGGGTCATTGTTGCCGGAAGTCATAACAACTGCAACCTTTTCCGTCCAAGCAGGACGAAGTTCTAAGATACGCTTGTAAATTTTCATAGCGATAGGGCGAGAATAAGCAACAATCATTGCTTTACCTGTCAGCAGGTTTTCTCTGTTGTTCTCGTAGTGGTCGAGTATATCGTTTACTAGCGAATTGATGGTGTTATCATTGCCGAGGATTGCTTCCATCTGACCGAGTTCACGCTTGCTCTTTTCGATAACTTCTTCATCGGCATTGGCAGACATAATATCATACTCGGTATCAATCATCCGTAGCGTTGCTTCATCGAGATTGAGCTTAATTACACGGCTTTCGTAATAGACAGGGCGGGTTGCTCCGTCCTCAACCGCCTGAGTCATATCGTAAATGTCAATATAGTCACCGAATACCTCACGGGTGCTGCGGTCTTTTGAAGAAATAGGCGTGCCTGTAAAACCGATATATGTAGCGTTAGGTAAGGTGTTGCGGATAACACGAGCCGTACCGATTTTTACCTTACCGGTTTTAGCGTCCACGGTTTCTGTCAGTCCGTATTGTCCACGGTGCGCTTCGTCTGCCATAACAACGATGTTGTGGCGTTCGGATAACGCTTCGTGTGACTCCTCAAACTTTTGCATAGTGGTAAAAATAATACCGTTCGCCTGTCTGCCGTCCAACCAGTCCTTTAATCCCACATCATTTTTACCCGAAGTTTCTGTCAGCTTTCTGCAAGTAGCGTGTACCGGCTCTTGCCTTAAAAAGTCTTTGCACTTTGCAAATTGACCGTAAAGCTGGTCGTCAAGGTCGTTTCTGTCTGTGATAACAACAATCGTCGGGCTGTTCAACGCTTCTTGCAACAAATGAGCATAGAACACCATAGACAGCGACTTTCCGCTGCCTTGGGTATGCCAAAATACGCCGCCCTTACCATCGGTAACGGTAGCGTGCTTTGTGGATTCAATCGCTTTTCTGACTGCAAAGTATTGATGATACCCTGCGAGTATCTTAAACGAATTGATACCCTCGTTAGAAAAGCAAATAAAGTTTTTGATTATATCAAGCAGTCGTGCCTTTTGGAACATACCCTCAAAGAAAGTATCAAACTGTGCATACTGTGTATTTTCATAGTCGCCGTCTTTTGTTTTCCACTCCATAAAGCGGTCTTCACCGGAGGTGATCGTACCCGCTTTGGAGGTCAACTGGTCGCTCATAACACAGATGGCGTTATATACAAACATTGACGGGATTTCCTGCATATAATTACGGAGCTGTCTGTACGCTTCGGAGGCGTCGGTTTCCTCACGGGAGGGAGATTTCAGCTCAACTAAAACTACCGGCAAGCCGTTCAAAAAGAGAATTACATCAGGGCGTTTATTGCTGTTTTCAATGAAAGTCCATTGATTAGCAACGATAAAGGAGTTATTGTCGGGATTTTTGTAGTCAGCGAGATATACGATAGAGGAACGCTCCTCGCCGTCAACAAAGTATCTTACCGGGATACCGTTTTGCAGATAGTCCATAAACACGGCGTTTTTCTGCACAAGCTCGCCGTTTTCAAAGTTCTTCAGCTTGAATAGTGCGTCGGAAATGGCGTCATCGGGCAACCCTCTGTTCAAACGGTACAGAGAGTCAAGCAGAACTTCTTCATATAGCGGACTGTAAAAGTCCCTTTCTATATCGGGACCGTATGCGTACTCGTATCCCAAATCATTTCTGAACAGCTCGATTACTGAATTTTCATAATCGGCTTCGGTATATAATCCCGGCATAATATCTACTCCTTACTTTTGAGATTTATTTAGCAATTTAAATGTAACAAAATATACTGGAAAATCATATCCATCACGAGAAAGAATCATCTTTGCCAACCTTGTTGAAGCGTTTGGAAAAGGACTGACTTTCAAAGTTTGTTTTATTTCCATTGGAAACTGAACACTTTGCAAATGTTCAAAATATCTATTGAAGAAATTTTCATAATCAGACGTGCTAACATACGCAACAATAAAAGTCGCAGTACCCAACGCATTATAATTAACAATTGATTTTTCAATGTGTTCATCAATATACGAAGTGCTTACACTTGAAAGTTTTAATCCTTCATATATTGCGACTTCATTGCCATCCTTTGTTATCAATATATCTACTTCTCCGGCATCTTTTCCACTATTAGATATGCCGTGTCTGGTTTGGTCTTTTACCTCATTATATCCCATAAGTGATAATGTATCTCTAAAAAAATCGTTAATACTATTTTCAGAACTATACCCATTATATGTAGGATTAGAACAGAGGCGTTCTCCAACTTTAATTAAATCAGATAAGACCAATTCTGCCGATTGAATGTCTGCATTAAGCCTTTCCTCATTCGTTTCAGGAAAAACGGACAAATTGTCAGATGTTAAATACACCGTATCATGTAGCAAAAGTCCTGTTTCTGTCGATTTAAGAGCTTTTGAAATGGCGTTTTCAACAGTTTTGTTATTATTCTGCAAAACCAAAATGACACTTTTGGGTCCTTCTATTGTCATATCAATAGCGTTTTTATTCCAAGTATCCCCCCTAAGTCCTGCATAATAAGCTAATCCCAAATCTTCATATTCGTATTTGCAATTAGAAAACGCATTTGCCAACTCGTCACTTTTATATAATTGTCTTAGTAATTGACACACACGATTGTCAAAATCATTAGGCAATGTGTATGTAAAATCATACATTCCCATATGTTCATTCCTTTCTATGACAAACAATAATTTAGCGGCTTAAAGGTCTATTCCGGAGACATCAAGTTCGCCGGACATAAGCTTAGGCAAAAGAATATCGCGTAATTCGTTTAATGATTCATTTTCCAAAATATTCGACTCCATTTGTAAAAAAATTGGATCAAGGATAGATGCTATTTCTTCCATTTTTTCAGAAGAAGGAACTTTTATTTCTATACTATTTATTTCGCCTGTATTGACATATTTTTGGACACTTCCAAGAGCTTTTCTTTTGAGAAAATTACTTGTTTCTGTTGAATTTAGACAAGCATATAGATAGTTCGTATTTATTCCTTCCTTTGCACGAATACGATACATTCGTTGATTAAGAAGATAATACCCATCTTTGTATATTTTGCCGACCTTTCCTAGTAATTCCATAGTGCTTTTACGGTCGGTCATAACCATTACAATATCGTTTTTATAAACACGATATTTCTCAAGTTTAGGCTCTTTGTATCTATCCAATGAAATATACTTATCAGCAGCAGTACGAACGAAATTTCCAGAAGTATTTACGTTCCCCAAATCTATTACAAAAGCACCATTTGGGTCGTATCCTTCTTTGTAAAATGCCCTACCATTTTGACAATCCGCTACTTCTAAAAGAGAATATATTTTATATTGGGTTAATTTTGATAACAAATTGTCAACTATAGAGATATATTGCTGCTCTAAATTATTGTTTATATTCTCGTTCTCTTCTATTTTTCCATTCAGCACCTCAACAATGTTTGCTATCTTTTTTTGCGTTTTTATATCAGGTAATTGAACAGTAATCTGTCGGAAATTTTTCAACGGTTGTGACAAAGCGGGCACTCCAACTTGATTTGCAAAAGATAATATTTTATGTTGTCCCTCGTATGTATGGAAATAAAATACTAAATAAGGAACATATACTTTTGTAGTATCAAAAGTAACACGGAACTGTCGCTGTGAGCATAAGTACTCCTCATACTTAGAGTCGTTAGGTATGTATGCTATTTGTCCAAGCGTACCACTTATAGTTACTACAACATCTCCACGCTTTGCGATAGAGCGATGTAAAGAACGTGCTTTTTCCTCTGTAACAAATTTAGTGATATTATCAGTAACCTTGAATCTTTTTAAGTTTGCACCATCAACAATCGGAAAACCTTCATTAACAAAACAAGACACCTTCAAATTTGAACCAAAAGGTCCTGCTGCTATATCTTTTATAACTTCTGTTAGTTGAATCTCTTGACAATTCATATTCGTTTCCTTTCTATCCGATATATCTTCGATGAGCAATTTTTACATTGCTTTGTTTTACCATTGCGTACTGCAAGGTCGTGTCTATCTTCCTATGCCCCAAAAGCTGTTGCAGTTGCTCAATGGGCATTCCTTTGTCTATTGCCATAGTCGCAAGGGTTCGCCTAAATTTGTGAGGGTGTACCTTATGCAGTCCTAATTGCTTTCCAAATTCTCTAAGGCGAACCTCAACACCGCCGATTTTCAGCCTTTCGTGCGGTGATTTCAACGACACAAACAGCGCCGGATTATCGTCCGTCCTGCTCTCCAAATAGTTCTGCAAATGTATCTTTGTGCGAGCGTCAAAATAGACTACTCGTTCCTTACTGCCTTTACCAAACACGATACATTCTCTTTCGTTGAAATCAATATCATTTCGATTAAGCAGTACCATTTCGCCAACACGCATACCCGTTGAAGCCAGCATATCTATCATCGCCAAATCTCTCGTTTCGGTGCAGTTATCTCTCATAAGCTCCAACGCTTCATCGGAGTATGTCTCCTTGATGTTTGTCCCGGTTTTTACTCTGTGTATGCGTCTTACCGGACTTTTCAGTATGTAATCCTCGTCCTCCAGCCAAGAGAAGAAACTGGAAAGAATACGACGGATATTGTCAATCGTAACCTTGCTTGATTTCTTCTTTTCCTGATATTCCGTCAAGTATCCTCTGATGTCGTCTGTAACTATGTGTTTGACATCTTTTTGAAGTTCACAAAGCATAGCTTCGATAGTCGCCTTGTAGTATTTAAGAGATTTCTCGGAGCAGCCCTCAATTCGCTTCGCCGATAGGAACAGTTCTACATAGTTCTGCTCCGAGTGTTTCGCTTTGCTTTGATTTTCCGTTACCTCATAATTTGCAAGGGTGTATTTCAACACCTCTTGCAGTTTTTCATTTTGTGCATTATTCAGGTAAGGTAACATTCCCTGAATAACATCTTTGATTAAATCCTGTTTCACAGTCAATTCTCCTTTTTATTCTTAGAGAACGACAAGCAACGGTGTTCTTTATAGAAATCTGCCGTTGTCAGATTTTATTCTATTATTTTAAACATTTTCTGATGTGTTTTAAAAAACGAGTTTTGTATTCATCTATAACTCCATCAGCAAAGCTGTTTTTAATATATAAATCCAAATCACGCCAGTTTTCACTGGGCTTTTCATCACACACTTGTTTTTGAATATTTAGAAAAACTTGTTCAATTTTATTATCGTTTTTTTCTAATTTCATTGCAAAATAAATAGTGTTATAGTAATGCGGCAACCACCCTGATTCATTTGCCAATTTTATAAATCGCTTCAAATTTTTTTCATCTAACAAAAAATCTAATGTTATGTATCTAAAAACATAATGAATATTATTATCTATTTTTTCTTCAATAGTATTAATAGCATGATTATAATTACTTAAATCTTCATATACTTGTTGGGATAAATTAATGCCTATTGTTTTTATTGAACTTTCAAGTAAATATGCATCCACATAAGCTTCACCAACAATTAATTGTTTTTGTAAATTATTTAATGCTATTGCTGGTACATTATCAAATTCACCTTTTGATATTGCACCCCTAATAATTATTCCATTTGAAGAAAATTCCGTTTTACATATTTTCTCTACCACTTTCATTAGTTTAATCAAGGAAACACCTTCTGTATTATCTGTGTACAGAATGACAGAGTCGCTAACTATATATCCGTTAATATTATTAACGCCTTGAAAAGCACTATATATTACCGACGAAAACTGCATAATATATTGTTTTGCTTCATTCTGGGTGATATTACCTAATTTATTTTTGAATCCTAAAATATCTAAAAAAGCAACATATTTATTCATAATTGCCTCCCTGTTCATAATATAAACAATAATTTAGCGGCTTAAATCTCGATGTCGGAAACATCAAGTTCGCCGG